>OKTF01001556.1_pt1 | contig 10202 bp, 10 predicted proteins | sample 1606461 | NCBI WGS metagenome assembly OKTF01 (sample SAMEA3879599, study PRJEB24766) | human gut metagenome | biome: human-associated habitat; feature: feces | place: USA | collected 1985/1987 | reverse complement strand
CAGATTACGTACAGAAAAATTTAGGCATTGCCAGAGAAGCATTAATGGAAGCAGTGGCAGAGACCAGTGAAGAATATATGGAACGCTACTTCTCCGGCGAAGAATTTACCCAGGAAGAGATTTCAACTGCTTTAAGAAGTCATGTAATCGAAGGAAATATTGTGCCGATTCTGCTTGGATCCGGCATTAACTGCCAGGGATTTGCCAGCCTTTTACAGGCCATTGACAAATACTTCCCATCGCCGGATCGTTACGAGTGCATCGGCGTAGATACTTCCACCGGCGAGCGTTTTACCGCCAAATACAATGACGATGTATCTCTGTCTGCCAGAGTATTTAAGACCATCGTAGATCCATTTATCGGAAAATACTCTTTGATGAAGATTTGTACCGGCGTTTTAAGACCAGACAGCGTCATCTACAATGTCAATAAAGATGCAGAAGAAAAAATCGGCAAGATTTATCTTCTGAGAGGAAAAGAGCAGATTGAAGTAAACGAATTAAAGGCCGGCGACATTGGTGCAGTTGCAAAACTGACAGTAACCCAGACAGGCGATACTATCGCGTTAAAGAGCGCGCCGATTGTATACCATAAGCCTCAGATTTCCACTCCTTATACATATATGGCATTCCGAGCTGCAAACAAAGGCGAAGACGATAAGGTGGCAAGTGCTCTGTCCAAGATGATGGACGAAGATCTGACTCTCCGAGTAGTAGGAGATCCAGAAAACCGTCAGTCCCTTCTGTACGCCATTGGCGATCAGCAGTTAGAAGTCGTATGCAGCAAACTTCAGAGCCGCTATAAAGTAGATATTATCTTAGAAAAACCAAAGTTTGCATTCCGTGAGACCCTGAGAAAGAAAGTAAAGGTTCAGGGACGTCACAAGAAGCAGTCCGGCGGACATGGACAGTTTGGCGATGTATGGATGGAATTTGAACCGTCCGGCGATCTGGAAACACCATACGTATTCGAAGAAAAGATTTTTGGCGGTTCCGTTCCGAAGAACTACTTCCCAGCAGTAGAAAAAGGACTGCAGGAATGCGTTCAGAAAGGCCCGTTGGCCGGATATCCGGTTGTAGGCTTAAAGGCGACCTTAGTAGACGGTTCCTACCATCCGGTAGATTCCTCTGAAATGGCGTTTAAGATGGCTACGATTTTAGCATTTAAGAAAGGATTTATGGATGCCGGCCCTGTGCTGTTAGAGCCGATTGCTTCTTTAAAAGTTACAGTTCCGGATAAATATACAGGCGACGTTATGGGCGATTTAAACCGCCGCCGCGGCCGCGTTCTGGGCATGAATCCGGATCACAAGGGGAAACAGGTCATTGAAGCAGACGTTCCAATGTCTGAGCTGTTTGGCTACAACACAGATCTTCGTTCCATGACTGGCGGAATCGGTACTTATGAATATGAATTTGCCCGTTATGAGCAGGCGCCTGGCGATGTACAGAAAAAAGAAGTGGAAGCAAGAGCTGCTTTAAAAGAAGAATAAGTTGTGCTATAATGGGTTAGTATTTGATACAAATATGTATAAATAGGAGGACTTACTATGAAGAAATATGTATGCGAACCATGCGGTTATGTATATGATCCAGAGGTAGGAGATCCAGATGGCGGTATCGCTCCTGGAACTGCTTTTGAGGACATTCCGGACGATTGGGTGTGCCCAATCTGCGGTATGGGAAAAGATGTATTTGTACCAGAAGAATAAGCAGCCAGAAAGGCCGGACTGTGGCAGCATTGCTGTCAGGGTCCGGCTCTTTCTTTCAGATCCGGAATCCGGATTTCCCAGTTTACACCGCTGTAAAAAATGTGTTATACTGAAAGAAGGCGATAGGATCGTCAGACGGAAACAACGGAGGAATTGAATGAACGAAAGAGATTGGAAACGGATTTTTTCCCAGGTAGGCCTGGCGTGTGCCGGCTTTGTCGGATTTTCAATATTGGCCCAGTATCTGGCTGCATTTATCTGCGCCTACGCGGGGATTTCATTAGAATCGGTAGACGCGCAGCTGATTGTCAGCAGTATGGCCATGTATCTGGTGGCTTTTCCCATAGCCGGATTGCTGTTTAAACGGATTTCTTATCCTAAGCCGGAACGAATCAGGGAAAAGTGGAGTATGGGAACCTGGGCTGTGATTTTTTTAATCTGCATCGGGGTAATGTCTGTGGGAAATCTGGTAGGAAGAGGATTTATGCTTCTGTTTGGCAGCGGAAGTGCTCAGAATACAGTAGACATCGTCGTGGAAAATTCGGGGTTCTGGGTTTCCATGGTCGTGATGGTAGCGGCAGGCCCCATTGTAGAAGAAATACTGATGCGGAAGCTGGTAATTGACCGGATTCTGATTTTCGGGGAAAAGACGGCAGTGCTGCTGTCAGGGCTTTTGTTCGGCCTTCTGCACGGCAATTTTTATCAGTTCTTTTATGCGTTTGCCCTGGGATTGATCTTTGGCTATGTTTATGTCAGGACCGGAAGGGTGTGCAATACCATTGTGCTTCATATGATGATTAATTTTATTGGAAGCGTACTAATTATGGGGCTGATGGAGTGGATGAGTCTGCCTGGTATTTTCGGTTTGATTGGAACACTGATGCTTCTTGGCTATGAACTGTTATATCTGGGAGCATCGATCTGCGGAATCGTGTTTTTGCTTGTATTCTGGAAAAAAATCCGATTTTATCAGACTCCCTATGAGTGGTCGGCGCCGTTTATGAATCTGGGAAAACGGGCAGGCATTGTGTTTGGAAACATAGGTATGATTCTGTTTGTGATTCTCAGCATCATGGAATTTGCCTGGAATCTATAAGAAAATAAGAAGGAGGACAATATGAAACGATTACTGGTTGTAGTGGATATGCAGAGGGATTTTATTGACGGAAGCCTGGGAACCAAAGAAGCCCAGGCAATTGTGCCGGCAGTACGGGATAAGGTAGTAACATACCAGGCAGAAGGCTGGGATGTGGCCTTTACCTTAGACACCCATGAGGAACATTATTTAGACACTCAGGAAGGAAAGAAGCTTCCGATCCGCCACTGCATTGCAGAAACCGACGGATGGGAACTCTGCGAGGAACTGGGGGATTTCAAAGGCCGGTATTTTGAAAAGAATACCTTTGGAAGTATGGAACTGGCCCAGTGGGCGGCAAAAAAAGGATATGAAGAAATCGAACTGGTTGGTCTGTGTACGGACATCTGCGTGATTTCCAATGCCATGCTGTTAAAAGCGGCGCTTCCGGAAGCAAGGATTCGGGTAGATGGCGGATGCTGTGCCGGAGTAACGCCGGAGAGCCATAAAAACGCATTAGAAGCCATGAAAATGTGTCAGATTGAAGTAAATGACTAATCCTCTGCCTGCGCAGAAAGAACTACCTGATAAGAAGAAAGTCTGGCGCAGACGAAATCAGGTTTTATTTTATGTGTGCTTTTTCCTTCTGGTGTGCGGAGCGGTTTTTCAGGCAGTCCGGCAAAAACAGGGACATTTAGACAGGCTGGCTGTATTGCCCCAGGAAAGCTTTACACAAGAAAAAAGGGAAGAAGGAAGAACGTATTTTCGCACCTGGATTGCCTATGTGGATAACCGGATACCAGGCAACCAGCAGAAAGAACCGTCTTATCCGGTACATTTTCCAGAAATCGGGGCATATGGGAAAGTCTCCTTTGCAAATCCAATCTATATTGGTTCTTATGTATGCTGGTGGCTGGATGTAGAAGGAGAACTGGGAGATACTGCAGTTCCAAAAGAGGGACTGACCCTTACAAAAGTCATGTTGGGAGAAGAAACCTATGATCTGGGCAGTCTGACAATTTTACCGGATCAAGGGGATTCGATCTTTGAGTGGCAGTCTGGTTCTTCCGCTTCCAATGGTTGGAGCTTGGATCAGTATAACGTTTTGCAGGACTGTACGCTAAAGGATGCAGTACTTTACGGAACGCATGGGAGCAGACAGGGAGAAGCTCTTTCGATTCTGATTAATGGAGTATCTTATGAGGAAGTGTCAGGGATCCACTTGGAAGAAGGAGACACTCTGAATATGGAAACGCAGCTTACCATAACAGATCCCTTTTCGATTCACAAAGGCGTTTTAGAACTGGTTTTTGAAGACAGCCAGGGGAAACAGCGGCAAAGAACGTTTCCCATAGGAGATACCGATTTTTATAATGACTTTGAGGTCTCTGAAAAGGAACTGAAAGGGTTCCTAAAAGGAAAGGGGGCCTTGTAATGAGCAGCGGCATGAAAAAAATTGCAGTGGGGCTTCTTTTCCTGTCTGTTCACATTACCATTGGAAAACTTGTAATTTTCCCTCCTGTAGTCGGAGCTGCGTTCCTTCTTTGGGGAATTCACGATTTGCTGGGAAGAATTCCCAGACCAGGCTGGCTGTTTTTGGCCTGGCAGGTGGCTGTTATAATCGATCCCTTCCGTTTCTGGAAGTTTCCAGGAAAGGCGTATATGGTTCCATGGATTTCGGTGGGAGCTGTCCTTCTGGAGTATGGAGTGTTCTGGTATCTGTTTACCAGATTGGGAACGGAGAAAAACTGGTCTGGAGACTACAGCCGCAGACTGTTTTTCTACAGCATTCTGATGACTATAGGAATTACCAGATATATCAAGGCGGCTCCGTTCTGGACGCCGAATGGCCAGCTTTTTTCAGCAGTTCTGATGCTAGCAGCAAGGGCATATTTGCTGTTTGCAGCCATTCTGGAGGACGAAGAACCGTCAAAAGAGAAGGAACCTGGTATGGATTCTGTTTAAAATGCCCATACTACTGTCGTGAGCAGAAGCAGGGAAGATAGATAGCTTTTATGCGGCTTTTGCAGGAAAGGCGGACAAAATGGAATCCATATGGAGAAAAACGGAAACAGCCAGCAGGAAACGGGAATCCCTGACTGAAGAGATACGCACGGAGGCAGCCGTAATCGGAGGCGGGATTTCGGGAATCCTGACTGCCTGGTTTTTGCAGTCCAGGGGAGTAGATACCGTAGTGCTGGAAGCAGAAACCATTGGGAGCGGACAGACGGAAAATACGACAGCTAAAATCACGTCCCAGCATAATCTGATTTATGATAAACTAATCAAAACAGTGGGGACAGAGCAGGCATGGGCCTATGCCAGAGCCAGCCAGCAGGCCATTGAAGATTACGAAACCATCATAAGACAGAAGAAGATAGACTGTTTTTTTGAACGGAAACCGGCCTATTTGTACACGAGAAAACATGACAAGATAAAAGAAGCGTTAGAGCGGGAAGTTCGGGCGGCACAACGCCTTGGAATTCCCGCTTTGTCTACAGAAAGGCCGGAACAGGAGCAGGATTTGCCGTTTCCCATCACAGGAGCAGTCCGGTTTGACAATCAGGCTCAATTCCATCCGTTATTGTTTTTAAATGCCTTAGCAGAAGAGCTGACGATCTATGAGCACACCAGAGTCCGGTCTGTTAAGAAAGACAGCCTGGTTACGGATCGGGGAAAGGTAAGGGCCGATCATGTGATTTTTGCAGGCCATTATCCATTTTTGCTGCGCCCTGGATATTATTTTATGCGGATGTACCAGGAGAGAAGCTATTGTCTGTCTTTAGAAGGCCCAAAACCTTTGGAGGCAATGTATCTGGGAGCCGATCCGGACGGTTTGTCGTTCCGGAGCTTTCAGAACCAGATGATTCTGGGAGGCGGAAAGCACCGGACAGGGGAAAATCCTTATGGAAACAAGTACGCCATGCTGGAACAGAAAGCAAAAGAATTCTGGCCTCAGTGCAACTATACAGCCTGCTGGTCGGCCCAGGACTGTATGACCTTAGATGGAATCCCTTATATCGGCCAATTTTCAGTAAACCGGCCGGATTGGTATGTGGCAGCCGGCTTTGGAAAGTGGGGAATGACAAACGCTATGGTTTCTGCCCGTCTGATTTCCGATGCAGTTCTGGGAAAAGATATGGGAGAGTGGAAGGTATTTTCCCCACAGAGAATGAATCTGACAGGTTCGGCTTCCTGTTTGATAAAAAATACGGTTCAGGCGTCAAAAGGTCTGGGAAAGCGGCTGTTTATGCGGCCGAAAAACGCTTTGGACAAGCTGGAAGCCGGACATGGAGGCATTGTAACTGTCCAGGGGAAAAAGGTGGGAGCTTACAAAGATGAGGACGGCAAGATTTATCTGGTCAGCGTAACCTGTCCCCACTTAGGCTGTCAGTTAGAGTGGAATCCGGATGAGAAAACCTGGGACTGCCCCTGCCATGGCTCCAGGTTTACCTATCAGGGAGAACTTTTAGACGGGCCGGCCGAGAATGGGGTTGACACATACCATGAATTGTGTTAAATTTAGAATCAGTTTACAAATACTGTGACGAGGAAGAGTAGAAGCAGGGAAGTACCCAGAGAGCTGTCGGGTGGTGCAAGGCAGATACGGACAGGCTTTGAACTGGCCTCAGAGTAGCACGCTGAACCAGAGGCGATGGTTTCTTTAGTAGGCGCAGCCGGCAGCCGGCCGTTATCCGGAAGGGCACGAGCCTGAATGAAGAGCATACACATTGTATGAAGTAGAGTGGTACCGCGTAAGGATTCCCTTGCGTCTCTATAGCGAAAGCTGGAGGCGCAGGGGTTTTTATTTTGCCAAGCATCCGAAAAAAGCTGCCGGCGGCAGGTTTTCTCGGTAAGACTAAACAAAAGGAGTGTTTGAAAAGATGGCACAGTACAATCACGCCGCCATTGAGAAGAAATGGCGCAGCAATTGGGAAAAGAACCCCATTAATGTCAACGACGGCAAAAAGCCGAAATATTACTGCCTGGATATGTTTCCATATCCGTCTGGCAGCGGACTTCACGTAGGGCATTGGAGAGGATATGTAATCTCGGATGCATGGAGCCGTTATCAGATGTTAAAGGGCCATTATGTCATCCATCCGATGGGCTGGGATGCATTTGGTCTGCCGGCTGAGAACTATGCAATTAAGATGGGAGTCCATCCGGCAAAATCTACAGCAGAAAACATTGCAAACATTAAGCGTCAGATGCAGGAAATTGCAGCAATTTACGACTGGGATATGGAAGTAAACACCACAGATCCGAACTTCTATAAGTGGACCCAGTGGATCTTTGTCCAGATGTTTAAAAAGGGTCTTGCTTACGAAAAGGAATTCCCCATTAACTGGTGTCCTTCCTGTAAGACCGGTCTGGCAAATGAAGAAGTTGTCAACGGCTGCTGCGAGCGCTGCGGTTCTCCGGTTACCAAAAAGAACCTGCGCCAGTGGATGTTAAAGATTACCGCTTATGCAGACAGACTGTTGGATGACCTGGACAAATTAGACTGGCCGGAAAAGGTAAAGAAGATGCAGAGCGACTGGATCGGCAAGTCTTACGGTGCGGAAGTTGAGTTTCCGGTAGAGGGACGGGACGAGAAGATTACCGTTTATACTACCAGACCAGATACCCTTCATGGAGCTACCTTTATGGTGCTTTCTCCAGAACATAAAATGGCAAAAGAACTGGCTACCGACGAGACCAGGGAAGCAGTAGAAAAGTATATTTTTGACGCTTCCATGAAGTCCAACGTAGACAGAATGCAGGCCAAGGAAAAGACCGGCGTATTTACCGGATCCTATGCCATCAATCCGTTAAACGGCGCCAAGACTCCTATCTGGCTGTCTGACTATGTACTGGCTGATTACGGTACCGGCGCAATTATGTGCGTGCCGGCTCATGACGACAGAGACTTTGAATTTGCAAAGAAATTTAATATTCCGATTATTCAGGTTATTGCAAAGGACGGCAAGGAAATCGAAAATATGACCGAACCGTATACCGAGGCATCCGGAACCATGATTAACTCCGGCGACTGGAACGGTATGGAATCTGCAGTCCTGAAAAAAGAAGCTCCGATGATGATTGAGAAGATGGGAATCGGACGCAAGACCGTAAACTACAAGCTGCGTGACTGGGTATTCTCCCGTCAGCGTTATTGGGGAGAGCCGATCCCGATTATCCATTGTCCAAAATGCGGCAATGTACCGGTACCGGAAGATCAGCTTCCGTTAACCCTTCCAGAAGTAGAGAGCTATCAGCCTACCGGAACGGGAGAATCTCCATTAGCGGCCATTGACGAGTGGGTCAACACCACCTGCCCATGCTGCGGAAGTCCGGCAAAGAGAGAGACCAACACCATGCCTCAGTGGGCTGGTTCTTCCTGGTATTTCCTGCGCTGCCGGTAGATATGTACATCGGCGGCGTTGAGCACGCAGTTCTGCACCTGTTATATTCCCGTTTCTACACCAAGTTCCTTCACGACATCGGCGTAGTAGACTTTGACGAACCATTTACCAAGCTGTTTAACCAGGGTATGATTAACGGCAAAAACGGTATTAAGATGAGTAAGTCCAAAGGCAATGTGGTTTCCCCAGACGATCTGGTAAGAGACTACGGCTGCGACGCCCTGCGTCTTTACGAGCTGTTTGTCGGACCGCCGGAGCTGGATGCAGAGTGGGACGACAGAGGAATCGACGGCGTAGCAAGATTCTTAAACCGTTTCTGGAACCTGGTAATGGACAACAAGGACAAAGACGTAAAAGAAACCAAGGAAATGGTAAAACTCCGTCATAAACTGGTTTACGACATTGAGCAGCGTTTCTCCCAGTTCAGCTTAAATACCGTTATCTCCGGATTTATGGAGTATAACAACAAGATGATTGACCTGGCAAAGAAAGAGGGCGGCATTGATAAAGAAACTCTTCGTACCTTTACCATTCTGCTTTCTCCATTTGCGCCTCATATAGGCGAGGAACTGTGGGAACAGCTTGGCGGAACCGACAGCGTATTCCATGCCCAGTGGCCGGAATGCGATGAAGAAGCTATGAAGGACGACGAGATTGAAATTGCCGTACAGATCAACGGCAAGACCAGAGGTCTTGTAAGCATTCCTGCAGACGCTTCCAAAGAAGCAGCATTAGAAGCAGGAAAGGCTGCAGTAGCCGATAAATTGACCGGAACCATTGTAAAAGAAATTTATGTTCCAGGAAAGATCATCAATATTGTGCAGAAGTAAGCCATGCGAATAGAAATAAGACAGGACTCCCTATGCTTGCATAAAGAGAGGACTGTCTTTTTCTATTCATAGGGCGACGCCCGTCAACCGACATGAAGCAGAGCGAAATGGAGATTGATCGCATGGCTTATGTAGGAGTGTTATGTTTACAGAATAAAGTGCTTGGAAATATTGAAAAGTTCGCTGAAAATCAAGGTTTACAGACATTTTTCTTCAAAGAAAAGGTATCATAGAATACCGCAAAATATCGTAACAGATTTTAAAAATGGAGTAAAGATTGAAAGAAAATGGAGTAAATATTTCAAAAAGGCATGAAAGGAATGACGCAGATGGTAGAGATATTGTCTGCGTTATTTTTGCGATTATAATGGTGCAAATAATTACAAAGTATGATATTATGAGAAATAAACAAATCGGGATTTGTAGCGATACAATTACACGTTTGTGTTTATATAGATATATTGAACCGAAAGGAGATGTTCATTATGAATAGAAACTATCATCTTATAACGATTGAAACATTAAATTTGGAGGGAGATTTTATGCTATAATCCCTCCAGAACAAACAGGAGGAATTATGAGTAATATTGAATTAGTGAGAATTGACGAGAATAACTTTATACAGGCGTTTAACTTAAAATTGGCTAAGGAACAAGAGCAATTTGTTTCAAATCCAATCAGGAGCTTAGCGCAAGCATATGTATATTATAACCAATGTATTCCTTTTGGAATATTCAATGATGATACAATGGTTGGTTATGTGATGGTAATATATGATTATGACCTTGCAGAGTATAATATTTGGCATATGATGATTGATATTGCATATCAGCATCAGGGATTTGGAGAATTTGCTTTAAGAAAATGTCTGGATTATATTGCATCCAAACCATTTGGTCAATCTAACAAAGTAGTTTTAACGTGTAATAAAGATAACTCCATTGCACTGCATCTATATTATGAATTTGGTTTTAGGGAAACTGGAAATGAAGATGAGGATGAAATTGAGCTTGCTTTGTTACTATAAATAAAGCGTGATAAATTACAGTTTATAGCAGACAGTTTTTGATTGACTGTCTGCTTTTCCTTTTCAATCATAATTGATAGTAGTGCTATAAAATGGTAAACGCAAAATAGCGAGTACCTGTTCAAAATCATCCGATGTGAGATAATAGAC
>OKTF01001553.1_pt1 | contig 10212 bp, 10 predicted proteins | sample 1606461 | NCBI WGS metagenome assembly OKTF01 (sample SAMEA3879599, study PRJEB24766) | human gut metagenome | biome: human-associated habitat; feature: feces | place: USA | collected 1985/1987 | reverse complement strand
GTGTTACCCCTGTACACGGATGCTAGGGTGTTCCTATGAAAGAGATTTTAGACTATGTACGGTAATGGACATAAGACAGGAGAAGAAAGTTCGTATACTATGGGAGGTGGCAGAGTATGGCAAAGTCTCCGAATCAGAAGCTGAAACTGTTATATCTTATGAAAATTTTACTGGAACAGACGGATGAAAACCACCGGATTACGATGACGGAAATCATTGAGAATCTGGCTTCTTATAATATCAGTGCGGAACGGAAAAGTCTTTATAATGACATCGAAAGTCTTCGCCTGTACGGATTGGACATTATCGGAATTCAGGAAGGGAGAACGTATTTTTACTATGTGGGAAGCCGGAGATTTGAGTTGGCAGAGCTGAAATTATTGGTGGATTCTGTCCAGTCAGCCAAATTTATTACGGCTAAAAAGTCCAGCGAACTGATTAAAAAACTCGAGGGGCTGGCCAGCAGATATGAGGCGTCAAAGCTTCATAGACAGGTATTTGTTGCTGGAAGAGTGAAGACAATGAATGAAAGCATTTATTATAATGTAGACAGAATCCAGACAGCAATAGGGGAAAATTCCAAAATTACTTTCCAGTATTTCCAGTGGAATGTGGAGAAAAAAATGGAGCTGAGGCATGACGGCGCTGTTTATAAGGTCAGTCCGTGGGCACTGTCGTGGAATGACGGCAATTATTATCTGATTGCCTACGATGGTGAAAAAGGGATTATTAAACATTTTAGGGTGGATAAGATGCTTCATATTGAGTTGAATGGCGAAAAACGGGAAGGAGAACAAGTTTTTCAATCTTTTGATATGGCAGCTTATGCGAGAAAAATGTTTGGAATGTATGGTGGAAAAGAAGAACGGGTGCGTCTGGAGTGTGAAAACTCGTTTGCAGGAGTGATTATAGACCGGTTTGGAAAAGACGTAACCTTAAACCGGCTGGATGATACACATTTTTTTGTAAATGTAGAAGCAGCAGTCAGCAAACAATTTTTGTCCTGGGTAATCGGTCTAGGCGAAGGGGTAAAAATTGCAGGGCCAGAATCGGTTGTAGCTCGTATGAAGGATGAAATCCGTCGGCTGATGCGGCAGTATCAGAAGTAAATAACCGTTCAGAGGGATATTTTTCAGCTGCGAGGTGTGTTTATGGGACACCTTCCTGTTTATAATAAAACCAGATAGAAGAGAACGGAAGCAGCCGGTCAGGAGGAAAGATTATGAAAGAGATGTACTTTACGATAGCAGGATGCAGCCATTATTTTGGCAGTCAGTTTATGGAAAAAGGGATGAAGGTCAAATTGGTCAAAGAACCGGACAATGAGTATGACAGAGAGGCGATACAGGTTCTGATAAAAGGGCTGGGAAAGTGCGGATATGTGGCGAACAGCCCTTCTACAGTAAAAGGAGAGTCCATGAGCGCAGGAAGGCTTTATGACAAACTGGGAAAGGAAGCGAAGGGAAAGATTGTATTCGTGTTTCCAGGCACAGCAATCTGCAGGATTACAGATACAGGTCTGAATCCGCAGAAAGATGCAGATGAAAAAAATGAAAGCAATTAAGACACTCTGGCCAGAATCGGCTGTAAGGTTTCCTGAAGCGCGCAGTATTTGTCTGCGATACATACCAGCCATGCTTCCCGACAGGTTGGGGGGATGGGAGTAAGGGGAAACATATGGCGCGCAATAATATTTTTTTCAATACGATTAAGGGGATAATCTGCCCGTGCATTTTTCAATGCAGTCGAAGGATGGCGGAATCCATGGAGACAGTGGGAACGGTCTTTCTCATGCCAGTCATAGAGAAAATAGTCGTGAAGCAGTGCCCCGCGGATCAGATTATCCCGATTTACCGGAAGGCCAAGTTTGTCGGCAATAGACAGGCTGACAGCCGCAACCAGAATGCTGTGCCGGTATACGGTAGACATTCCATGCTGATAAGCATTTTTTTCTTCACTGAATCGTCCGCATTGTTCCAGATATCTGCATTTCTCTGCAATCGCAGTCTGAAAATCTTGTTTCATCGTAGTTATCCTATTAAAAATCACTTGTTCAGGTTGACAAAAATCATCTAAAAACGATGGTATTATACTCCAAAAAATAAAGGTTTGCAATTCCCGTAAATGGATTCTGTTTGTTTTTTTAATTAGCTTATATTATACTGAAGGAAAGAAAAGACAGGGAGAAGATTATGGAAAAAACAGGAATTAGACAGGAAGTAATCAGAGAAATACAGGAGTTTGCAAAAAAATACTAGGTAAAAAAAGTGATTTTGTTCGGCTCAAGAGCAAGGGGCGACTTTAAAGAAAAGAGTGATATTGATTTGGCAGTAAAAGGCGGTGATTTTGCCAGATTTTCATTAGATGTAAACGAAGAAACAACGACCCTTTTGAAGTTTGATATAATAAATTTAGATGAAAAAATACAACAGGAATTAAAGGATTCCATCCAGAAAGAAGGGAAAATATTATATGAAGAAATTTGATCATTTTAAATAGAAGCATTTTATGAGGGTGAAATAGAAAATATTTACTATCAGACGAAAGAACGGTAAATGCGAATATAAAGGAGAAGCAGATGCGAAAAACAGGACTGGGAATTTTTTTACTGGTATTAGCGCTTGGCGGGTGCGGCAGTCTGGCTGAGAAAGAAACATTTCCGGAAGAAGAACGGAAAATTGTCCAGCTGGGGACAGAATTTTACGAAGAGACAGCAGCAGAAAACCAGGAGGATACATTGGAAAACGTCCGCAGTCTGGTAGAACAATTTGGTTCCATGGGATATGCGGCAATTGACGGCAGAAACCAGGTAAATATGTCCCAGTCGGATTTGGCGCTTGAGTTCTGTCAAAAGGTGGAACAAAAAGAGAAGGGAAAGCTGCTGCTGATAGAAGTTCTTTCTCCGGAAGAATTTGTGATTTACCATTTTCAGACGCAGGAAGGACAGGTAAACGTAAAGAAGAGATATTATGAATGGAAAGATGGGAAGATGGTTCTGGCAGATTCCGGAAGTTTTTCCGCAGAAAGCTGGAAGTATTGGGAAAACGGATATTTGATGTTTTCAGGCGTTTATTATTCAGAAGAGTCTTACGCTCTTACCCTGAGCGGGGAAGAAGAGTATGCCGCTTTCCGTATTCTGCCTCTGCAGGAACAGTGCAGAGAAGGAAACAGAACGTATCTTTTGCCAATCGGGTATGAATACAACAACCTGTTTATTACCGATTGGACAGAAGAAGATTTTGGAGACCTGGATTTTTACGATCTTTACGATCACTTCTGCTTCCAGATGGGAGAACCCTATGTTCCGGAAGGTTCCTATGAAATCGGCCTGGAACGGGAAACTTACCGGATACCAGCAGCGGCATTTGAGCGGATTATCCAGACGCGTTTTTCGATTACTAGTGAAACCCTTCAAAAGAAAGCAGCCTATTATTCAGACGACGATACGTATGCATACTGTCCAAGAGGACTTCAGGATATGGAATATCCGGAATATCCATATCCTGAAGTGATCGATATGACAGAACGAGAAGACGGAACCATTGCCCTTACTGTAAATGCGGTATTTCCCTACAAGGGGATTTCAAAGGCTTTTGCCCATGAGGTAACAGTCCGTCCCCTGCCAGATGGACAGTTTCAATATGTGTCAAATCACATTCTTCCATCCGAAAGCAGCTATGAATTCACATGGTACACACCAAGAAATGAGATAGAAGATCGTGCAGATTAAATTACCCCATATTCTTCCAGCAGCAGTTCCAGTTCCGTACCATGGATTTTTTTCAAAGCTTCTTTTAAGGCAAGACGCTGCTTGAAATTCAGGTCCATATCGGTCAGTTTCTTGCCGTCCCGAAGTTTTACGGTGGCATCCAGGAGACAGCGGACGTCATAAACGCTTCCCCAGACTTCCGGCACGCCTCGGTCGATGGAGAGCAGAGTATAGACCGCTTCCATGGCAGTACGGATAGAATATTCGGTAGTAAAGATGGTATCTCTTCCGGTTTCCGCAAACTGGCCGATAAACGCGAAATTTACCGCTTGTTTTGGCACGACAAGAGGCCGGTCTTCGATGGCCCTGGGCATGAAAAATGCAGTAATATAAGGCATCATGCAAGGAACCGTATTGGCGCTGTTTTCTGCCATATCCGCAATCTCGGTCTCAGGAACACCCAGATGATACAGCCATTCCATACAGATTTCTTTTCCGGTGCAGTCCCGCATAGGTTTTTTTACATAATCTCCAGAACAGTCCGAGAAGAGACCATAGACCCAGATTAGAAGCTGATCGCTGGGCTGGCTGCGAAACTGGGGCTGACGATTGATGGTCCAGCTTAAAAGCCAGGAGGAATCTTTAACCGTTACAATGCCTCCGGTAACCACCTTTCCGGAAAAGGGATCCCGTTTACAGATTTTCTTGATATAAGGAACAATCCGCTGATCCAGGGTCTGGATGGTTGCGCTCATCCAATTTGTCTGTTCTGGATGGCTGCAGAATTTTTTCGGATTCCCAAAGGCTGGATCCTGAGCGGCAATTTTCATCCACATATCCCATCCGCCGCCTTCTTTTAATTCTGGCTGGAATCGGGCAGGAGTGTTCTGACTGCCAAGAGAAGAATTTTCCACACAGCCGCCATTGGTAATCAATACCAGATCATCCGGAGTCAGCTTAATGGAATCCGGAACGCCATTTTTTAAAATATCAATCCGGACGGCCTGTTTTCTGGAGGGCTTGCAGTCAAACAGGACATTGGTAACCTGCACGCCAAAATGAAACTGTACGCCAGAGTGCTCCAGATACTTTACCATAGGAAGGATCATGGATTCATACTGGTTATATTTGGTAAAACGCAGAGCAGAAAAGTCAGGCAGTCCTCCGATATGATGGATATAACGCTGGACATACCGCTTCATTTCCAGAGCGCTGTGCCAGTTTTCAAAAGCAAACATGGTACGCCAATAGAGCCAGAAGTTGGAGTCCAGGACCTCGCTGTCAAACACGTCGGTAATCCGTTTGTTCTGCAGCTGCTCTTCCGGAGTGAAAAACAGTTCCATAATCTCCATAGCCCCTCGGTCGGAAATGGAAAATTTCCCGTCTGTATGAGCGTCTTCTCCACGGTTTACAGTAGCGCGGCAGAGGGAGTAGTTCGGATCTTCTTTGTTCAGCCAGTAGTATTCGTCCAGGACAGAGATTCCCTCTGTTTCAATCGATGGAATGGAACGGAACAGATCCCACATACATTCAAAATGATTGTCCATTTCCCGTCCGCCCCGCATAACATAGCCGACGTTTTCAAATTTCCAGCCGTCACAGGCTCCGCCAGCAAGCTGTTCCTTTTCTAAAATGTGGATATGTCTGCCTTTCATCTGACCATCTCGGACCAGATAGCAGGCTGCAGATAAAGCAGCAAGTCCGCTTCCGACAATATATGCAGATTTCTGGTCAACGCCCTCTGGCTTTTTGGGGCGGGCAAATGCTTCATAGTTTCCGCTGGAATAATACATAACCATACCTCCTGTACTTCTTTTGATAGGTATAAGGTAACAGGTTTGGGTACAGGCTGCAATAAACAGAAATCCCGCTGTGATAAGAAACCCATCACAGCAGGACATATTGTAAAAAAAATTATCATTTTAATGGATTTGATGGGGAAGCGTCTGCTGAAAAACGTTTTAAGGCAGAAGCAATATTTCCCTGCATGAGGAAAGCGAGCCGTTCAATCAGTACTTCGGGCTTTTCTTTCATATCCTGACGAATCCAGTCTAACAGCAGTCCGACAAACCCATATTTATAAAAATGGGCGATAAATTCTTTGTCTGCCTGACATACATCCAGGCTGGAAGCCTGTTCCTCTACAACGCCTATCAGCAGGTCATAGGTCAGCCGGTATAAATACCGCTCAATCTGTTCCCTGCTTACGGAACGGTATACATTGAGGATAAAGGGCCGGTTGTCCAGAACTGCCTGAAAAATCTGTAACAGTCCCTGCTGCCAGGTATCATACGTCTTTTTTCCAGCCAGAGCTTCCCTGGCATCTTCTTCACAGGCCCATTCTACAAGGTCATAAATATCTTTAAAATGATAGTAAAAGGTCATGCGGTTAATGCCGCAGTCATCCGTCAAATCCGTAATTGTAATTTTATCTAAAGGCTTTTTTAACAGCATTTTTTTCAGAGAGGCTTCCAAAGCCTTCTTGGTAATCTGAGACACAGATGCCACCTCGTCTTTCTATAGAACTATGGGGAATGGTTTCCTATAATCGGATTATACCATGAAAGAAACGCAAGAAATAGAAAATTTACAAAAACTTTCTGTTTTTTTGAAGACGGGAAATTCTGCCGCTCGTTATAAGAAAAAGAAGAGGAGAACAGGAGGATGGAAAAATGAGTGAATTGGATCAGCAGATACAGGAATTACTATCCGAAACAGATACAAAAAAGAAAAAAGGCAGACGGCCGTTTGGAAAAAAGAAAAAGATCCTGTTTGGATGCGGTGCGGCAATGATTGTACTGTTTGCAGGCATTCAGATGTTTGGCGGAAAGAAAGAAACCGTTCCTGCCGTTTTGACTGCGCAGCTGGCAAAGGGCAGTATCCAGAATGTCCTTTCTGTCAGCGGTCCGGTTTCCGGTACGGACAGCGTAGACGTGGTGTCCAACCTTCATGCGGAAATTAAGAGCATTGCGGTAAAAGAGGGAGATAAAGTAACAGAAGGACAGATCCTGGCAGAAATTGATGATTCCGATTTATTAAAAGAACTGGAAATTGCCCAGAATTCCTATGATCTGGCTGTGGCAAAAAAAGAAGAGACCCTTCGGGATACTCGGAATGCTTATGCCAAAGCAGTACAGGATTACCAGGCGGCCCAGGCAAACTACAACCGGCAGAGCGTTCTGGCCCAGGCAGGAGGGATTTCTGCTGTTGAGCTGGAAACTGCGGCCAATGCCCTTTCCGATGCAAAGCGGGCAGTCGATGGATATACATTAGAAGACGGCCAGGTGGTAACAGACAAGTCCTATGATTTGGAAATCAAAAATGCCCAATACAACCTGGATAAGGCAAAGGAAAATCTGGAAGAATCTGTCATTAAGGCTCCGATTTCCGGAACCGTAGTGCGGGTTAATAGTAAAGTGGGACAGTTTGCAGACAAATCCGAAGACAATGAGCCGATGTTTATCATCGAAAATCTGGACACCCTGGAGCTGGAGATCAAAATCAGCGAGTATTCCATTGGAAAGGTAAAGAAAGGCCAGAAGGCGGAAATCACTGCTGATATTTTAGGAGGGGAATGCGTAAATGGAGAAGTAATTTCCATTTCTCCTACTGGGGAAGAAAAAGGCGGCGGATCGACAGAGCGGGTTATCCCTACTACGATACGGGTTATGGATGAGCATACCGGATTGATTGCAGGGATTACGGCAAAGGCCGCCATTGTGCTGGAAGAAGCGGAAGATACCTGGGTAGTGCCGGTTTCCGCTCTCCGCACAGAAGCAGACGGAACCAACGCGTTGGTAACTGTGGAAGATGGCGTCTGCCATATGGTGCCGGTAACAACCGGCATAGAAAGCGACATCAGTATAGAAGTTTTCCCAGCAGAGGGAGGGACATTGATGGAAGGAATGAACTACATTGTGACTCCGGATGCGGGACTGACAGAAGGGACAAGCGTGACTGTAATGCCGTCAGCTGCCGCAGAATAGGGGGCGTTTTATGAAGAGAAAAGTTTCGGCTTATTCCACTGAAAATGTCCAGGAAGACTTAATCCGGCTGGAAGATCTGGTAAAGATTTACGATACGGGAGCAATTAAAGTATTGGGTCTGAAGAAAATTAACCTGACCATTAAACGGGGAGAATTTGTGGCCATTATGGGGCAGTCTGGTTCGGGAAAATCAACGTTGATGAATATTTTAGGCTGTCTGGACCGGCCAACCCTTGGTCATTACTATTTAGACGGGGTAGATACCGCCGCATTAAGCCCGAACGAACTTTCTGATGTCAGAAACCGGAAAATCGGCTTTGTATTTCAGTCCTTTAATCTGATTGCCAGGACGTCCGCAGTAAAAAATGTAGAAATCCCTATGATTTATGCCAGAAAACCCAAGAAAGAACGGAGGCAGAGGGCGCTGGTGCTGTTGGAAAAGGTTGGTCTGGGCCAGCGGTTTGAACATATGCCCAATGAACTTTCCGGAGGCCAGAGACAGAGAGTGGCGATTGCCAGAGCGCTGGCCAACGAGCCGCCGCTTATCCTGGCAGACGAGCCTACCGGCAATCTGGATACGGCGTCATCCATTGAGATTATGGAGATTTTCAGCGAACTTCATCGGGAAGGTGCCACAGTAGTTGTAGTTACCCATGAAGAAAACATCGCAGCATTTACCCACCGGATTATCCGGTTCCAGGATGGAAAAGTGGTCAGCGATGAAATCAATCCCAATCCTACGGTTACAGGACATGAAAACCATATGGAAGGCCTGTACCATGTAGGGAATAACGGGAAGGAGGCATAATATGCTGTTTGAAAATATGTCAATGGCATTTCATGCCATTAAAGCTAATAAAATGCGGGCGTTTCTGACCATGCTTGGAATTATCATCGGCATTGGATCCGTGATTTCAATCGTATCGATTGGCGATACGATGAGAAGTCTGTTTACGGATTTATATAAAGACGTGGGACTGACCCAGGCCTACATTTCCATCGGCTATTGGATTGAAGATACGCATCAGAGCGATTATTTTACGCTGGACGATTTGGAACGGATTGACGAGGTGTTTGGGGATGAGATCGCTTATATGGACAGCAGCGCGTATGTCAGTGCGGAAGTCCAGGCCGGAAGAACCAAGATGAAGTTTGATTTTAACGGTATTGATTATAACTACATAGACGTACAGCCGGTTACCATGGTGGCAGGGCGTTACCTGAATGAAGGGGACATTTTAGGAAGAAAGAAAAATGTTGTCATAGAAGAGCAGAGCGCCATAAACTTGTTCGGAACTGCAGACGCAGTGGGGAAAACCTTCCGGACAACGATTTACGGCAATACAGAAGAATATAACATTGTAGGCGTCTACCGCAAAGAAATGAGTCCTTTTATGGCGCTTATGATGGGAAGCGGAAGCGATACCGGAACGGCGTTTATTCCCTATACCCTTTTGACCTGGCCCAACGACTACTTTTACTCCTGTCATGTATTTGCAAAAGACAACGTCGATCTGCCGGATTTTTTCAGCCGTCTGACTGCTTTTATCGCCAAGATGAAGGGAAGGACGCCGGACGACTATTATGTTCAGACGGCCATTGACGAAATGGCAAGCGTAGACAGCATGATGGGAGGGATTTCTGCCGCCGTAGGAGGCATTGCTGCAATTTCTCTTTTAGTAGGAGGCATTGGAATTATGAATATCATGCTGGTATCCGTTACGGAACGAACCAGGGAAATCGGTATCCGGAAAGCCCTAGGCGCCAGAACCAGGGACGTGCTGATTCAGTTTCTGACCGAGTCGGCGCTGCTGTCAGCTTTTGGGGGAATCCTGGGAGTTGTTCTGTCTGTGGGTCTGGTCAGTCTGGGCGGTATGGCGTTTGGAATACCAGTCGTGGTAAAACCAGGAGTTGTGATTATGGCAGTGTCCTTTTCTGCAGTAGTCGGGATTTTCTTTGGCCTTTATCCTGCTTCTAAAGCAGCAAAAGCAGATCCGATTGACGCCCTGCGGTATGAATAAACGGCCTGCACCGAAAAGGAATAGCAGGCCGTCCGGATGATTAACGGTTTAATAAATATCCGTGATCCATGGGGCCGCGTCCATTTCCCAAGTCCAGCATTGCAGAAAGGGCGCCGGACAGATAAGCCTTGGCATTGGACACAGCGGTTTCCAGATCCGCTCCCTTTGCCAGGTTTGATGCAATGGCGCTGGACAGGGTGCATCCGGTTCCATGGGTATTGGGATTCTGGATTCGCTGGCCGAAAAACCATTTGCAGACACCATCTGAAAAAAGAAGATCATTGGCGCCATGAATCAGATGGCCGCCTTTCAGCAAAACTGCGCAGCCAGAATCCCGATGAATGATTCTGGCTGCTTCTTCCATCTGGCGCTCATTGGAGATGGCCATGCCGGACAGGACTTCTGCTTCCGGAATGTTTGGGGTAATAACTGAAGCAAGGGGAAGCAGCCGGTTTTTCAGGGACAGGACAGCTTCGGATTCTATTAAACGAGAGCC
>OKTF01001544.1_pt1 | contig 10297 bp, 8 predicted proteins | sample 1606461 | NCBI WGS metagenome assembly OKTF01 (sample SAMEA3879599, study PRJEB24766) | human gut metagenome | biome: human-associated habitat; feature: feces | place: USA | collected 1985/1987 | reverse complement strand
ATCTTGAAGTCACCGAAGAATTTATCGGTAAATACAAAGCCGAGGTATCTGTATTGGCTACGGAAGTGTTTAATATAGTCGTGAAAGACGGTGATTACGGGAATAAATTGGTGGTTTCGGGTAGTGTATTTCCTTTTTTCGATGCCACGACCAAGAAGATGCAGATCGGAGGAGATACCTATACTTTGGTCAGTAAAATGAAAGATGTCGGCATCGATAGTCTGAGGGATCTGATTATCGGTTATGCCTTGATGTATTACAATACGCCTTATCTTTGGGGAGGACGATCACCCTATGGGATCGATTGTTCGGGGCTTTCCCAGATTGTTTACCGGATGGCGGGAATCGATTTGCCGCGGGATGCTTCGCAGCAGGTGACGCTCGGACAGAATTATTCCTTCCTCGAAGAAGCGATGCCCGGTGACCTGGCTTTCTTCGGAGACGAGACCGGAGCGATCACTCATGTCGGAATCATTTGGGAACAAAACCGGATCATCCATGCTTCCGGGAGGGTACGGGTGGACAAAATCGACCATCAGGGAATTTTCAACGAAGACTTGAAACGTTATACCCATAACCTGAAAGTCATCAAACGAATCCTGAACGATTAAAAGGCCATAAAGTCGAACCCTTTTAACTCATACAACTCTTCTAACTCTGTAACTCTTTTAACTCTGTAACTCTTACAACTCTTTTTTTTCAAATCATTTCTCCCGCTTCCGGTCCGCAACAAAAAAGCAGATCCAGAATACTCAGATTCGGGGTAAATGGAAAACGGTCGCTGAAAGTCTGGCGGTAAGGTTTCGGGATATAATCACAACCGGGTTGTCTATGGGAAACTTTGGGGTGGATAGCATTACGCAGATCCCTGTAATTGATGTCCCCGATCGCGATATAATCCGTTGTAAGCCGGATGTCCCGTTTCAGTTTCAAAAAATCCAGTATAGTCGTTAAGATGGCCAGGTTATGGTCGAAAAGATAAGTCTCCTGCTTTTCAAAAAAAGGCATTAAATCGTCGATATAATATTCGTAATAAGGAGAATTTTTGTAAGCCGATTCGATACCCCGGAAGTGTAATTTTTGCCAGGGAGTCGGATACACGATTTTCAGGTCTTTTATCAGGGTTTTGCTGTTGGCTTTGGCTACCGGGACGGTCAATGCGATCACGCCGTTTGCGGTCATGATTTCACAACGGTTACGGTAACTCTGTTTTCCGAAGTTTTCATATTGCTCGATATACGTTACTTCTGCTTTTTTAAGACAAGAGAAGTAAGCTATCGGTGGAAAATAAGCTGTCGTTAATAAAAAAGGATTCATAATAGATGTGCTTAATGAGCACAGGCAAAAATAGTAAAATATTTTTTGACTTCTCTGTTTGGTATATTTTTCCTCAATTTGTCGTAATAATTTAGCAGAAGTGTGTAAAAATTGTCATCTAAAAGTAACAAGTGTGTAATTTGCAAATTTTTGTCGTTAAAATATTGATAAAAATTTGTGAATATGCGGATTCCTTGCTATCTTTCGAATGCTGAATTGAACTGAACATAGCTACGTCTGATCGAGGATTTCTTTTCGGAACCGGAAAAAATAATTGCTTTTTTCCTCCGTTAACCGGAACATTTCCGCTGATAGAGCGTATAATGTTTGTTTGTATCCGGTAAAATAGCTGAAATAATAATATTTTATCGTAAACTTTGGTCAAGATTTTCAGAGATGTGAAAGGAAGTTAATGAATAGAATGTGTGGGGTGTAGGTGCGATAGTATTAAGTGATGGATGAATAGGTGTGAATATTTTACCGGGGGAATATTTTAAACGGTATGAAATGAAATTTGATATCACAGTCAACGATCCTTTGCTGGAACCTTTTCTTCCTGTTATCCGGCGTCGCCATGAACGCAGTGTGCTGAAAGAGTTGGAATTTACCAACCGGAAAAAAAGACTTGCCGACATTTTTAATAATTATCTTTATTTTGGTTTGCACCGGCTTCCTGGAAAAGGTTGGGTATTCCGGGAATGGGCTCCTCATGCTACGGCGATTTATCTGATCGGAGAATCGAATGACTGGCAACGAAGGGAGAATTTTAGCTTCCACCGGCTGGAGGGAGGGGTTTGGGAATTGGAATTACCCGAAGAAGCCCTCTGGCATGGGATGGATTACAAGTTCTGGGTAGAGTGGCCCGAAGGAGGAGGTGAACGGATTCCCGGGTATGTAAACCGGGTTGTACAGGACGATCTGACTAAAATTTTTTCAGCGCAGGTCTGGCAACCCGAACAAGTCTACCGGTGGCGTTATTCCGGCGTAGGAAGAAGGGAGCATCCTTTGATCTACGAAGCTCATATCGGTATGAGCATGGAGAATCGCCGGGTGTCTACGTTTAATGAATTCCGGGCTTATGTATTGCCCCGGATTGTAGATCTGGGATACAATATGATTCAGCTGATGGGGATTCAGGAACATCCCTATTATGGTAGCTTCGGATACCATGTTTCCAGTTTCTTTGCCGCTTCTTCCCGTTTCGGTACTCCTGATGAGTTGAAGGAGTTGATCGATACTGCTCATGGAATGGGTATCGCTGTTATTATGGATATTGTTCATTCCCATGCAGTGAAGAATGAGGTAGAAGGATTGGGTAATTTTGCCGGTGATCCGAACCAGTATTTCTATCCGGGAGGGCGTCGTGAACATCCGGCGTGGGATTCTCTTTGTTTTGACTATGGCAAGAATGAAGTCGTTCACTTCTTGTTGTCTAACTGTAAATACTGGCTGGAAGAATATAAATTCGATGGATTCCGTTTTGACGGTGTAACGTCCATGCTGTATTATAGTCACGGATTGGGTGAAGCGTTCTGTAATTACGGAGATTACTTCAACGGACATCAGGATGATAATGCTATCTGTTATCTGACCTTAGCTAATGAAGTGATTCATCAAGTGAATCCAAAAGCGATAACGATTGCTGAGGAGGTGTCCGGTATGCCGGGATTGGCTGCAAAAGTAGAAGATGGTGGTTACGGATTCGACTACCGCATGGCTATGAATATTCCGGATTACTGGATTAAGACAATCAAAGAAAAGATAGATGAGGACTGGAAACCTTCCAGCATGTTCTGGGAAGTCACTAACCGTCGCCAGGATGAAAAAACTATTTCTTATGCAGAAAGCCATGACCAAGCATTGGTAGGAGATAAGACGATTGTTTTCCGTCTGATTGATGCGGATATGTATTGGCACATGCAGAAGGGAGATGAAAATTATATAGTCAATCGTGGTATTGCTTTGCATAAGATGATTCGCCTGTTGACCTCTTCCACAATTAACGGTGGTTATCTGAACTTTATGGGTAATGAGTTCGGGCATCCCGAATGGATTGACTTCCCGCGTGAGGGTAACGGTTGGTCTTGCAAATATGCCCGTCGCCAATGGGATCTGGTCGACAATAAGAATCTAGCCTATCACTATATGGGTGACTTCGATGAAGAAATGTTGAAAGTCATTAAGAGTGTGAAGGATTTCCAGGCAACCCCAATACAAGAAATATGGCATAATGACGGCGACCAGGTATTGGCTTATGAGCGTAAGGATTTGATTTTTGTATTTAACTTCAATCCGAAGCAGTCGTTTACAGACTATGGTTTCCTTGTAGCTCCGGGAGCTTATGAGGTGATTCTGAATACGGATAATATAGCATTCGGTGGTAATGGCTTTGCCGATGATTCTGTGGTTCACTTCACGATTGCCGATCCTTTGTATAAGAAAGAAAAGAAAGAATGGTTGAAACTTTATATTCCTGCACGTACTGCCGTAGTGTTGAGAAAGAAGAAGTAGATATCTCTTTATATTAATAAAGAAGCCCTTGCAAATTTTCTATACTTGGATTTGCAAGGGCTTTCTTTATAAGAATGTGCCCGGACCGAGAATGTCGTACATATAACTGACATTGCGTGTTTTTAGCAATATCCCTTTAGGAGTATAGAACAACTGATATTTAATGTCAACATTATCTTGTCCTACCTCAATAACAATGATTGCCTGCCATTTAGGAAATTCTACCATAGTCACATCTTCCGCAACCCAACTTGCATAAGAACTAAATGTAAAAGCATTATAGACCACAGGTGTCAGCCGATCGAGACTGACAAGATCAGTCTGCGTCATTTCCCATTGTCCCTGCGCATTGAACCATACATTTTTGGTGAAACCGTTCATTACAAAGTTGGCACAATAGTATCCGTCATCTTGCGACCAGGCTATATCATTTGTTTTGGGATACATTTTCTTGAAGGTAGCCTGCACATTATCAGGAGGTACAATCGCTAATACTGATATGGAAAATAGTAACAGAACCGCCATAATATTAAATTTCTTCATAAGCTTTATGGTTTAGGAGATTATTTATCTACCTAAACAGCTATCATGACTATTTGTTTGAATGATACATATAAAATAACCCGGTCATTATGGTGTGATCGGGTTATAGGGGAATATAGGGTTTTTCGTCTTTTTCAGAATGCAATTTTCAGTATCTTTCCATTGTAGCCTCTAACTGAAACTTCCGTAGCTTTATATGGCAATAAGCTGATTTCTTCTTTCGCACCGGTCAAAAGATCAACAGCCTGATAGGATTCCATTTGTGGAATTTGTAAAAAGTCGAAAGCGTGTGAGGGAACATTGATTGCTACATCTACTAGTTGACTGTCGAAATTGACAATGATAAACAATAGCTCGTTCTTGTATTTTCGCATAAAAGTATATTGCTTATGTTCATTGAAACGCCAGCCATTTTGATTAGCATACATCAGGTCAAAGAAAACACCCTTTGCAATAGCCAGTTCTTCATTACACAAAGTCAGCACTCTTTGATAAATTTCATATAAACGTTTATGATCTTCATTGAGCATTTTACCATCAAATTTTCCTCCGTTACGCCAACGACGGATGCTGTCTATACTCCAATAATCAAATATAGTAGTCCGTCCATCCCTTCCGCTGAAGCCCTCACTGTCCATTCCGGGTTCTCCAAATTCCTGTCCGAAGTAAATCATCATAGGATTAGTATTCATGCAGGCGGAAACAATAAGTGCAGGGATTCCTTTGCGTGGGTCACCGGCAAAGAAATCGGACGCAATGCGTTGCTCATCGTGGTTTTCGAGGAAATTAAGCATCTTTTTCTCAATTCCGTTCAGACTCTGCCAGCAATGAGTGATAGAAGCAGCCGACTCATATCCACAGGCTACATTACGAAGTGTATCATATAAGCCTACTTTATCGTACAGATAGTCGAATTTTCCACGGAACAAATAATTGCGATATTCATTCGGATTGTAGACTTCTGCAATAAAGAGAATGTCCGGATATGCTTCTTTGACTTGAGGAATAGCCCATTCCCAAAATTCTACGGGAACCATTTCCGCCATATCACAACGGAAACCGTCAATGTCTTTGGAAGCCCAGAACAGAAGAATATCCAACATCTTTATCCATGTATCCGGAATCGGAGAAAAGTGGCACGTACCTCCATTCTGGTAGTCTACTCCATAATTCAATTTGATTGTCTCGTACCAGTCAGTGATATTGGGAGTAGCGTCAAAACGATTATTGCCTGTTGCTTTAGCCGGGAATTCGTGATAAGGTTCTGTCGCACCGTCTTTCATGTCAAACTGGGCACGAAGTTCAGCTTGAGGAATATAATAGAAATTATTATAGGGACTGAAAGACTGGCTTGAATCATCGTTAGCTCCCAATTCCGTTGTCCCGTCCGGTTGTGCATCAGAATGGTATTGGCGTGCTACATGGTTGGGAACAAAATCAATTATAACTTTTAGTCCCGCACGATGTGTACGTCGTACAAGATTCTCGAATTCTCTCATTCGTTCGGGAATGTCATTCGCCAAGTCAGGGTCTACATCATAATAATCTTTGATAGCATAGGGCGAACCGGCTTTTCCTTTTACAATGGCAGGATGATCCGGACTGATATTATAGCGACGATAATCTGTCTGAGTAGCATGCTCAATAATACCTGTGTACCAAATATGTGTAGTACCCAGTTTTTTGATTTCACTAAGTGCTTTGAGAGTAAAATCCGCCATTTTTCCGCAACCGTTGGTGACTATATCTCCATTGTAGACGCAGTGGTTATTATTGTTGCCGAACAGCCGGGTGAACACTTGATAGATAATTATTTTATTTTCGTTATTCATATAGAGTAGATTTTTACATTTCTAATATTAACTACTTCAATAAGAAGCATTACTTCCAGATTTTTCCTTTTTCAACTAATAATTGATTCAGCACTCCGTTAGCGGTATTATATCCTTGCTCGAAGATTTCTTCCGCTTTTTCCAATTCCGTGTTGCTATACCCATATAGGTTATAAGGTTCAATCAGCAAATCACATTTTTCTCTTTCAGGGAAAGTATTGGCACGGAACATGAAGTGAAACGAACGCATAGCGATGCTGACAATATTCATTTTATAATCTTGCGCCATGATCGGGCTTACATTAACTGCTACTACCTTGTCACAGACTCTACGGAGAGTGGAAACCGGGAGATTCATCATCAATCCACCGTCTACGTAGTTCGTTCCATCAATATTCACCGGAGCAAACATGACAGGCATACAGCACGAAGCAGCTACCCGTTCGGCAATGGAACCACGGTGAAAATGAACCATACGTCCGTGGTCAAGATCGGTTGCCGTGATGATCAAGGGAATCTGGAGTTCTTCCAGATTCTTTGCTTTTACATTGGTACGAAGGAAATCTATAAATTCGCAAAGGTCAAATAATCCTTTCTTGGGGATTACCAGCTTGGTCAGGTCTTGAAATTTGTGTCCGGAAAAATAATCCAGCACTTTGTGAGGTTCATTACCATCTGCATAAAAGACTCCCGCGAGAGCTCCAGCGCTTACTCCGGAGATAATATCCGGTTTAATATCATGCTCCAGGAGAGCTTGCATTACGCCCAAATGAGCGAATCCTTTAATAAATCCTCCACTTAGAGCATAACCTATCTGATATTTCCGGTTCGTCCAATTGTTTGTATATACCTCCATGAGTTTTTTCTGTCTTTAATTCGCCACGAATTTAGTGAATTTATTGAAAGTAGAAGGAATATAATGGATAGTTTTTAGTATGCCGGATGGAAACTTTGTTCCGGTACTACGCCGATCAGAACCCAAAATCGTCTATTTCACCCTTGTGCTCTTCGCTTTCTTTAAATGGTTTTGCTTCCTTTTGTACCGGATTCCCTTCAATATAGATAGCACGGAACGGACGAGCAGGGCAAACATATTCGCATCCACCACAGCCTACGCAAATCTCTTTATTTACATGGGGAATCGTCAACCCGTTTTTATAAGGCACCATTGCGACAGCCTGCGTGGGACAGTGTTCAGAGCAGGCCCCACAACTAGTTCCGTCTGTATAAACGATGCAATTTTCCTCGATAAAAACAACATATCCCATTTGTGTAAGATGTTTTTGCTTTACACTTATTGGAAGAATAGCCCCGTTAGGACAAACATCTCCGCAAACAGTACAATCAAAATTGCAGAATCCTTTCTCGAAACTGACGGTAGGTTGCATTACTCCTGCCAAGCCATACTCCATGAAAGCTGGCTTCAGTACATGCGATGGGCATTTGCTGATACAAAGATGGCACGATGTACATTGCTGCTGAAAATGTTCACGGCTGACAGACCCCGGCGGAGTAATCGGATTCTCTTTTTTGTATACTTTTTTACCTCCCAGACTTGCAACGGATTCTTTAACTTGTGAAAGTAGTTTCGGAACTGCTCCGGCAGTAAGTAGTCCTGCAACGAGAAAACGACGTTTGGATGAATCGGTAGGGGAGAGTGAAGGTTGGTAGATCAATGCCTTTTGTTTGCAGACCCCCAGGCAGTCAAAGCAATCTACACAACGACCATAATCAATAGTATGCTCTTTACTATTGATGCACGCTGCCTTACATTTGGTAGCGCAGAGTCCGCAACTGTTACACTTGTCGGAGTCAATGCGGACTTTGAATAATGAGAACCAGCTTAATAAGCCTAAAATTGTTCCTACAGGACAAATCGTGTTGCACCAAGTCCGTCCGTGCTTCCATGCCATTATAAAAATCATTGTAAGTATGACGACTGCAATGAAAAGAGATGAAATACTTAAAATAGAAGTATCCACCTGGTAAAACGTATAATTGTCGAACTTGGAGAAAGCGGATTCCAAAAGATTATTTCCCAGCATATATATCGGTTTAAATACATGTACTACTATCCGACCGTATGCGCTGTATGGCTCAAGCAGTCCTACGATAAACGTGAATCCGCATAGAAAAGAGATGACAGTCCCCCCAAGCACACTCCAACGTAATCTATTTTTTGCAGGACTGTAACTATATCTTTTTTTCTTTTTACTTGTTGATTTTGACAGGCGCGCAATGATATCTTGCAAAATCCCCATAGGACATATCGTCGAACAATAGATACGGCCGAATAAAAGTGTTAACACAATGAGAAATAATAAGATACCTACACTTAATGAAAGCAAAGCTGGAACAAATTGCAAGTGTGCCAGACGATGAAAACTGTTAGGTAATATTTCTGCGAAATCGAGAAAAAAGAAAGTAATCAGTACAAAAAAAAGTGCTGATATTCCAATACGTAGCCTTCTTAACATGGTTGTTTTACATCTTAATTCGCTTGACATTCAATTTGTCAATGTTCATGGTTCCTATTTTCAGTGCTTCTCCATTGGCGAGATGTCCTACTGTATCCAGTGGCATCTCACGTACTTGATTGAAGAACTTGGCAGCAGCCGTATCTACGGCTACAATATCCGGTGAGATAAACAATCCTTTTGCCAGTACAACATCGGATGCAGAGCGTCCCCGGGGACCGTTTGTTTTCATGATCCGGTAGGCGTCTACTACGTTGAGTACAGCTTTCTTCTGTAATGTACAGATATCTGCGATGCATTGTTGCAAATCGTTCTGATGGAAGAATCCGCGATCCCACACAATCCCCATGTGATTTTTCATGGAGATAGTCAGATTGGCACCTCCGTGATTCTTCAGAATAGGAACATTGATCCATACATCACAATCCAGAATCGCTTCGTGCACTTTGGCTTTCTTCATCTTTTTGCCTTTTGGCAGATCAATTGGTTTGTAATACGACTCCAGATGTGCAGGCATTACTTTGGCTCCGGCTTTTTTGGCAGCAGCTTCAATACCACTGTTTTTGTAGCATTTCTGCCAATCGTCACAAGTATGGTCGAACACGACCACTTCTTTAGCTCCGGCGGCAAAACATTGTCTGACGATTTCTTCAATCAGTTTCGGATTCGTATTTCCTGCCAGTTCCGGCACTTTATCCCAACCGATATTCGGTTTGACAACCACTTTTTGTCCGGCTTTGACAAATTTCCCCATACCTCCGAATTCAGCGATTGCTTTCCGGAACATTTCTGCCGGTTCACCACCCATTACGGCGACCAAATCGCATCCCCCGGCCTGAGAAGTATTTTGTGCCATGATATCCATCACCCCATCCCACTTCATTGTCACAGCAGCCCCTGTCAAGGCTAGTGTCTTTAAAAATTCTCGACGATCCATAAAGTCTGTTTATAAAGTTCGTAAAGTTATAAGGCCCATCATACGCACGAACAACTCCTTAATCCGTCCGCCATGGAAAACGAAAACACATTTCATTATACAGGCAATAGTCGGCATTCCCATTGACAGCAAAAGTCTTCACTACAGCAGCCCCCGCACCGAGCAACAACTGTCGGGCATAATTCAAGGTTGTTCCGGTTTTTACCCGGTCCTCTACCAATAATATTTTTTTCCCTTTTACCTCGAACCGGATTTCCTCTAACAACCGGGGCCGGTCGTACAATTGTTTTTGATCGGCATCCCTTAAATGCAATTTCAGCAACTGCATATCCAGATTCAAACGCTGATTCAGCATCGCTGCCGGAATAATACCTCCATTCGCAACAGCAACAATCAAATCGAATCGTTCTTCGAAAGTAATCTCCAGAAAACGCTGTCTTACTTCCTCAAAAGTCTTAACATTCATATTTAGCCAACCCTTTCAGGATTACCCAGCCAAGCACCACTTGCAACAACATTCCCGGGAATCCGATTTTAAAATCTTGCAATGCAGCAGACAAATCCGAAGCGATCAACCATTCGGCTATACCACCGAGCACCTGATAGGCCACCACCACCGCAGCGACATGCAATAAAGAAACCCGTTGACTTCTGTCGGCTACAATAGCTCCCACCAAAGC
>OKTF01001537.1_pt1 | contig 10334 bp, 7 predicted proteins | sample 1606461 | NCBI WGS metagenome assembly OKTF01 (sample SAMEA3879599, study PRJEB24766) | human gut metagenome | biome: human-associated habitat; feature: feces | place: USA | collected 1985/1987 | reverse complement strand
AGAACACTTTCCACACCACCGCTGGGGAAACCATAGCCCGCACGCACCACATAAATGCCCGGCTTTGTCAGTGTGAAGGACATGCCTTTGGGATAAACGCCGTCAGCAGGAGGATAGGTACTTTCAGTGTAGCCATTGGGCATCAGAATGTCGCCTTCCATAAAGTTACTGCCGTTCTGGGTGGCTTCCGCTACCTGGAATACCAGCAGATTGTCTTCTGCAGTGATGATGACAGGCAGCGCACAATAATATGTGGTGCCCAGATTGGGGAATGTGGTGCTGTCGGTCTTGGTCACACTGGTGACACTGACCTGATTGGCGGCTGTGATAGAGTCGTTGGGTTCCCAACCCTCATAGTCATTGAGATAAACCATCTCTGCCCCGAAAGCGGTGGTTGCCATCATAGATGAGATGGCCAGTGCCGCCAAGATGGTTCTGAGTTGTTTTTTCATAAAAACGCCCTCCTTTTCCTTGTTACAAATGTACATAACTTTGTTTCATCAGTATAACATTTGTGTTGTATTGAAATCGATACAACAAGATGGAGATATGCAAAACTGCATTTATGCACAAAAAAAGGTACAATCCTATGGTGAGGATTTGTACCTTTTTGGTTTATGATGGTTTATCAGAATTTTTCCATTTCATCCAGCAGGCTTTCGAAAACAGCCATAGCGTTTTCCACAGCGTCTTTCTTGGACATATCCACGCCTGCGCCTTTCAGCAGGTCAATGGAATATTCGCTGTCGCCTTTGGAAAGGAAGTCCAGATATGCATCCACAGCAGGCTGTCCTTCAGAAAGGATTTTTCTGGAAAGGGCAATGGCTGCGCTGTAACCTGTCGCATACTGATATACATAGAAAGCGTTATAGAAATGGGGGATTCTTGCCCATTCGATGTCGATTTCTTCATCAATGACAATGTCATCACCGAAATACAGTCTGTTCAGGTCATGGTAAATTTTGTTCATGCCTTCCCATGTCAGGGGTTCGCCTTTTTCTGCCATTTCATGGGTGATCTTTTCAAATTCCGCAAACATGGTCTGACGGAACAGAGTACCGCGGAACTGTTCCAGGAAGTAGTTCACCAGATATTTCCGCATGTTTTTGTCTTCGGTGGTTTTCAGCAGATATTCCATAAGGAGAGCTTCATTGCAGGTGGAAGCCACTTCTGCCACGAAGATTTTATGGCCGCTGTAAAGATAAGGCTGTTTTTCCCATGTGAAATAGCTGTGAAGGGCGTGACCCATTTCGTGTGCCAATGTGAACATGCTGTTGACGGTGTCGTTGTGGTTCAGGAGCACATAGGGGTGTATTCTTTGCCCATGACAGCAAGGGCTTTTTCCACGGTTTCTTTTGCTTCTTCGAAAGTGATTTTGGCGTCCACATCATCTACCAATGGTGCGTACAGATCGTACATGTGGACTTCATCCAGTCCCAGCAGTTTTTTTCTGAGGGCAACATAACGATGCATCAGATGCAGGTTGGCATGGACGGTTTCAATGAGGTTATCATAAACAGACAGAGGAATGTTGTCATCATATAATGCCATGGCTCTTGCAGAGTCATATTTTCTGGCGGAAGCAAAGAACACATCGCTCTTAACGGAAGAAGCGTAGGTTGCTGCCAGTGTGTTTTTCTGTTTCAGATAAGCAGCATATAATGTCTGGAAAGCTTCTTTACGGACACGGCGGTCACTGCTTTCCAAAAATGTCACATATCTGCCTTTGGTCAGAGGCACTTTGTCCCCATCGGCGTCAGTGATGTCCCCAAAACGCATATCCGCGTCGTTGAGCATGGTGAAAATGTTCTGGGGTGCGCCGCCCAGTTCCGCAGTTTTTGCCAGCAGGCTTTCTTCGGCGGGAGAAAGGGTGTGGGCTTTCTGACGCAGGAGATTGTCAAAGAAATGGTCGTAGAGGTGGAAATCTTCTGCCCGTTCCATACGGAAATCCGCCAGCACATCTTCCGGCAGGGAAAGAATTTCCGGTGTCAGGAAGGAAATGGCGTCAGAATAACGAATCAGCAGCATTTCCGCTCTGGAAGCCATACCCTGATAGAAAGCGTTGGCGCTGTCTTCGTGCATGCGCATGTTGGCATAAGTGTAGACCTGATCCAGAATCAGGGACAGTTCCTGATTTTTTTCCAGGCATGCCAGCAGTGTGGCTGCGCTTTCACCCAGATGACCGCTGTAAGCAGCCAGTTCCGGAATTTCTTCCATGAGCATGGTATAAGCTTCTTCCCAGAGGGAATCATTTTCATAGTAATCTTCGATGTGCCATTTATCTGCGGCGGCAACATCACACCGCTTCGGTAAGGTATGTTTCAAATGGAATCATCCTTTCTATATTGTTGGATTTGTCAGACGGGAAACGTCCCTTTTGTGGGATTTCATGGGGGCAGGCCCCTTTTTTGCGTGAAATCTTTTTTTAGTATACCACTTTTAGCTAAGGATAAAAAGGAGTTATAGGCATATGACGACAAAACAGGAAAATCTATACAAAAGATGAATGCATTGATGAATATTTTCTTGCTGAATGTTAGAATTCATAGTATGATGATTATTGAGGTGAGGTAGCATGAAAGATTGCTTGAAAGTATTACTGGTGGCCTCTGAGGCTGCGCCCTTTATCAAAAGCGGCGGTCTGGGCGATGTGGCAGGTTCTTTGCCCAAAGCACTGCGGGCACAGGGTGTCGATGTACGGGTAGTCATTCCCCGTTACATGACAGTTAAGGATAAAGAAATGTATGGTGTGGAATATCTGGGTGAATTTCCTGTTCATCTGCTGTGGCGGACACAGCAGGCGAAAATTTTGGTAAAGCCCGGTGAAATCCCCATTTATTTTATAGAAAATAATTTTTATTTCGGTCGCGGCGGTTTATACGGCTATGGCGATGATAACGAACGTTTTGCATTCTTTGGCAAAGCGGTTATGGATATGATGGCAATGCTGGATTTCTATCCCGATGTGATCCACTGCAATGACTGGCAGACAGGGCCTGTCTGTATGTATTTGAAGGAAATCTATCGGAAGATGATTTATTATTCCCGCATCAAGACACTGTTTACCATCCACAATTTGCAGTATCAGGGGAATTTTGACAAGAGCACCATGGAACTTCTGGGTGTGCCCTATTACTGTTATGAAAATGGCAACGTGGAATTTTACGGCAATGTCAGCTACATGAAAATGGGGCTGATGTATGCAGACCGTATCAGCACTGTCAGCCAGACATATGCCAAGGAAATTCAGACATGGCAGTATGGCTATGGCATGGATGGTATTTTGAAAAGCCGGAAAAATGTCCTCAGCGGCATCATCAACGGCATTGACTATGTGATGAACGATCCCGCTACGGATAAACGCATTCAGGTGCATTTTGACGCGGATCATCTGGAAGGCAAGGCGGAAAATAAACGTCTGCTGCAGGAAAGACTGGGGCTGGAACAGAGAGATGTGCCCATCATTGGCATGATTACCAGACTGGCAGACCAGAAAGGTCTGGATATTCTTTCCTATGTATTTGATGAAATGATGCGTAGAGATGTGCAGTTCGTTCTGCTGGGTACAGGGGAAAATCGTTTTGAATACCTGTTCCGCAGCATGGAAGAACGTTATCGCGGCAGAGTCAGCGCCAATATTTTCTTCGATGAAAATCTGGCACAGCAGATCTATGCAGGCTCTGATATGTTCCTGATGCCTTCTCTGTTTGAACCCTGCGGTCTGGGACAGATGTTTGCCCTGCGTTATGGTACCGTGCCTATTGTGCGGAAAACAGGCGGTTTGGCAGACACTATCTTCCAGTACAGCACAGAAACAAAAGAGGGCAATGGTTTCCTCTTTGAAACATACGATGGCAATGGGCTGATCTGGGCATTGGATCAGGCGCTGGCAGTATACAACCAGGGCAAAGACGAATGGCAGCATGTGGTGAAAAACGCCATGGCTTCCAATTATTCCTGGGAAAGCTCCGCAAGAGAATATATCAAGCTGTATGAAAGCCTGCGGGACGGCGAATGAGCCTTTTCGCATATACAGAAAACAAAAACAAGAAGTCAGAAATTTTGATGGGAAGTTTCTGACTTCTTTTTTGGTTAGATTTTGGCTTTCCGCTGCGCTATGGTTTGCAAAAGAACGGTGAATGTAGTATGATGAAAGCCTAAAGACGCACAGAAGGAGGGTCTGGTTTTAATGGAAGAACAAACCCCAAAAAAATTTCATTTTACAAAGCAGATGAAAATCGGTCTGGCTGTGGTGCTGGTGCTTTGCATTGGCTGCGGTCTGGTATATCTGGATACGGCTTATGGCAGCGGGAAAATCCGCAGTCTGTTCGTCAAATCCAGTGTGACGCAAAATAAAGGGAATCCTTCGGCGGGCGTGCTGGCGGAAATTCCGCTGGATGCGGGCAGTTCCACATCTTTTGCCGTATTCGATCAGGCATTCCTGCTCTGCACAAAAGACGGTGCGAAGTACTACAACAGTGTAGGTGACCAAAAATGGAATGATACGTTTACCATGACTACGCCTACGGTGATACAGGAAGGCTCCTTCATGGCTGTGGGGGATCTGGGCGGCAAGAATGTCCGGGTCTATGACGAAAGCGGTCTGCTGTATAACGTACAGCTGGAAGGGAATCTCAGTCAGTTTGCCCTGAATCAAAACGGATACCTTTCTCTGCTGGAAAAGAAAGACAGCGGTTATGAAGTAAAGATCTATAATTCCAAAGGTACACTGCTCAAAGGCAGGGTGGAAGAAACCGCAGGGGTATACCCCATTTCCACTGATGTATCCGATGATAACAAATCTTTTGCTGTCAGCTATGTGGATACCACCGATGTGTACCCCATTGGGCGTGTGCTGTTTTTCTATGTCAATCCCGAAGACAGCGAGAATTATACAGACAGTTTGTATGCTTCTGCCGCTGATAAGGCAGATGAGATCATCGGCACCATCAGTTATCGCAGCAATGGTGTTTTGGCGGCGGTTTCCGATAAGGGCGTTTATGGTTTCCGGGACAGCGAGGAAGTTTGGAGTTATCATTTGACCAATGTGGTGGATTATGTATCCTTCCAGCAAAAAGACAGAGTGGTGCTGACATTGGGTGACGCTTTGCCGGGAGAAGAAGGCAAGGAAGAAGGTAGCATCTGCTGGCTTGGCGCTAACGGAGCGGAAGAAGCTTCTTATGTCAGCGGAAAAGACATCACATATCTGAGTGCTTGGAAAGACGGTATTGTGGTGGGAACTGACCACACTTATATCGGCATTCGCCATACAGGACGGGAAGCTTGGACTTATCAGGCAACACAGGATGTGACAGACGTGATCCCCATGGAAAGTTTCTCACGTGTGCTGGTGGTAGGTCAGGATATGGCACGGATTCTGGATATGGACAAATACACAGGAGAACTGCCGGATGTACCGGAAGACGCAGTGGAAACCACGCCGGAAGTACAGACGGATGAACCCCTGCCCACAGAAGGAGAAACGGATGCCTCCGGTGCCCAGAAAACAGAAACACCTAAAACAGAAGCGGCAACTGATACAGAAAAAACAGAAACAACTCAGCCTGCGGAGAATACGGAATCAGGGGATGTTCCCGCAGAGTCTTAACGGTAGGAGGTGGGCAGAAGGATGACGTTTTTGCCCTATATATTAGATATTCTGGCGTTGGTGCTGGTGGTAGGAACGGCAGTGCGGGCGTACCGTAAGGGTTTTGTACGGGCGGCGCTGAATTTCCTGCCAATGGTGGCAGCATTGGCGGCAACCAGGTTTTTGACGCCTACGGTCAGTGAGCTTTTGCGGAAAACACCTTTTTTCGATGCCCTGACAAATACAGTAGGCAATGGGCTTCATTTGGAAAATGCCATTGGGGATGCGGCTATGCAGACCCAGACAGACATTATCCAGAGTATGCATCTGCCGGATTTTCTGAAAGAAAGTTTGGTGGAAAACAATAATCCGGTGATTTATCATCTGCTGGATGTAGAAAGCTTGCAGTCTTATATTGCAGGCTTTTTGGCCAATATCTGCATCAATATCATCAGTGTACTGCTGGTGTTTATTGTAGTATGGCTGGCAGTGAAATTTGTGCTGAAGGCGCTGAATCTCATCAGCAAATTGCCTGTATTGAATTTCTTCAACCGGGTATGTGGTTTTTTGGTGGGTTTGCTGAAAGGATTGTGCGTAACATGGCTCATTTGTTTTGTGCTGACATTTTTCCAGTGCAATTCCGCCTTTGATTTTTTCTTTGACGCGTTAAATTTGACCCATGTGGCATTGCCTTTGTACGAAAACAACATATTGATGTATTTTATATTGACCATATTTGCTTGAAATGACGAGAAAAATGACGGTGTGAAAACCGTCATTTTTTTGTGGCAAGAAACGGGAAAAGCCGTTGCTTTTTTGAAATCCATATGTTAAAATGCCACATCTTTCGAAAGAAACCTAAATTGAAAGAGGAAAATCATGAAACAAACAACAGGAAAAGGGAAGCAATGGCTTATGCTGCCAGTGGTTCTGTTATTTTTGTGCGCATGTGGCACACAAAAACAGACGGTGGAAATGTCGTCAGAAGTCTATGAACTTCCGCAGAACTGCGAAGAACTTACAGTTACGGCGGATGTTGGCAGCGTTTTCATCCAGAAAGGAGAAAAAGCGGAGCTGAAAACTGAACATGTTGTTTCTCAGTGGCTGACAGTGACAGAGGAAAATGGCGTTGTGACTGTATCATACATACCGCCGGACGAAAAAGCGGTGGAGGGCATGGATACGGACAGTCATCATTTGACACTAACCTTACCGGAAGATTGGATGCCGGAAAAAGCGGCGCTGACAGCAGGGACAGGCCCTTTCTATATGGATGGGGCAGAAGCAAAAGATTTATTTCTGCATCAAGGTGCCGGGCAGATGATGCTGAAACATGTGACGGCAGAGAATCTGGAGCTGGAATGCGGCGGTGACTTGGCAGAAGGAGAACATTTGCAGGTGGCAAAGAATCTAACCATCCATGGCGGCATGGGAAATGTGGACTTTGCGGGCAGTCTGGGGGAGAAAATTTTACTGGATGGCGGTACAGGAAAGATTTCTCTGACTATGCCGGAAACAGCAGAGGATTATGATATTTCCGGTTCTTTTTTCACCAGAAATGTCACAGTAAACGGAAAAACATTGGAGCCGGAAGTTTCTGTGGAACAAAATGGCGGCGATTTGGACAGTTGGAAAATGGACTTTGACGAGGATTTTACGGTTCCCAAACAGAAAACAGAAGGGAAAAAGCAAATTCAAATAGATGGCGGCACAGGTGAGGTTGCACTGACCTTTGCCGGAAATACAGAAAAGGGGGCGACGGCATGATTCCAAGAGGGGTAATACTGGATTGTTGTTGTGTACTGATGGGAGCTAATGCAGGCACACTTCTGCGAAATAAAATTCCCGCAAAACTTCAGGAGCCGCTGATGGTGATATTCGGCATGTGCGCCATTGCCATCGGTATGGTTTCCGTGATAAAGCTGGAGTCTTTGCCAGCGGTGCTTTTGGCGCTGATTTTGGGAACGATTATAGGAGAACTGATTGATCTGGACAGAAGAATCAAAACGGGATTTTTGCATGGACTGCATCACTTGCATTTCAAAATTGAAGGGGATAAAGAAATTTATATGCGGTTTTATCTGGTGGTGGCAGTGACCCTCTGCGCCAGCGGAACAAATATTTTCGGTGCCTTCCAGGAAGGGGCAACGGGAGATATGACCATTTTGATGTCAAAGGCGGTTATGGATATTTTCGCGGCGGCCATATTTGCTATGGCATTGGGATTCGGCATGAATCTGATTGTACTGCCACAGTTTTTGATATTGTCCCTGTGTTTTTACGCGGGAAAATGGATGATGTCCTATCTTGATCCCGCTGCCATACAGAATTTTATTGCCGTAGGTGGCTTGATGACATTTATTTTGGGGCTGAATATTGCAAAAATCAAAGAGGTGCGGGCGGCGAATCTGCTGCCGGCATTGGTGATTGTGTTCCAGCGACGGCATTTTTTCATCTGTTAGGCGCGTAAAATGAAAAAGTTTTTGACGAAAAAGCCCTGTTTTTACAGGGTTTTTTGTGTTTCGTAAAAAAAATCTTAAAAAAATGTAAAAAAGATGTTGACAAGAAATGGTTCCCATGATAATATACTTAGGCGGTCGCAAGAACGGCCGAAACAAAAAGAAAGAATGCACCTTGAAAACTGAATACAAGACAAACAAGAGTCAATAAAATCGAGAAATTTATTGAAAAATAAAATGTAGTAAAGTTAATCAACATTTTATTTCGCTATAAATGATCATTCCAAGAACAAGAGCTATTGTTTTTAGAACCGACACAAGCGAAGCTTGTGTTGCAAGAAGGTCAAGCAAGAAAGAGCACAGGGTGAATGCCTTGGCACTGGGAGCCGATGAAAGACGTGGTAAGCTGCGAAAAGCTTCGGGGAGGCGCAAACAGCCATCGATCCGGAGATTTCTGAATGGGGAAACCTACTTGAGCAAACCTCAAGTATCCATACGTGAATCCATAGCGTATGGAAGGGAACGTTGTGAACTGAAACATCTAAGTAGCAATAGGAGGAGAAAGAAAAATCGATTTCCTAAGTAGCGGCGAGCGAAAGGGAAAGAGGCCAAACCGAAGGACCTGGTTCTTCGGGGTTGTGGACTGCATCAAGCGATGGAGGCTATGGTAGTCGAACTGTTTTGGGAAAGCAGACCAAAGACGGTGAAAGTCCGGTAGACGAAACCAGAAGACCCGCTGCAGGATCCAGAGTACCACGGGACACGAGAAACCCTGTGGGAAGCCGGGGGGACCACCCCCCAAGCCTAAATACTCCCCAGTGACCGATAGTGAAGCAGTACTGTGAAGGAAAGGTGAAAAGAACCCCGGGAGGGGAGTGAAAAAGAACCTGAAACCTTGTGCTTACAAACAGTCAGAGGTCTTCGGACTGATGGCGTACTTTTTGTAGAACGGTCCGGCGAGTTACTAATGCCAGCGAGGTTAAGTGGTCAGAAGCCACGGAGCCGAAGGGAAACCAAGTCTGAATAGGGCGTAAAGTTAGTATTAGTAGACCCGAAACCGGGTGACCTATCCATGTCCAGGTTGAAGGAGCCGTAAAAGGCTTTGGAGGACCGAACACACATCTGTTGAAAAAGGTGGTGATGAGGTGTGGATAGCGGAGAAATTCCAATCGAACTCGGAGATAGCTGGTTCTCCTCGAAATAGCTTTAGGGCTAGCCTCGAGATGGAGTCTAACGGAGGTAAAGCACTGAACTGACGCGGGGCCCAAAAAGGTTACCAACTCATATCAAACTAAGAATGCCGTCAAGATACCCTCGGGAGTCAGTCTGCGTGAGATAAGTCGCGTGGACAAAAGGGAAAGAGCCCAGACCGACAGCTAAGGTCCCAAAGTACGTGTTAAGTGGAAAAGGATGTGGGATTTCATAGACAACTAGGATGTTGGCTTAGAAGCAGCCATACATTTAAAGAGTGCGTAACAGCTCACTAGTCGAGAAAACCTGCGCCGAAAATTTAACGGGGCTAAAACACGACACCGAAGCTACGGATTTCCTACTAGGTAGGAAGTGGTAGAGGAGCATCCTGCAAGGACGAAGCCAAAGTGAGAACGATGGTGGACGAAACAGGAGAGAGAATGCCGGAATGAGTAGCGAGATAGAAGTAAGAAACTTCTAGGCCGAATATCTAAGGTTTCCTGGGTAAAGCTAATCTTCCCAGGGTTAGTCGGGGCCTAAGGCGAGGACGAAAGTCGTAGTCGATGGATAACAGGTTGATATTCCTGTACTACGTATCATCAGAACTGTGGGGACGCAGGAGGATAGGAAAACCGGGGAATGGAAAAACCCGGCCAAGTACAAAGTCAAGGGAGATAGGCAAATCCGTCTCTTGATGATGAAGTGCGATGGGGACTGAACAAAAGTAGGGAAGTTTCCGAATCCACACTGTCGAGAAAAGCCGCTATTGTGTGATACGTACCCGTACCGTAAACCGACACAGGTAGATGAGGAGAAAATCCACAGGCCGACGGGAGAAGTGTTGTTAAGGAACTCGGCAAAATGACCCCGTAACTTAGGGAGAAGGGGAGCCACGCAAGTGGCCGCAGAAAAGAGGCTCAAGCGACTGTTTAGCAAAAACACAGGTCTCTGCGAAACCGAAAGGTGAAGTATAGGGGCTGACACCTGCCCGGTGCTGGAAGGTTAAAAGGAGAGGTTCGACGTAAGTCAAAGCTTTGAATTCAAGCCCCAGTAAACGGCGGCCGTAACTATAACGGTCCTAAGGTAGCGAAATTCCT
>OKTF01001536.1_pt1 | contig 10341 bp, 9 predicted proteins | sample 1606461 | NCBI WGS metagenome assembly OKTF01 (sample SAMEA3879599, study PRJEB24766) | human gut metagenome | biome: human-associated habitat; feature: feces | place: USA | collected 1985/1987 | reverse complement strand
CCGGGAACTCAGCGTCCGGGATGACCTCCTGCCAATCCTTTTTCTCGTACTGTCTTAGCAGCTCAAGTGCGATATGCAGATGCTTAAGCTCCTGTTCAAACATAAACTGCCATATGCCACGTATTCTTGTATCCGTCTCCGTTTCATAACAGCTCCAATACAGCCAGCACTCGACATACTGATGCACAAGGAGATTTTCAAGGCGGCTCATGCATGGCTTCAACAGACTGCCATACTGTGTGACATGCTGTTCCTCGACCATTCCGATTTCCTGATATAACCTGCGTCCCATCTCATCAGGCCAAAGTGCCGCTGTGTTCATATAGTAGTTCATAGTCTGCTGTTCTGCTGCGGTGATTACGTTTGCAGCCAGCACATCCATTGTCGCAGGGCATTTATCCGTCATCGGATATCGTATTGAATCATATGGATGCCTGTGGTGTGAAATAGTCGGTCTGCCCGGTGTGATTTCCGTATAGCCTCCGACAAGCTTCTCTGCGTGCTCACCTGTGGTAAAATCAAGATAATCTGCATAGCGGTACAAATGATCAAAGTCCTCGAGCAAGGCAAAATCGAGCGCAGACTTAATATTTTTGTCATTTACTCGTTTTGCAAGATGAGCAGTCAGGTCAACCGCAAGCTGCTCGTAGCCTATGGTGTGCTCCAATGCCGACTCATCTGCCGGCTTTAAATGCGCGAGTATTTTCTGCTGCTGTTGCTCACTTTTCCTGATGTATGCAAGCTTTCGTCTAAGCTCATCATCACCTACGCTTCTTGAAAACTGATGTGAAAACCACACGTTTTCAAATTCTGTACCATTCATCAATATGATTCTCGTCCTTGTATATGGATTTACCTCATTTTTGTTATATGGTTTTACCCAGAATTTCTCCCAGTCAACAAATAAATCGCCGGTTCTCTCCGGCCTCATTTTAAATGGATTCATAATACAAACATACCTCCTTCATGTTATTGTATGCACGAAGGAGGTATGCTGTGCGAATGAATCACATTCTAATAATTTGTCAAATATATATGTGTATTTAGAGTTTTCCGAATCAGCCTCATAAGAGCCTTTCCTGCTCTATTGTTTTATCCGATTCAAGAATTGCTTCTTTTAATTCAGTAAGCAATCCTGCATCCTTTTTTTGAAGTTTTTCCCTAGTTGAAGCCTTAAGTGGTATTCCAGCGTCTTTTTTTAATGCTTCCTCAAAATCCGCTACCCCCATTCTATAAGGCATTAGTTTTTCAAAAATTCTATCCTTAATAAACAAGAATATGCTTATCCCTCCAAAATCCATATCTCCCCAATGGAGGAACTCACATTCCTTAGATACAATAAGGCTTAATTTCTTTAGAAAATACACTTCCTTAGGAGTAAAATAACCATGACAAAAAATATACAATGTATTCTCATCATATTGCATACTTTCATAGTTAGCCTTATTTTCTATGGTCATAATTCTTTTGCATCCTGCAAGCGAAACCGGACTTGCATGCTCAAGTGTCTGCGTATTAATAATGGTTCCATAAATCTGCTTTGACGTATCAATAACACATGTATCATCAATTCTATATGACAATGGTCCCTTCCATTCCATTGTCTGTGCATATGACATAATGCCATGCATCTTCAAAATTTCAAGCCCCGACTTCTTTTTATCCTCTTTGGCATCATCTTCCTCTCCCTCTGTATCATAATCCTCCATATCCTTCTCATAATATGGAGAATATTTAGTCAGAATTGATACCATCTTTTGTCGATAGCATTTTTCAAATTTCTTTGAATCTTTAAAAACATTTGCACTAAAAACACGCTCCCACACAGGTTCCTTTATTCTTGTTATAGCATTGATACACTTAAAACGCATATCCTCCTCAGCCTCTGTGACACTCTTTCCGGCTTTCAAACGCCCCAAAATATCATCATAATATCTGCATATCCAATCGCAGTCACCAACCTCTGATTTCCACTGCTTTACAGACTCTATCAATCTTAGCTGTTTTGCTCTTGAATCCTCAACACCCTCAATCCGACACAGCTCCGGTATGCTGCTGACATCACAATCAATTTTTTTAATATCGCTGTTGACCTGAGTCCAATTAATTCTTATCTTCCCATCGTGGCCTGCTTGTGTATTATTCTCTATGAACCTTGCCTGATCGATTAGTTTCCGGCGTCCACCAACAAATTCCATCATTTCTGTTATTTTGTTCAAATGCTTTTCTCCGGTTAGTTTTCCTGCCCGATAGACCTCGGTGTCTGTTTTTTTAATAATATAGCCTGCAAGCGTGCGCCTAATTGGAGTTTTTCCCATAATATAATACCCCTATAAAATCATCAATACGTCCTATTATTTTTCCTCAAACAGCTCGATTTCCTCGCCAAGTGGTCCCTTGCAGAATGCTATGCGCGCCGGAAATACCGGTGTTGATGCGATTTCTATATCCTTCGGCTCGATAAATACCTCGTATCCTGCTGCTTTTACAGCCTCTACACACGCATCCACATCATCTGTTGCAAATGCGAAATGACGAATCACACCTTTTCCCGGTGCATCATCTCCATCGTTAAAAATCTCAACAATTCCGTTTCCGGTATCAAGCATGATTCCTGCCTGCCATTCCCTTATGACCCGGATTCCCAGAATGTTTTTGTAGAAATCTATTGTCTTTTCATATTCCTCTGTGCTGCTGCACTTCATTGATACGTGATGTATACCTTTTATTAAGCTCATTGTTTTTCTCCCTTAAATTTTTTTGAGCTGTTTTGTGATTTATAGTGATTTCAGCTACTTTTTCCCACAATTTTTCCGGCTTTTGGGGTCAAAAGGTATCCCATTCAGGATCCCTTAAATCATATTATATCTATAAAATTTTCTATTGTCCATATATACAGTCTATCATGATTGCGGCCACGCCTGCCTTTGCGCTTTCTCAAAATCGCCCTGCTCACTGCTAAATGCGCCATCATCGCATAAATCCAGCACTGTTTCATCCTTCAGATACAAAACAAGCGTTTTTTCAGTCTCATCATCATCACCGCTTTTCCATATGTACCTTTCTACATCTGAAAAATCATACTGTTTTTCTTTAAAATGAACCAATGTTATTTTCTGCGTTGTATAGTTTATTTCATAATACCACAGTCTTGCCGATGCCAGTATACAGATAAATCCCGCTATTCCTATGACCATGGCAGTTTTTAGGGTTGCATTTAATATGGCTGATGGTTTAAAAAAAGCATATCCTGCCAATGGTACAATCAAGCCTGCTACAACCATTACAAAAAAGGCCGGTATTCCTATAAAACGTTCAAGTATCTGCCCGCTTACCATTTCACGTTCCACTGCGCCCTCTGCTACTCCCAGAAACACCACGCAAAACAAAAGGCTGACCAACAGTATAAGAAGAAATTTAAATATGTTTAAAAAACTATCTGTGAAAGTTAATATCATTTCAACAGGCTTTAGCTTTCCCACCAGACGGCAGATAAAATATTTCTTTTTTATCCATGCGGTGGCATACGTTACGACAACGCTCAACACGGCAATAATCAGCCCATAGCCCTTTGAATCTGAGAATATGGCACACAAAAAATACTCTGCAAAAAAAATTATCCTGTATTTGCGTATTTTTTTTGAAATAATCCCGAAATAGCGATCCACCGAAAGTGCGTGCTGCCCTATAAACTGATAAATATCATTGCCGGTCATATCATCAGCCAAATTTGCTTCCACTCTCAGATATTTCTTATAAAACGAATCTGTAAAAAAATAAACAGCCAACACTGTAGCCCACTTAAAGATGTCATCACTTTCAAATATGATGAACATGCCTGCCATAAGACATATTACAAAAAGTACTCTCGCCTGCCTTATTGTTTTCACATTTCTATCTTCTATGCCCTCTGCAAAAATTTCTTCCGCTTTATCCATTTTCTTCCTCCAGTAATTCCCTGAGATTCTTATTTTTATTTTCTAAATCATCATTTAATATCTGTTCCCTGTCCCCGAATTTAACAAGCCTGCCATTATCAAGCAATCCGATATAGTCAGTTATGTCATTGACCTCCTCAACCAGATGCGTGCTGATTATGATGCTTATGTTTTCTTTTTCTATTGTTCGGATTAAAAGCTCCCAGATGTCCGTTTTTACGACCGGGTCAAGATTTGCCATAGGCTCATCCAAAAGCAGAAGCTTTGGGTGCCTTGCCAGAGCAAAAGCCAGTTGGAGCTGCATCTGTTTTCCTGTTGAAAGCTCCTCAAATTTTGTCGTATATTCTTCCTTGGTGAACTCCATCATTTCAAGCATTTCATCAAAATGCTTCTGATTCCATCTGCTGTAAAGACAGTTTAACAGCCTGATATTTTCGTCAGCCCTAATCCCGCCTATACACCAGCTTCTTCCACCGACATATGCCACCTCATCATGATACAGAATGTCAATTGCTTTCATTCCGGTGACATCAATATCATTCCATAATACCTTTCCACTCAGTGGTTCAATATGTCCGTACACTAAATCAAAAAGCGTAGTTTTTCCTGCGCCATTTCTTCCCAAAAGTGTCATGAGATATCCGTCATCCAATGAAAAGCTGACATTTTCCATAGAAAAGGTTTTCGTCCTGTAAGATAAATTCCAAACCTCTAGCATGTTTCCTCCTCCCAAAGTATCCTCACCATATCAATAAACTCTGCTTCATCAAGCTCTGCCGCCTTTGCCTTTTCTATAACCGCGGCAAGCTCCTCCTCCACACTTAAAGTACGTTTTTCCTCGAGATATTCCATATCCGGATCGTCCACGAAAAAGCCCTTTCCAGGCACCGAATATATCATTTTCTCCTTTTCCAGCTCATCATATGCCTTTTTCGTGGTAATGACGCTGACCTTAATATCCGCTGAAAGCGCCCTTATCGATGGAAGCGCATCATCCTTATTCAATTTTCCGGCAAGTATTGCCTCCTTTATCTGCGTGGCAATCTGCTCATAAATGGGTGTTCCGCCCTTAGACTGTATGGAAATATTCATTTCTGCCTCCAATAGTTCTTACCATGTCTATCACCAGTATTGTCCCTGACAAAATCCCTGATATACATCCAAGCTTATAGAACTCATTGTCTATTCCTGCCATATCAGAAAAGCTGCCATTTGTAACAATAGTCATTAAGCAGACAAACAACCCTATGTCTATAACAATTTTTACCAACGCAATAAAAGTCTCATATATTTTTACAGACTTTGAAACACTCGCGTCAGCTAAACACTTTTCTAAATTTCTGCTGTCTTCTGCTGCTTTCCAAAAGATATCATTTATCGAAAAGTGTGCAAGAATTATGATATATGAAATAAAACATACCGCCACATAAAGCGGATGTGAAAAAAGCTCCAGCTTTCTGTGCCTTATCACAATAAACGCAGTGTTTATAAGAAGAGGAACACTTAAACACAGTAAATCAAGCATCACATCTGTCAAAAATCTTGTTTTTCTTTCCTTCTTTGAAAAGGGTAAAAGCTCATTTATCTCGAGGCTTCTAAATACTGCAATGGATAGCATAAACAGAAATCCGGCAAATATAAACCCCAACATGCCGCACAGTGTTGTCACAAGTAATACGATAAATGCCAAACCGATATGCCCCGGTGAACTGGATAACCATATCTTTTTTCTCTCAAAATAATCCCTGATCATTACTCATCACCACTTTCTTTTATTATCTCTTTCTTCTGTACGTAGTACATGATTTCTTTAAGCTCTGCATATCTCATATGCTGCCTGATTTCATGATTAATTTTTGCGGTTATTTTTGCTTCATCATATCTCATCAGCAATTCGTTCGAGCTTTCGCTTAAACGCCCTCCGACTACAAGCTCCTTCGGTATCCTCTCAAGCAATGCCTTTTCCCCGGAAACAAGCCTGTAGGAATCCCTAAGCTCATCCAGCGAACCGTAATAGAATTTGCTTGTGCTATTGTCTTTCTTTTGCAGCCATAAAATATAATCTGCGAAATGCTCAAGCTCCTCGACCAGATGTGTTGCATAAATTATGCATTTATTTTCATCTGCTGCAAGCTCCCTTATGGTTTCATAAAATTTATCACGAAATTCAACATCCAGATTTCCCGTAGGTTCATCAAAAAAGTACACCTGTGCATCATAGCTCTGTGCAAATGCAAGCTGTAGCAGTATCTTCTGCCCCTGCGAAAAATCCGAGGCATTCATAATATCCTTTTTACTTTTTGAAATTCTAAGAGGTACGCCCGGAAAATCGATAAGACCATACTGCTTAAGAAGAGCCTCATATTTTTTCTGATTAAATCCGTCGTAATATCTGCCGTAATATTTTCCTATCGAGACAGCAGATATTTTTTCCATAAACGGCAATTACATAAGCTATTTTCTTCTTGTATTCCTTCTCATCCTTCTGCAGACACGCACCGCCTATCACAATACCGGTGTCTGTCGAATCAGACTCTTTCATCCCCATAAGAACAGAAAGAAGTGTTGACTTGCCACAGCCGTTCTTTCCTATCACACCTACAATGCTTCCACCCGGCACTTCAAATGAAATATTGTCCAGCTTGAATTTGTCAAATGTTTTACTGACATTTCTGACTATCAGTGCATTATTCATAAGCTACTCCTTTGTATGCAAATGGCATTTTTTACTTAGCCATTTATTCACTTGCGATTTATTCATTTTGCGTTTTTTGACCCGCCTGTTATATGCACAGTATATACAGTTATATACAGGCTGTCAATATACTTTTATCCCCTATATATTTTCAATTTTATTTTCTTGTACTACCGGTAAAATATGCAAGTGATATGGTGTAGTTCGTTTAAACCTGTTATACTAGGATATATCAGAAAATAAGTACAATCTACAGGAGGATTATCATGATAATAAAAAACGGCATTATAGCAGACCCTGCTTCAGGTCTCTACGAACATATGGATATACTTGTAAAAGATGGGAAAATAGTAAAAATATCACCTGACATCTCATGTGCGTCAGACGCTGCTGCAACTGAAAAAGAAGAAATAATAGATGCATCCGGAATGATTGTCGGACCGGGACTTATCGACACACATGTGCATTTCCGTGATCCGGGCTTCACATACAAGGAGGATATCCACACCGGTTCCCTGGCTGCCGCAAAGGGTGGCTTCACAACTGTTGTATGCATGGCAAACACAAAGCCTACAGTGGACAATGTGGATACTCTAAAGGACAACCTCACACGTGGAAAGCAGGAAAAAATCCGTATGTATCAGGCCGCTGCAATATCGCACTCCCTCAAAGGACAGGATGAGGTTGACATGGCAGCTTTAAAGGAAGCCGGAGCATGTGGCTTTACCGATGACGGCATCCCGCTTACAAATGCCGCTTTCTGCTACAGAGCCATGCAAAATGCTGCAAAGCTGGATATGCCGATAAGTCTCCATGAGGAGGACCCTGCATTTATCAAAAACAACGGCATCAACCATGGAAAAATATCTGACGCTCTCGGTATCTACGGCTCACCATCCATCGCTGAGGAAGCCCTTGTCGCAAGAGACTGTCTGCTTGCGCTGCGCAGTGGTGCTGATGTTGTAATACAGCACATCAGCTCCGGTGTATCTGTTGATATAGTCCGCACCTACAAAAAGCTTGGTGCAAGGCTCCATGCCGAGGCCACTCCACATCACTTCACGCTGACTGAGGATGCTGTCTTAGAGCACGGCACCCTTGCCAAGATGAATCCGCCTCTGCGCACTGAAGCAGACCGTCAAAAGATTATAGAGGGACTTATCGATGGCACAATAGACCTTATCGCAACAGATCATGCGCCTCACAGCACTGAGGAAAAATCAAAGCCTGTAACCGAAGCTCCAAGCGGTATCATCGGTCTTGAGACATCTCTTGCTCTTGGTATCACAAGCCTTGTCAAACCGGGCCATCTGAGCATGCTTGAGCTTTTGGAAAAGATGACTATCAATCCTGCCAGGCTGTACCACATGCCTTACGGTACTATCTCAGAGGGTGCTGCTGCAGATTTTGTCATCTTTGATCCTGACGAAAAATGGGTACCATGCGAATATGCATCAAAATCATCAAACACACCTTTCACCGGCATGGAACTGACCGGTAAGGTTAAGTACACCGTATGCGGTGGAAATGTGATTTATTCGGATAAATAAATTGTGTATGCACTATTAAAAAAGCAGATTGTGAACTCATGTGTTCACAATCTGCTTTTTTCTACTTCTCCACCAGCTCCAGGCAGTCTCCATAGTGTCTCTGCAATGCATTTAAGTCCATGATCATCACATAAAATACTCTGCCATTGTGCACTGAATCCACTATCCTGCCATGGTTGAGCACTGAAATATATGTGCCGTCTGCTTTTCGCATATGAAAGAAAATATAATCATTTGAGTGTCCTCCGTTAATCTGCGACCATATGCTTTTTTGACAGCTTTCCTGTTCATCCGGGCGTATCAGATTGCAGAAGCTCTTACCTGTATATGCAAGCAGCTCATCCATGTTTTTACATCCTGTAAGCCGAAGCAGCTCACTGTTTGCAAGCAGGATCTCATCATTTTCTTTATCTGCCCTGTAAACAATGAACGCTCCCGGCATATTGTCAATAATATCCTTCACGGCAAATCCAAGCTTCGCACGGCTCTTTATACGCTCACCCTCACGGTATGCCATGCAGCCGTTCTTCCCACGCATTTTCACCTCATAAAGTGCCATGTCCGCACAACGCATAAGCTTTGAACGGTCGTCAGCCAAAACAGGATACTCCGCAAAGCCCAGTGAAATGGTAAATGTATGTTCTTCACCTTTACAATAAAATTTCCTGGTTTCTCCTGTAAACTTCTTAAGAAAAGGCTTAACCTCCTCTACCGTGCAATCCGGCATAAAAATGCTAAACTCATCGCCTCCGTTTCTGCCTAGTATAACATCCTTTGAAAAATATTGCTTCATGCTCTCTGCAAGCTTCTGCAGTGCACCATCACCTGCCGCATGTCCATACACATCGTTGACCAGCTTGAAATCGTCAATATCAAGCATTGCCACAACACAATGCTTTTGCGGATTCTGTCTCATATATTGCTCAACCTGCTCATCAAAGCCGTGCCTGTTGTAGATACCGGTCAGTGCATCAGTCACAGCAAGTCTCTTGAAATTCTTCCTGTTCTCATTGATGAAAATCAACGCTGCTGTAAGCCCTGTCAAAAGCAGGACTATAATTACACCTCCGATAAACAGATATAGCAGATATCTGTTATTGTAAAACCCACTCTTGGGTAAAATCTCAAGCCTCCACTTATCTCCATACACGTCGAAGTCATATATCACCGGATCGTTCAACTCTTTCTTTGAACCGTAAACCCACTCATACGTATCATCCCTCGGCGAAGCACACTTCTGCAGACTGTACTTATATCCAAAATTGGAAAGAGCCTCTACAGAATCAGAAAAAATTTCCGGAACCTTCAGTATAACAATTGTGAAGCCCCAAAAGTTCTTCTGACCATTTTCATCCTCCAAATAAACCGGATTGCGCACTGCTATACCATATCCGCCCTGCTTCAGCTCCAATGGTCCCTGCATAATTACAGTGTCATTATCCCTCGCATAGCGCGAAAGCTCTCCCCTGTCACTATCATTTATCAGATCAATCTTACCGGATTCATTCATCTCCTCTGGATATATTTCAGTCACAACTCCATTCGGTGCTATCTGTATACTCTGAATCGAATCGTCCATCATATTTGCTGCAACATCATAAAATCCAGTAATATTTCCATCACCACTTATGACAACCTGCTCTAAGGTATCGGTAACTCCTATTCCCTCCATAAGCTCGCCATTTATACGCTCCGCATATGTCATCGCATTGAGCTTTGCATTTGTCCTGTTCTGCTGTTCCTGACTCTCGCCGACTACATATATAGCGCCGATTAACGCACACATGCCCAATATAAATACCACTGCCGGAACAATGAATCTATTTTTTAGCTTTTTCATTTGTATCACTTCCTAAAATAAATGCCTATCTGTTCCATATGATTTTAATATTATAGCTTTACGATAAGAAAATGTCTATAAATTTACATAAATTTCCAACACTTCAAACTCATAAGCAATACAAAAAGAAGCCTCACTCATTATTAAATGAAGCCTCTACTTTTATCATAAGTTATATTTGTTTATCCGGCAGCAAAAGTAATCTATCTATTACCGGATGAATAATTGCCGTTTCTGTAATCTGATTAATTGCACAAAGTTTCTTCCCTGCATCTTTACTAGATGCTCCACAGAGATAAACCTGTTCTGTCTCCTCAT
>OKTF01001527.1_pt1 | contig 10382 bp, 10 predicted proteins | sample 1606461 | NCBI WGS metagenome assembly OKTF01 (sample SAMEA3879599, study PRJEB24766) | human gut metagenome | biome: human-associated habitat; feature: feces | place: USA | collected 1985/1987 | reverse complement strand
TGTAATCGCAAGAACGAGATCCTCATTCATTTCTCTCACCTCATTTGTATTATTGTATTAATACATTATAATTCATTTTTTCTGCTCTGTCAATAATTCTGTAATTTTTCGAAATGGAACCGGATGTTCCGGATATGGGTTTAACTGCTTTTCATACCAGCTGACATCCCGCCATTTGCCGTTTTTATAGCCTGTATTTTTCAAAACTCCCATCAGGGTAAATCCCATCGCTTCATGCAGCTTTTCACTTTTTTCATTGGGACGGGTGATCAGACTGTATGCATTGCAGATTCCCTGCTCTGTAAGAATCCGAAGCAACTCTTCATACAATCTTCTCCCGATCCCTCTGGAAACAACATCCGGATGCAGATACACGGTCAGCTCCACATTCCACTGATATGCAGCCCGTTCCAAATGGCGGTGCGCATAGGCATATCCAAGGATATTTCCCGCATCTTCATAAATGAGATATGGATATTCTTCCAGGACAGTCCGAATCCTTTTCCGAAATTCAGCCTCTGTCGGTAATTCATACTCAAATGTGATTTCTGTATCAATATAATATGCATAAATTGCAAGCAATGCCTGTGCATCCTCTTCTGTTGCAAAACGTATCATCTTATGTACCTCTTTCTACTTTTTATTCCTGTCTAAAGCAGTTAAAAACTTTGTTCATTATAGCACAGATACCAAATGCTTTCCAACGTCTCTTTTTCTTCCTCCCAAGCAGAATCTATGCTATACTGTACTTGAAATCTTTTTTGATTTTCTGAAGATTTTAAATGAAAGAAGAGGAATCTAATATTATGAAAGCAATAATACTTGACGTAGACGGAACACTCTGGGACACAACCGGTGTTGTAGCCGAAGCATGGATGCAGGCTGCCAGTGAGCTGATGATCCCTCTGGATACTCCCATTACCGCGGACCGTCTGAAACAGGAATTCGGAAAGCCGATGGATGAGATCGCCGCAAACCTCTTTCCGACTCTGTCAGAATCTCAGCGCGCTCTTGTGATGGAGTCCTGCTGTGAATACGAAGAATTTTATCTGGAAAATGCCAGAGAACCGCTTCTGTTCGACGGCGTGAAAGAGACCATCTTAACACTGTCACAGAATTATGCTGTCTGCATTGTCTCCAACTGTCAGAAAGGATATATTGAACTCTTTCTGAAAAAGACCGGACTGGAGAACGCCATCACCGACTTCGAATGTTTCGGAAATACCGGACTTTCCAAAGGCGAAAACATTCGTCTTCTGATGGAACGCGCTCAGATCACAGATGCTGTTTATGTGGGGGATACGAAGGGGGATGCCGATGCCTGCACCTTTGCCGGAATTCCGTTTATTTTTGCAGAATACGGATTCGGTTCTCCCACTCATTATGCTCACAAAATCACGCGTTTTCCAGAATTACTGGAATATCCCTTTTAAAAAAGTATCGGAGCACTGTCCGCTCCGATACTTTTCTTCTAGTCCTGATAATCCAGACATGCACGCTCTGTCACAAACGGACGCACATATATATCCGCTACTTTGACATGCTCCGGATGTGCAGAATACGCTTTGATATCTTCCGCTTTTTCAAACGTTGTCACAAGCGCCATATCATGAGTACTTGACGCAAATGGTTCACTTACAAACGATACACTTAAAAGTCCCGGTACCTTTCCAATCAGACTGCTCAGATTCGCTTCCATATCTTTTTTGAGGTCTGCTTTTCTCTCCTCTTCGATTTCCGGTTTGAACTTCCACATTACAATATGATGTACCATACTGTCGCCTCCTTTCCCTTTTGGGCAATTCTCTTACATCGTAAAGCTGACCAGATTCATATCCTCGTCATACGCAAGACTGTAATTGACATTGCCTTCTTCATATTTTACCACAATAATGACTCCGCCGTACTTTTTATTATCTTTTATCTGCCCTAAATACGTACATTTTCCAAACTCTTTGAATTCTCCCTGTTTCTCCAGGATTTTCAAATAGGAATCGTACGATTCTTCTGTCAGACTGCTCTGCAGATCCTTGGTAAACCTGCTTTTCCAGCTCTCATAATCTTCGGACTGCGCGATCTCAATATCTTCCATTGCCTGCTTTCTTACTGTCTCCTTGTCAAACCCTTCCGGCAGTTCTTTCAGGATCTCTCCTTGTTCATTTCCTCCGCTTCCCAGAGAGCTGCATCCCATCAGACTTCCCACTGCCATCACGAAAACGCCGAATCCCACTGCCAGTTTTTTCATATTCTTTTTCATTGTCTTGTTCCCCTTTCTTCTTTCCACTTTCGTTTTGTAAAAATCAAAGCTATCATCGCAGCCACGACCCCAAAAATCAGAACACCCCAGATCAGGATTGTATTCTGAAATGCAATTGAAAAGTCGTATAATCCATGCAGAACTACTGCGATCAGCCAATAAAACAATTTTTTGTGTCTCCAGATTCCTTCCATGATGACCAGTGTCAACAAAATGTGAAAGGCCATCGCACAAAAACGCTCTGCTCCGGAAAGCAACACTGCCACACTTATGCTGCTATCTTCATTCAGAACATTCGGCAAGACTCCAATCACACCGATCCACACCGCTTCGATCCCGCCGTGCCCAAGTCCAAATGCCACTGCATCCATCCAGCTGGTTTTTCCTTTCCTCAAGACACCAAGTCCCACAACTCTTCCTGTCTCCTCAAACACACCTGCAGAGAATGCCGCAATCGCCATATATATATAATAATGACTGTATGGCAGTATCATAAACCACTCCCAGTTTGTCTTCAGATAACCAAGAAGTGGGATCCGCAGAATCATCTGCGTCACCACAAAAGACAGAATTCCTGTAAGAAACGTAAGAAAATATCCCTTTCCTTTCACCGCAAAATAAATTCCTCCCAAAACCGGTATCCCGATACAGATCAATAAACTGATCACTTCAAACAGCAAATTCATGAGTCCTCCTTTCCCGGCAGCATCACGCTGACCCGATATTCTTCTCCCACAATTTCACACTGCATTGTTCCCTGATACGCTTCTACTGTCCGTCTCACATTTTCCAGTCCCACTCCCATATGTCCTTCCTTTTTCATTCCGGGTCTGCTTGCATTTACAATACTGATCACCCTGAAATGATGCACCTCCTGTATTTTCAGATTCAGATAGGCTCCCTCTCCAAAAGCCTCCACCGCTTCCAATGCATTATCCAGCAAATTGGCGAAAATCGTCGTAATATCAATATCCCGCAGATCCGAAAAATCAACATCTCCGATTTCCACCGATATCGCGACTGCAGGATGCCGCGCCAATGAGAGCTTATCATTACAGATAATATTCAGCATACGATTAGAACTGTAATATTTCTCACCCAACAGATTCAACATATGATACAGATCCTTCACATACGCTCCGCCTTGCTCCTGCCCATCTTTTGCCTGATATAAATGTTCTACAGCCTGAAGGTGATTCTTCATATCATGCATGATCTTTCTGGACTCTCTGTATTTTTGCTCCAATTCCGCATAATATCTGTACTGCAGCTCATTCTGCATCTGAAACTCTGCAAGCTGCCGCTCCAGCTTATGAGAACGGAACCAATATCCAAACAGGTACAAAAAACAAAAATTCAAAAGCACCAGCGCTCCCAGATTGACGACCATCAGACGAACTCCATACAGCTCCATATAGATATGTCCCATTTCTATCAGTGAATAGAGAAACAGTACGCTAAAAAGCGGAAGTAATAAAAGGAGCAGTATCTGCAAGTTTCCCATTTCTGTTTCCTGCTGTCTCTTTCTCCACATAACAGCAGCCGATGTCACAGGAATCATGAAAAACATTTTGAAGAGCATGGTAACATTCCCGTACCACACAAGATTCTCAAACGCCCCCTGTGCAAGCAGGTAATTCCCCAGAAAAATCCCCACTTCTATGGAAAGAATCAAAAGGATGTTTACAAAAAGATCCAGGAGCAGACTTCCGATTTTTCTGTGAAACAATAAAATTCCAAGAAGCAGCACCCCTGTCAGCTGGATCTGTACACCGATCCACAGATTCCCGGTCAGCCCTGTCAGAAATGCCGCACCGTAAACACTTGCGCCAAGCGCAGTAAATCCAAAGAAATACCAGATTTTTTCCGGTGGATCGTCTGTGCATTGGCGCTCATAAACAGATACTGACAGACACACATGACCACCTCTTCCAAAACAGAACAGACCAGATTCATCCCCATCTCAAGTGCCATACGCCTTCTCCTTTCATACCTGCTGCGCCAGCCATCGCGTCAGCAATGCCCGAAAATCTGCCGCTTTCTTTTGAGAAAGTGGAACTATCTCTCCTGTCGTCATGAGCAGATCACAGCCCTTTATATCTTTGATATGACGCAGATTTACTACAAAGCTTTTATGAGGAACTGCAAAGTCTATGTTTTGAAAAGACTCTGCCATTTTACTGATACTTCCTCTCATCCATGCTTCTCCATTCTGCGTCACAATCCGGATTTTTCGGTCTCTATATTCAAAATAGCAAATGTCCTGCATATAAAATTCCTGATACCCTGCCTCTGTATGAAGACGGATCCTGGGACCTCTTTGCTCCTCCTGTTCATAGTCAAAAGCTTCCTGAAGGATTTCCAGAATTTTTTCTTTTTCCACTGGTTTGACCAGATATCCGAACGCATGGACACCAAACGCATACTCCCGAAAATCTTCATAAGCTGTCACATAAATGATCTTTGCCTTTTTATCCCGAACTCTGATTTTTCTGGCAGTATCAATCCCCGAAATTCCTTTCATGTCAATGTCCAGAAAGATCACATCATAAAGAACATCCGATTCCAGGAGTGCCTCTCCGCTTTCAAAATAAGAGATGCAAAAAACCGATTCCAGCTCTTTGAAATATGCCTCCATCTGTTTTCTCACTGCCGGCTCATCATCACATATCGCAATTTTTTTCATTTTCTTTTCATTCCTTTGCCCATCATTTTTCTGGCGTAGTTTTAGTATAAAACAGCCTTTCTCCTTCTACAAGAGCTTTTGTCTGAAGTACAGAATTTGTGTCTGAAAGAGTGTTACTATGGGAACAGTAACCAAAAAAATGTTATTATAGAGAAAAAGACCTGATCTCCCAGGTCTTTTTCTCTATAACTCAGGCAAAAGTTTCTCTAACAACCTGATGGAATGTTCGATTGCTTTCTTCTCAAATGCCGGATAATCCATAGATGCACTGTTGTCTGCTTTATCGGAAATTGCACGCACGATCACGCATGGAATCTGATTCAGATATGCCCCATGTGCAATCGCTGCACCTTCCATCTCCGCACATTTTGCTCCGAAAAGTGTTACGATTCGTTCTTTTACTTCCTGTGAGGAAATAAACTGGTCTCCACTGGCGATCCGTCCGGTAAATGTATGGATATCCGGATTGGCCTCCTGGTTCGCACGCACAGCCTTTTCGACCAACTGGGCATCTGTGGGGAATGCAAATGTATCCATACGCGGAACCTGTCCGATCGGATCCCCGAAAATACTCGTATCCATATCATGCTGCACCGCATCCGTAGAGATCACCATATCTCCAATATCGATCGCTGCATCCAGAGAACCGGCAATCCCGGTATTGATCACAAGATCTACATCAAAATGATCCGCTAAAATCTGCGTGCAAATCGCTGCATTGACCTTTCCGATTCCGCTTCGCACGACAACTGCTTCTTTTCCATATAAAATTCCTCTATGAAATACCATGGAGGCGATTTCCTTCTCCTCCTGAATCTTCATGGCATGTCTCAATGCCTGTACCTCTTCTTCCATTGCTCCGATAATTCCTATCATCTTTTTTCTCCTTTTTATTCACCAATCACCTGTTCAGGTTACTGTTCATTATACACGAGATTGATTTCTTTTGAAATAGCTTTTCTTAAAAGTCATTCTATGGTACACTATCATGCGGAGAATTTTTTAGGAATGGAGTTATGCTATGAATACGAATGAATTTATTCAAAAACCGGTCCGTCAGTTATTCTTTCATTATCTGATACCGGCTATCTGCGGAACGATGGTCACATCCATCTATGTACTTGCAGATACAATCTTTATCGGAAAGCGGCTTGGAGCCACAGCACTTGCCGCCTTGAATATCTCCCTGCCGATCTACAATATCTTTTTCGGTCTGGGACTTTTATCCGGTGTCGGCGGCTCTGTACTGATGTCCATCTGCCGTGGAAAATCACAAAAGGAAGAAGGAAACACCTATTTCACAACTGCCCTGCTGCTGAATTTTGCACTTCTTCTCATCTCCATGACAGTCTGCGTTCTGTTTATGGAAGACATCGCATGGCTGCTTGGCGGCACAGAAGAAACCCTGCCTTACATCATGGACTATCTTCCTTATATTATCTGGGGAATGGGAACTTATTTCTTTTCTTCTTTTCTTCAGACTTTCATCCGCAATGACGGTGCACCAAAACTTGCCATGAACGGAGTCATTGCCGGCGGAGTGACCAACATTGTACTGGACTATATCTTTTTGTATCCTATGAATATGGGAATGAAAGGGGCTGCACTTGCCACTGTTCTTGGTTCAAGCCTTACCGTGGTTATTTTATGCACGCACTTTTTTACGAAAAAGAACCAGCTGAAATTTACATTAAAAGGATTTCATCCTTCCTTTTTACAGAAGATCATTGCAAACGGTTTCACCAGCTTTGTCATCGAAGCTGCATCCGGATTTACGATTTTTATTTTCAACCTGCAGCTGATCCGCTATCTCGGAAATACCGGAGTCAGTGTATATGGCATCATCTGTAATACTGCTCTGGTAGTCATCTGCCTCTGTAAAGGAATCGAACAGGCTGCTCAGCCGATTCTGTCGATCAACCACGGAGCAGGGCTTTCAAGCCGGATCTTAAAGGTACAGTCACTTTCATTAAAAACATCTGTGATCATCTGTACCCTGCCAGTCCTTCTGGGATTGTTTGTTCCGAATCTGTTTACTTATATTTTTCTGGAACCAACGAGCGAAATCCTGACTCTGGCAGCTCCGGCCATCCGGATTTATTTTACCGGATTTTTGTTTCTGGGCATCAACATGGTCTTTATCTGTTATTTTCAGTCCGTGGCAAAATCCGTCCAGTCCCTTTCACTCTGCCTGTTAAGAGGATGTATTCTGGTGGTGGCATTTGTTTATATTCTTCCGGTATTCTTTGGAAGTACCGGAATCTGGCTGGCATTTCCCGCCGCTGAATTTCTTACTATGATTGTAGGAATCTGCTTTTACCGTCAGGATCTCAAAGCTTATTAATATGAAAGAAAAAGCGCGTTTCCATTTTAAACGGAAACACGCTTTTTCTTTACTTCTGTAATCCAGTCCATACCGATAGAAAACAGCCGATAAAAAACCAGTGCATAGAAAGCTCCAAATGCATTATTAAAGATACGGTAAAAAATAGCGCCACCCACTCCCAGAAATGTCATGGCAATGGACATTGCACCCCAGGAATTAAATACTGCCTGCCATCCATAAGTAGCTGAGAGCCCGACTCCGATCCCTCCCAGAATACCGATCAGAGAATACATAGATTCCGGAAGTACCAGATATAACACAATAAATGTCAGGCCTCCTAAGATATTTCCCGGAATTCTTCCCTTGATCCTTCCTTTCATATCTGCATGAAACGGTACCAGTACCGACATCGCCGCAATTCCTGCCCACATCGCTCTCGGCAATCCAAACAGTCCGGCAAAAAAGATCACGCTGGATACCCCCAGGGTCACGCAAATCTGCCATCTGGTTCTGGAGGAATGAAGGTCAAATTCCTCAAAAATATGACGCAACGTCCGTTTGTATTTCTGATGTCTGTGATTGCGGTAAAACACAATCCCTGTCAAGATGCCGCCGACCGCCATCCCTGCAATTCTCTGCAGATACTGTGTGCCTGAAACATCATACCCATACAAAAGCAGATATCCAAGCAGCAGCGTAGACTGATTGAACATCACTACATTATGACATCCCAGAATCATCAGCGTGAAAATACATACCATATTGACGATCAGCTCCGTCACCAGATTTCCTGCATTTGCAAGCCGGGGACCAAATGTCATGATTCCCCAGATCACCATCAGAGAACTAAGTGCATGGGGTGCATGAATCCCAAAATCTGCAAACCGAAATGTCATCACGCTCAACAGCACTACCACTCCTACAATGCTGTTATCACTGCCGAATACCTTTGTGTATACTGTGACAAATGCAACACAAAAAGCCAGTGTCAGTAAAATTTTAAATAGATAAACCGCAATATGACGTGCTTTTTCTTTTTTATCCTGTGTGTTTCGAATCAGCTGCTTGGATCCTGCCTGATTCAACTGTAACTCCTGATATAGAGTCATATCTTCTGCCTCCCTTGTTGTAAACTTACCGGGGAGGCATTATATCATCCGTCTTTCCTCTTGTCAATCACGTCTAATTTCTTAAATTTTTATAAACTCACTGTATACATATACAATTCATGAAGTGCTCTTGTTGCGCAGATGTATTTCGCCTGTGTCATCAAAGGATTTTCTTCCTCTTCAAACACGCCGAAAACCTGATCAAATTCCAGTCCTTTCGCCAGATAAAATGTTGTAACTGTAAGCCCGCGTTCAAAAACAGAGGTATCTCTGTCAATATAAGACGCCTGAATTCCTCTTCGTTTTAAAAGTTCATAGAGTTCTCTGGCTTTTTCTTCTGTCATTGCGATCACTGCCGCTGTCTCATAGCCGTTCTCTCCCACATTCAGATTTTCTCCAATGGCTTTGAGCATACTCTCTTCCTCCGAAAAATGCACTTCTTCCACTGCTTTTCCATGCCTATCCAGCAATTCCAAATCCGTTGTCTGGTTGATTGCTCCTGCATACGTCGCGATTTCCACCGTATTTCGGTAGCTCTTATTCAGCACGATCGTGCGCATCTTTTTTCCGAAAATCTTTGGAAGAAACAACAGGACATCCCGCATCGTCTCGTCCAGTGTCTGTGCCTTATCTCCCAAAATCGTCATCCGGCACGAAAACAGTGTGTGCAGGATCACGTACTGGAGATAGGAATAGTCCTGCATCTCATCAATCACCAGATGTTTGATGTTGCGGTGTTCATTTTTCCCTTTCAGACGATATTTCAGATACAACATCGGAAATACATCTTCATATTCCAGAATCCGCCGCTCATAAGGAACATCCGGAAGTTTCTCATACCCGCATTCTTCCATAAGCCAGTTATAAATCACATAGAGATCCTTTGTTACATACATACGATCGAATTTTCTCTGCAGGATTTCCTCTTCTTCCTCTGAAAGGTCTCTGTTATGGAGAGTTTCATACTGGTCTTTAAAATACTCTTTCACCGCATCCATCCTGGCCAAAAGAGGGATCTCCTGAAATTTAAAATAACACAGCTCGATCAGTTCTTCTTCCGTAAGCTGCATTCCTTTAAACTCCACAGAAGTAAAATCCAATAGCCGATCTTCCAAAACCGCCAGAAAGCTTTCCATCTGCCCTGTCATTGCAAAGGACTGCTTGTCGCGGAAGCGCTTCTGCCTCTTTTTATCCGGAAATTTCATCTGCCGTTCCATGTGATGATACCGGTCTTCACAATCTGAAACCACGTCTTTCAATTCCTTATACGCAAACAGATCAAAACTCATCTCCCGGATATTTTCTTCCCCAAGCTCTGGAAGAATATGGGAAATGTAATCAGAAAACACGCTGTTCGGCGACAGGATCAGAATGTTCGAGGATTTTAAATGCTCCCTGTCATGGTATAAAAGATAGGCGATCCGGTGCAGGGCAACAGATGTTTTTCCGCTTCCTGCCGCTCCCTGAATGACCAGTATTTTATCTCCGGTATTCCTGATAATCTCATTTTGTTCCTTTTGAATCGTGCGCACAATATTTTTCAGCTGTACATCACCGCTGCTTCCTAACTCCTGCTTCAGGATCTCATCATCGATTTTCGTATCACTCTCAAATGCATAGATCATTTTCCCGTTTTTGATCTTATACTGCCATTTGGAAGCGATTTCTCCCGTCAGGACACCCGCCGGTGCCTCGTAAGATGCCGAACCGCTGTCATAATCATAAAACAGACTGCTCACAGGCGCTCTCCAGTCATAGATCAGAGGTGTAGCTCCTGTCCTCTGTGCAAAATTTCCGATTCCTATATAAAATGGCTCCGCTTCCTCCTCTCCCTCATAGATAAAATCCACTCTCCCGAAAAACGGAGAATCTAACATCTTCTGAAAGCGGTGTTTTAAATCCAGCTTTTCCTGATTCGCATTGATCCGGTGCAGCAGAGCCTGCTGATTATCATAGTCTTCATAGCCGTACTGGTCCATCTCTGTGTAATTTTCCCAGTAATAT
>OKTF01001524.1_pt1 | contig 10396 bp, 9 predicted proteins | sample 1606461 | NCBI WGS metagenome assembly OKTF01 (sample SAMEA3879599, study PRJEB24766) | human gut metagenome | biome: human-associated habitat; feature: feces | place: USA | collected 1985/1987 | reverse complement strand
TCAGCAAAAAGTGGTTCTGGCACGATGGTTGATGACACATCCCAAAATCCTTCTTCTGGATGAGCCGACCAGAGGTATTGATGTAGGTGCAAAAGCCGAGATATACCAACTGATCAACAACCTGGCAAAACAGGGTATGGCGATTATTGTAGTGTCTTCAGAGCTGCCGGAGGTTATTGGCATTTCTGACAGGATCGTTACTTTCTGTGAGGGCGAGCTGACCGGCGAATTTATGCAGGAAGATGCAACTCAGGAAAAACTTCTTCAGAGTGCTACAAGATAGGGAGGGTGAACAATGGAAAACAAAGTAAAAATGAAAGCGATGCTCAAACAGATGCAAAGTGTCATCGCTCTGGTAATTATATTTGTAGTAGCGTCGGTTGTCTGTGTGAAAGACGGTAAAAACAATTTTTTAGATCTGCGCAATCTGATGAATGTTCTGAGAGCGGTATCTGAGAATGGTATTATTGCAATCGGTATGACCATGATTCTGATTCTGGGAGATATTGACCTTTCGGTTGGCTCTGTAGTGGGATTGATCTCCACTGGCTGTGCGTATCTGATGGTAAAGAGCGGACTTGGATTCGTACCGGCAGTTCTTTTGAGTCTTGTAATCGGCGGTCTGTTCGGACTTTTCAACGGTCTCTGTATTACCAAACTGAAACTGCAGGCATTTATCGTAACACTTGCTTCCATGAACATTGCCCGCGGTCTTGCAAGATTCTGGGCAAATGGAATCGGTATCCCACTGGCATACGGAGAAGGCGAGGGAATGGCTCCGCCGGCATTTGAGGTTCTACAGATGAGAATCGGTGGTTCCAGTACCTGCCATTATTTTTCTCATATTGTTGATCATTTTTCACATTGTTCTTACAAAAACAACCTTTGGCCGTCAGATTTATGCTATTGGAGGAAACCGTCAGGCGGCATATCTTTCCGGTATTAAAGTAGACAGAATCAAAACATACGCATTTATGCTCTGTGCAATGCTTGCATCTGTAGCAGCTATGATCCATGCGGCACAGATCAGCCAGGGCGGACCAAACGAAGGTCAGGGATATGAGCTGAATGCAGTTGCAGCCTGTGCCATTGGCGGAACCAGTCTTGCAGGCGGAAAGGGGACACTGGTCGGAACACTGGTAGGTGCGCTGATCCTCGGTATGCTTGACAACGTACTTGGTCTGAAAGGTGTAAATTCCAATCTCCAGCTGGTAGTAAAAGGTTTCCTTATTATCATTGCCGTATTTATGCAGGCAGATAAGGTAAAAGACTGACAGACAATTACATATGTGAAACAAATTCTTCTCTTCCGGTCGGCAGCGGAAGGCAGGAATGAACAATAAAAATAAATACACTGTCGGAGAAAGTAGGGTTATATGAAAAAGAGAACCATTAGTGTGTTACTGGCAGCAGCAATGATCGCATCCAGTCTTGCAGCAGGGGCAGTTACTGTTCATGCAGAAGAAGAGAAAAAAGACAAATATGTGATCGGTATGTCTCAATGTAACCTTGGCGAGCCATGGCGTGTTGCAATGAACGATCAGATCGCAATGGCAGCGGAAAAATATCCGGAGTTTGAAGTGGTTTTTGCGGACGCTGCACAGGATAACTCCAAGCAGATTGCTGACATTGAAAACTTTGTACAGATGGGTGTTGATCTGATCATTGCCTCTCCAAATGAGGCTACTCCTCTTACAAATGCGGTAAGTTCTGCTTATGATGCAGGGATTCCGGTCATCCTTCTTGACAGAAAGATTGACGGAGACAAATATACACAGTTTATCGGCGCTGATAACGTAGATATGGGACGTGTAGCAGGAGAGTATGTTGCAGATGTTCTTCTTCCGGACGGCGGAAAAGTTTGTGAGATCAAAGGCCTTGAGGGAACCTCCGGCGGTATTGACAGAGACAATGGTTTCCGTGAGGGGATCAAAAAGAACGAAAATATTGAAATTGTTGCAGCAAACAATGCAGACTGGCTTCGTGAAAAAGCAATCACCGTAGCAGAAGAAATGCTCCAGACAAACGATGAGATTGATCTTTTCCTGGCTCTGAATGACCCGATGGCAGAAGGCGCTTACATTGCAGCAAAGAATGCAGGCAGAGAAGGAGATATCCTCTTTGTTGGTTTTGACGGACTTCCCACACCTGACGGCGGTATCAGAAGTGTTATGGACGGCAGATTAAGCATGACTCAGGTTTATCCCACCGGCGGTGCTGAGGCGATTGAGAGCGCATATCAGCTTCTGGTAGAAGGTAAAGAACTGGAAAAAGAACTGACTCTGCAATCTGAAATCGTTACGCCTGACAATGCTGAAGAGCTTCTTGCAAAATACAGCGGATCCGATGACGGTGCGGCAGAAGAAACAGAAGAGACAGAAGAAGCAGAAGAGAAGACAGAAGAATAATACGATAATAATAAGCTTTTACAGGAAAGGGACTGCGCAGGCAGCCCTTTTTCTGGTATGATAGAGAGCATGTCAGGAGGAAAGGAATGTTGGAAAAAATTAAAAAAATTTTTAAACCGGAAAATATGATGTTCAGGATGGCTGCCCTGAACTGCGGTCTCCTCCTTCTTGTAACCGTAGTGATTACCGGAACAGGAAATGTAATCTATCAGAATTCCATAGAGGAAAGTTCTTATGCAAACACAATGGAAATCCAGAATCAGGTATTGAAGGCTCTGGATCTGATTTTCCAGTCTGTTTCTGATAATGTGGCAGCCCTGGGCGCTGCGCCGGAATTTCAGGAATATCTGAAAGTGGATGAACAGAAGGAGCAGGCGCGGCGTGTGATTTTGGAAAGTAAAGTCCGTGATATGCTTCTGCGCTATTCAGAGCATTATGAGGATTATCTTAATATTGTGACAGCCAGCGAAAAAGGGCATTATCTTTCAAATGATTCCTATCGCATTCAGAAAACTCCTCTTACCAGAGAAGACTGGTATCAGGAAGCGCTGAAAGCAGACGGGGAGCTGGTACTGACTGGAAACTCTCTGGGAAGAAATCTGAAAAGCTGGAAAAATTACAGTACAGACAGCTATGTAACAGCGGTGCAGATGGTTCCGGATACAGAAAGCGGAAAGCCTCTGGGAGTGATTCTGGTCGATTTGGATATCCGGAGTATCCAGAATCTTGTTGAGGATATTACCATGGGACAGACTGGCTTCAGCTATATTCAGGACAGTCAGGGCAAGGTTCTCTATGCTCCGAAAAACAAGGTGGTGTACAGGATGAATCCGGAATGGCTTTCTCAAGGGGACAGCGGACAGGTGCGCTGCAATATTGAAGGGGAAATGTATAATGTAATCTACAGCCGCTCTTCTTATACTGATTTAACTGCAGTGGGAGTGTTTGACTGGGGAAAAACCATTCAGGGTGCCTCGCAGGTAAGGATGGCATCAATTCTGATCGCAGTAGTTATAGCTGTTTTTGCCATTGTGTGCTCTGTTGTATTTGCTGCCTCAATTACAAAGCCCATATCTAAATTGTCCAGACTGATGAAGCGGGCGCAGACGGGAGATCTGACAGTACGTTTTGACAACCACTATAAAGGAGAGATCCATCAGCTTGGAGATGCGTTTAATTCTATGGTGGCAAAAACAGATGAGCTTTTGAAACTGGTCTATCAGGAGCAGAAACATAAACGAGAAGCAGAACTGCAGATTCTGCATGAGCAGATAAAGCCGCATTTTCTTTATAATACCCTGGACACTATTCAGTGGATGGCAAAGGGATATCATGCACAGGATATAGTGGACATTGTACTGGCATTATCTAATTTTTTCAGGATCAGTTTAAGCCAGGGAAAAGAGTTTATCAGTCTGGAGCAGGAGATTGCCATGGTAAAAAGCTATCTGGATATTCAGAAATTCCGGTATGAGGAGCTTTTTGACTATGAGGTCTGGACAGATCCTGCAATTCTTAAGTGTCAGGTTCCGCGGCTTTCTCTCCAGCCGTTGATTGAGAACGCACTTTATCATGGGATCAAGGAATCCGAGAGAGAGCATGGAACCATTTGGATTCGGGTATATCCGGAAGGGGAGGATTCTGTTGTTCTGAAAGTGGAGGATAATGGTGCAGGAATGACAGAGGAGCGCTGTCGACAGCTGAATCAGTGGTTTGCTCAGAAAGAACGGATGGCAGAGGTTGATGCATTTGGAAGTCTGAATGTAAACGACAGAGTGCGGATGTTCTATGGAGAGGAATATGGACTGCATTATTATCTGAGAGAGGGCGGCGGCGTAATTGCAGAATTAAGGATAAAAAGGAGCAAATAGGAGGACATATGTGGAACGTACTGATTGCAGATGATGAACCGAAGATTCGTCAGGGACTGAAAAATACACTGGAAACCTTTGACTTGCCCCTATGTGTGTGCGCAGAGGCAAAAAACGGATTGGAGGCGCTGGAAAAAGCAAAGGAATATGAGCCGGATATTCTTCTTGTAGATATTTGCATGCCAAAGCTCAGTGGGATTAAATTTCTGGAAGAGCTGAAAAAGCTTTCTATAGAATGTAAAGTAATTATTATTTCCGGTTTTAATGAGTTTGCGTATGCACAGCAGGCTATTACCCTGGGGGTGTCTCATTATCTTTTGAAACCAATTGCAGACAGTGAGCTGAAAGAAGCTCTGGAAAGTGTGAGCCGGCAACTGTGGCAGACCCGGAAATCCAGAAAATTTATGAATCTGATGCGGCAGCAGTTTGTACAGAATAAAAATACCATAAGAGACGTGTTTTTTAATGACTGGATCAATGGAAATTTATCCGGAAAAGAATGGCAGGAACAGAGAGAATTTCTGGAAATTGAACTTCCGGATACAGTGATGCTGATTCTTGTTTCTATGCAGAGCGGATTTACTGAAAAAATTCCGGCGGGAGCTGTTCCTGAGGAGCTTTACAAAATGACTCTGGAAAAAATTATGAGGAATTTGATCGGCGAGTACAAGCCTGTATATGTGTTCATGAACCGGTATCAGGATGCTGTGGGAATGATCGGAGGTTATAAAGGTGAAACAGAGAACCTTCAGGAAATCATATCAGAAAAAATAAATAAGACAGTAGATGGAAAATGCTGTGTCCTGATACAGACCTGTAAAAGGGATGAGATTCCGGATGTTCATGAAAAGCTGCGAACCCGTGCCAGAAAGATTCTGGAGTGCAGGCCAATTGTAATGGAAGCCAGAAAATATATTTATGCTCATTATCAGCAGAGAGAACTGGATCTTACCCAGGTGGCAGACGCTATTGGCTGCAATCCCTCTTATCTCAGCCGGATCATGAAGCAGGAGCTGGGAATCTCATTTAAAGATTTTCTGACAATGCTCCGTATCAGCCAGGCAATTTCTCTGATGCGCAATGACCGTCTTTCTCTGAATCAGATTGCAGAACAGGTGGGATACAGCAATCAGCATTATTTTTCTGCAGCATTCAAAAACTGTCAGGGATTTTCTCCTTCAGAATTTCGGAGAACTCTGACCCGGGAGGAGTGAGGTTGTGAAAAAATGGATATTGGCGCTTCTTTTGTTTGTCTGTTTATGTACCGGGGGATGCGGAACAGAGAGCGTACGGACAGACGACTATGAATATCTGATAGGAGTAAGTCTTACCAATGTAATGGAACCCTGGCTGAACAACCTGGCTCAGGTGATCGGAAGCAGGGCAGAGACAGAAAAAAATGTGAATCTGATTTTCAGGGATGCGGCAGGAAATACGGAAAAGCAGATACAGGATATCGAATCTCTTATGAAATGCGGAATTGATCTTTTAATCGTTTCTCCGGACGGGAGCAATGCGCTGAACGGGATTATGGAGGAGGTTTTTGAGGAAATTCCTATTGTGGTTGTAGGAGTGGAGCCGCAGACAAAGGCTTATACAACGGTGATACAGGCAGATGATAACGGAATTGGCAAGATGGCGGGAGAATATATTCTGGAGAATTTTTATACAGAGGGTGATAAGATTATCGTGTTTCAGGGCGTGGAAGGCTCGCCTATATCAGAGGACAGACTTCGCGGTTTTACAGAAGCAGTGAAGAAAAAAGTCAAAGAAAAAGATATTGTGTATTATTATGGGGACTGGTTCCGGGATGTGGCAGAAGCCCGGATGAAGGATTACCTTGTTGTAAATGGCGCTCCTGATATTGTTTTCGCCTTTAATGATGAGATGGCGTATGGAGCGTATATTGCCGGAGAACAGCTTCGTATGGGAAATGGAACAAAGTTTGTGGGGGTAGACGGATTTGAGGGAGAAAGCGCCGGACTGAATCTGGTGGAAAAAGAAATTCTGGATGCAACTATCCAGAGCCCGGATTTTGGATCTCTTGCTTATGATACTGCCATGGATATTCTGGAAGAAAAAGAAGTACAGAGAGACATCACGGTGACTCCCAGAATGATTACAGGAGACAAAAAATAAAAGAGGAGGATAAAAATGGCAGAATTTTTAAAACAGGAACTGATATGGACAAGGAAACCTGAGAGGGTATTTATGGATGAAACAAAGGTGGAGATCATTACTGAGTGCGGCACAGATTTGTGGCAGCGTACTTATTATGGATTTCAGAATGATAATGCGCCTGTACTTCAGACAAAAACCGCAGACACATATTTTTCTTTTACTGTGCGGACAAGGTTTGAGAGTAAGCACCGTTTTGACCAGTGCGGAGTGGCTGTGTATCTGGACAGCGAAAACTGGCTGAAGGCTTCTGTTGAATATGAGAATGAGGAGTATCAGCGTCTGGGAAGTGTAGCAACTAATCATGGCTATTCTGATTGGGCTACTATGGATATTCCGGCATCTGTAAAAGAAATGTGGTATCGCCTAAGCAGGAGAGAAAGTGATTTCTGCATTGAGTGCAGCACAGACGGAGTGAATTTTAAACAGATGCGTATCTGCCATATGTGGGAGGGTGCAGGGGAGATCACCTTTGGCATTTATGCGTGCAGCCCGGAAAATTCTTCTTTTAAAGCCACCTTTACAGAAATGGAAATTACAGAATGTAAATGGGAAGCACATAAATAAAAAAACGGATGCTGATTTGGAAGGAAAACTATCTGAGCCGCCTTTAAATGCTTGCCTTTTTATCAGGCAGAATGATATACTTATGACGTACAAAAGTTTCTGATAAAGAGCTGTAAAGGTGCATATTAAATGAAAAAGAATTAAGGAGAAGTATGTTTAGGAAAATTGGGGAAGAACGGGCGTTTGATGGAATATTGAAGCAGATTATTGACAATATCCAGACAGGGAAGCTGAAGGCTGGAGATGCTCTGCCGGCAGAGCGTACTATGGCGGAGACCATGGGGGTTTCAAGAGCTGCTGTAAGAGAGGTGTTAAGAGCACTGGAGCTTCTGGGAATTCTGAAGGCAGTGCCTGGAGGAGGCAATTATATAACAGAAGATCTTGATACCTGGCTGATCGGACCTCTGTCCATCCTTTTCCAGCTGAATAATGGTTATGTCCGCCAGAACCAGCAGCTTCGTGCAGCACTTGAAAGGGAAAATGCAATTCTTGCTGCAAAAAAGTGTACGCCTCTGGATGCGGCAGAGCTGTGGATGATCATTGCCAGGCTGGATGCTGCTGAAGATGAGAAGATGAGGGGTGAGCTTGATAAAGAACTTCATCAGAAGATTGCCAAAATTGCAGACAATCCCATGATCTACAGTGTTCTGGCTGCTGCGGACAAGCTGACAGAGAGTATCATTTCCGGAATCAGAGATTATATCATGCATAAAAATCAGTCTGCCGCTGTTGTGGATGAGCAGCATCACAGGCTGGTGGAAGCAATTATTAACGGAGATGTGGAAGCGGCAGAGAGGTGTATGTCGGAGCATATGGTCACTGTGGAGAAATTTATGTCGGAAATGCTTCGGGAAGAAGAATGACAACTGATATTTTGTCTATATGATACTATTTTACATAATGATCCCATTAAAATAATATGATTTTGCATAAAAATCAAAAGATTTTTCTTGTGCTCTGGTATGACCGATGCTATAATGAAACTACAAATTGGTATAACCAATAAAACGTTTGGCACTACCAGAAAACGGAGGGAACTATCATGGGATATGTAAAATGGTCATATGACACATTAAATCAGTTTTGTACCGATGTATTTAAGGCTTTTGGTTTTAATGATGAAGAGAGCGCAGAAATTAAGGATGTGCTTCTGACAGCAGATCTTTATGGTATTGAGAGCCATGGAATGCAGAGAATGGTTCGCTATCACAAGGGTATTGAAAAGGGAACGATCCATCCGGACGCCAAACCAGAGGTAGTATTTGAAACACCGATTTCTGCTGTTATTGACGGACATAACGGAATGGGACAGCTGATCAGTGTTTTTGCCATGAAAAAGGCAATTGAAAAAGCGAAAAAAACAGGTGTGGGCATTGTCAGTGTCCGTGAGTCCAATCATTTTGGCATTGCCGGATTTTATGCAAAAATGGCATGCGATCAGGGGCTGATCGGTATGGCATGCACCAACTCTGAGGCAATTATGGTTCCTACATTCGGCAAAAAGGCCATGCTGGGATCGAATCCTATTGCAGTGGCAATGCCGGCTGATCCCTATCCGTTTTTCTTTGACTGTTCAACTACAGTAGTTACCAGAGGAAAACTGGAGATGTACAATAAGATGGAAAAACCGCTGCCGGATGGCTGGGCTCTTGATAAGGACGGCCATGCAAGCACGGACGCTCCTGATGTACTTGCAAATATTGTGGCAAAAAAGGGTGGTGGAATAATGCCCCTTGGCGGAAGCGAAGAGGTGACAGGAAGTCATAAGGGATATGGCTACGGAATGCTCTGCGAGCTGTTCAGCTCCATTCTTTCCATGGGCGTGACTTCTGACAGCTGCTGTACTTTCCCGGACAAAACCGGAATCTGCCATGGCTTTATGGCTATTGATCCGGCAGCATTCGGTGATCCGGCAGCCATCAGAAAACATTTTTCCGATTACCTTGAGGCCCTGAGAGAAAGTCCCAGGGCTGAAGGCAAGGATCGCATCTATACCCATGGTGAAAAAGAAGTCTTTGCAGAAAAAGAAAGAAGAGAAAACGGTATTCCGGTCAATGACAACACTATGGTAGAGCTTGCAAACCTGTGTGGATACTTAAAGCTTGATTTCGGCAAGTATTTTAAGGACTATGAGCTTCCAAAGGACAGCAGGTTTTTTACAGGAAACTATTAAAAGAATCCCTAAGGAGGATATAAAAATGGATTACGCAAAAGAATCACTGAGATTACACGGAGAATGGAAAGGCAAAATTGAGGTTGTGACAACTGTTCCGGTAGAGACAAAGGATGATCTTTCCCTGGCTTATACTCCGGGTGTAGCGCAGCCTTGTCTGGAGATCCAGAAGGATGTGGACAAATCATACGATCTTACAAGAAGATGGAACATGTGTCTTGTTGTTACCGATGGTTCCGCAGTTCTTGGCCTGGGTGATATAGGACCGGAGGCGGGAATGCCGGTTATGGAAGGAAAATGCGTTCTTTTTAAAGCGTTTGGCGATGTGGATGCGTTTCCTCTGTGTATTAAAAGCCATGATGTAGATGAGATCGTCAATACCATTTATCTCATCTCCGGTTCTTTCGGTGGTGTAAATCTGGAGGATATTTCCGCTCCAAGATGCTTTGAAATTGAGAAAAAGCTCAAAGAAAAATGTGATATTCCGATTTTCCATGATGACCAGCACGGAACTGCCATCATTACTCTGGCAGGCCTTACCAATGCCCTTAAGGTTGTGGGCAAGAAAAAAGAGGATGTTCGCATAGTCATGAACGGAGCAGGAGCAGCAGCCATTTCCATTGCAAGACTGCTTCTGAAGGCAGGATTTAAGAATATTACTCTCTGCGACAGAAAGGGTGCCATTTACGAAGGCCGTGCAGAGGGAATGAATGCGGTTAAGGAAGAAATGAGCAAGGTAACAAACCTGGATAAAAAATCAGGTTCTCTTGCTGATATGCTTGCAGGCGCAGATGTGTTTATCGGTGTTTCCGCGCCGGGCGCTGTGACAACAGAAATGGTAAAAACAATGGCAGAGGATGCGATTATTTTTGCCTGCGCCAACCCGACACCGGAGATCTTCCCGGATGAAGCAAAAGCAGGCGGTGCAAAGGTTGTTTCCACAGGAAGAAGTGACTTCCCTAACCAGATCAATAATGTTCTGGCGTTCCCGGGCGTATTCCGCGGCGCTTTTGACGTAAGAGCAAAAGATATCAATGATGAGATGAAGATTGCAGCTTCTGAGGCGCTGGCAGCGCTGATCTCCGATGAGGAGCTTTCACCGGATTATATTATCCCCAAGGCTTTTGATAAGAGAGTAGGACCTGCGGTTGCAAAGGCAGTTGCCGATGCTGCAAGAAAAACAGGCGTGGCAAGAATCT
>OKTF01001520.1_pt1 | contig 10410 bp, 8 predicted proteins | sample 1606461 | NCBI WGS metagenome assembly OKTF01 (sample SAMEA3879599, study PRJEB24766) | human gut metagenome | biome: human-associated habitat; feature: feces | place: USA | collected 1985/1987 | reverse complement strand
GGACGATGCGGCGGATGCCGCCTGGTGCAGTGTTGATTTACAGAGAAAAGAAAGTCATCCGGGAGTTCTCGAAAGAAATATCTGGGAGCTTCGGATCACCAATGAGGAGAAAAAACTCGATACCTGTGCAGAGGTGGAAGAGATTCGCAGAGAGGGTCTGATCCGGGAACGAAAATACAGAGTGCTTTCAGGAGGAAAGATCGCGGTGGATCATGCGGCGATCCTCGTGCAGGCGCTGTGTCTTTTAAGAGAACGACTGGCAGAATAAGAAAAAAAGAACCGATACCGGCAAAGCAGAGAAAAACCTGCCGGTATCGGTCCTTTTTATTTTTTGCGGCTTCTTGAAATGTAAAAAATAAATCCAAGGCAGCCGAATGCGATCAGCATCCAGATCACAAAGGTGAGAGTACCCTGTGGATGGAACATGTCGTAGTATCCTTTCAGATAGATGACCACAACGATCCATGGCAGGATATGGGTCATGTAGAAGCGGACTTTTGTCGGAAACTTCAGCCCGTTGCCGCTGTTGGCCTCCTGTATGAAATGTTTCCATCCCCATCCGTTTTTGTGGGTACAGAACAGAAGGTATACAACAGAACCCAGAGGAAGAATATTGTTGGAGACAATAAAGTCTTCCAGATCCATAATGTTTGTGCCTGCGCCAAGCGGCTGGAAACCGGACCATACGCTGAATCCGAGGATACATGGAATACTTAAAACTGTGATCAGGAGAATATTGATCCCCACGGCTTTGGTTCTCTTCCATCCAAACAGATCCATCCAGAAAGAGACAATGTTCTCGAAGACTCCGACAATGGTGGACAGTGCCGCACAGAATAAAAACAGGAAGAATAAAGAGCCCCAGATCCGTCCTCCGGCCATCTGTGTGAAAATGTTCGGCAGCGTGATGAATACAAGTCCCGGTCCGGCATCTGGTTCTACGCCAAAAGCGAAGCAGGAAGGAATCACGATCAGCCCGGCCATCAGTGCAACGCAGGTATCCAGAAGCACAATGCTCAGAGATTCTCCGGCGAGAGAACGTTTCTTATCCAAGTAGCTGCCGAAGATGGCCATACCGCCCATTCCGATACTCAACGTAAAGAAGGCCTGACTCATAGCTCCAAAGATCACATTTCCGATACCGTTTTTGGCCATACGCTCAAAGTCCGGCACCAGGAAAAAGCGCAGCCCTTCGGAAGAGCCGGTCAGTGTCACGGAACGGATCGTCAGGATAACCATAATTCCCAACAGACAGAGCATGGTGATTTTCATGATCTTTTCCACACCTTTTTGCAGACCAATGCTGCAGATTCCAAAGGAAAGTACGATCACCAGTACCGTCCAGAACATCAGCGTCGGAACGGAAGAAAGCATTCCGGTGTATTTTTCAGAGACTTCAGAAGCTGTCACTGAGGCAAATTCTCCTTTTGCCATGCGAAAGCAGTAGTAGAGCATCCAGCCGCCTACCATAGAATAAAACATGACCAGAAGATAATTTCCGGCAATGGCTGCCCATCTGGCGTAATGCCACCTGGTGTGCGGCGGTTCCAGTGCATTGTAGGATGTGGCAATACTTTTCTGACTTGCCCTTCCTACACTGAATTCACATACAATGATGGGAAGTCCCAGGATGACAAGAAAGAGCAGGTATACCAGGATAAAGGCCGCTCCGCCGTATTTTCCAGCCATGTAGGGAAACTTCCAGACGTTCCCGAGCCCGATCGCACATCCTGCAGATACCAGGATAAAACCGAGGCGGGAACCAAACTGTTCTCGTTTCATAAAAACCTCCATAAACATATAATATTATTTCTCCCCGCGGGAGTTTTCTTTGGAAACTTTGTTAGTATACCACGTTGGCGCGGCAAAGTAAAGAAAATGTTGGGTATGTACCTTGTCGGAAATGCGGATTTATGATAAGATAATCGGAAGAATGTTTGTACACGAGGAGGAATTTATGGAAAACGAAGCAGTTTCAAAAAATTTCATTGAACAGGAAATAGACAAAGACCTTGCAGAAGGCGTTTACGATCATGTGTGCACCCGTTTCCCGCCAGAGCCGAACGGGTATCTGCACATCGGACATGCCAAGTCCATTCTTTTGAATTACGGACTGGCAAAAAAATACAATGGAACTTTCCATATGCGTTTTGACGATACCAACCCGACCAAAGAAAAAGTGGAGTTTGTGGATTCTATCAAAGAAGATATCCAGTGGCTGGGGGCTGACTGGGAGGATCATCTTTACTTTGCATCCGATTATTTTGAGCAGATGTACGAATGCGCAGTAAAACTGATCAAAAAAGGAAAGGCATATGTGTGTGACCTGACTCCGGAAGAGATCAGAGAGTACAGAGGGACACTGACAGAGCCTGGAAAGAACAGTCCGTACAGAGAACGCTCCGTTGAGGAAAACCTGGAGTTGTTCGAGGCAATGAAAGACGGAAAATTCAAGGATGGAGAGAAGGTGCTGCGCGCAAAGATTGATATGGCATCTCCGAATATCAATATGAGAGACCCGATCATTTACCGTGTGGCACATATGACGCATCACAATACAGGAGACAAGTGGTGTATTTATCCGATGTACGATTTTGCACATCCGATCGAGGATGCAATTGAGCATATCACACATTCAATCTGTACACTGGAGTTTGAAGATCACCGTCCGCTGTATGACTGGGTAGTCAGAGAGTGTGAGTTTGAGATGCCGCCAAGACAGATTGAGTTTTCTAAATTATACCTGACCAATGTTGTGACCGGAAAGCGTTACATCAAAAAACTGGTAGAAGACGGTGTGGTAGACGGATGGGATGATCCGCGCCTGGTTTCCATCGCAGCACTTCGCCGCAGAGGATTTACACCGGAGTCCATCAAGATGTTTATCGATATGTGCGGAGTATCAAAAAGCCAGAGCTCTGTAGACTATGCGATGCTGGAGTACTGTATCCGTGAGGACTTAAAGCTGAAAAAACCGCGTATGATGGCAGTACTGGATCCGATCAAGCTGGTCATTGACAATTATCCGGAAGATCAGGTGGAATATCTGGATGTGATCAACAATCTGGAGAATGAGGAGCTTGGTATGAGAAAGATTCCGTTCTGCAGAGAGCTGTATATCAACAGAGATGATTTTATGGAAGAACCGCCGAAGAAATATTTCCGTCTCTTCCCGGGCAATGAGGTACGTCTGATGCAGGCATATTTTGTAACCTGTACCGGATTTGAAAAGGATGAAGACGGCAACATCACAGTGGTACACTGTACGTATGATCCACAGACGAAGAGCGGCAGCGGATTTACCGGAAGAAAAGTCAAAGGAACGATCCACTGGGTACCGGCACCGTATGCAGTAAAAGCGGAAGTGCGCCTGTACGAGAATCTGATCGATGAAGAAAAAGGCGTTTATAATGAGGATGGTTCCATGAACTTGAACCCGAACTCCCTGACAGTCTTAAAAGACTGCTATGTAGAACCGAATTTTGAGGATGCAAAAGCATATGACAGCTTCCAGTTTGTAAGACAGGGATATTTCTGTATCGATGCAAAAGATTCCAGAGAGGATGCACTGGTATTTAACCGGATCGTGTCACTGAAGAGTTCGTTTAAACTGCCGAAATAAGCAGCGTGAAATTATGAATGAATTGACTATAAATCTTCACACAGCATCTGAGACACCGCTGTATGAGCAGATTTATCAGCATATTAAAAGAGAGATTCAGGAGGGAAGGATTACCAGCGGGGAAAAACTTCCCTCCAGTCGTTCTCTGTGCAAATATCTGGAAGTCAGCAGAAGCACAGTGGAGCTTGCCTATGAACAGCTGATCTCGGAAGGGTATGTGGAAGCAGTACCGTGTAAAGGGTATTTCGCGGCAGAACTGGAAGGGATGTATCGTCTGGATGTCGTTCCTGCTTTGGTGGGAGCAGAAGAAAAGACAGAGAAAAAAGAGTGGAAATATAATTTTACACCGAACGGAGTCGATCTGAACAGTTTCCCGTATAATGTCTGGCGAAGACTTGCGAAGGACAGTCTGTTAGATGACCGGGCAGAGATGTTCCGTCTGGGAGATTCTCAGGGGGAGTACGGACTGCGAAGTGCGATCAGCAGATATTTGTATCAGGCACGGGGAGTGAATGCACATCCGGATCAGATCATTATCGGAGCAGGAAATGACTATCTTCTGATGCTGCTTTCCACAGTGATCGGCCAGAATCATAAAGTAGCGCTGGAAAACCCGACCTACAAGCAGGCATACCGGCTTTTTAAAAGTCTGTCTTATGATGTATGTACAGTGGATATGGATGAGAAAGGAATGAAAGTGGCCGATCTGAAAAGTTCCGGAGCAGATATTGCGTTCGTGATGCCTTCCCATCAGTATCCGCTGGGAATCGTAATGCCCATGAAACGCAGGATGGAACTGCTTAAGTGGGCAGCCAAAGACCCTGCACGCTATATTATCGAGGATGACTATGACAGTGAGTTTCGATACAAAGGGAAGCCTATTCCCGCGCTGCAGGGGTATGACCGATGGGAAAAGGTGATCTATATCGGAACGTTTTCAAAGTCCATCGCGCCTTCGATCCGTGTCAGCTATATGGTGCTTCCTGCGCCGCTTTTAAAGGAGTTTCAGAAAAAAAGCAGTTTTTTAAGTTCTACGGTTTCCAGGGTAGATCAGCTGATTTTACAGAAGTTTATCGAGGACGGACATTATGAAAGGCATCTGAACCGGATCCGGACATTGTACAAGAGCCGTCATGATACGCTGATGGGCTGTTTGAAAACATTTCAGAAAATCTGTACGATATCGGGGGAGAATGCCGGAGTACATATACTGCTGCATTTTGTCGGTGATATGACAGAAGAAGAATTGATTCGAAAAGCTGCGGAAAAAGGCGTTCGAGTATATGGACTTTCGCAATATTATATCGATCCTCCTGACGGGCTAAAACCGACGATCATGCTGGGATATGCCAATATCAGTGAAGCTAAGATGAAAGAAGCAGTAAAATTGCTGGAAGAAGCATGGAAGTGAGAATATTCATCCGGATAACCAGCAGCACATGTCTGCGGTGGACGGACTTTGTTCGATAAAGTAAAAACAGGAACTGTTCAAAAGTGGCCAGTTCCTGTTTTGCATTATTCTTCCGATTCAGTATCAGTTGCTTGTGTTTCTTGGGAAGGTTCTTCTTCTGTATCAGCAGTATCGGATGCTGCTTTGTTCAGATGCACATATCCGCGCTCTGATACCGGCTTTAAATCATTGTCCAGATCAAAATCCTCTTCTTCCATATCTTCTGTACAATCATACTCGGAAACTGCGTCACTGTCTTTGCAGAAATAAGCAATGATCAGACCGATCCCAGTACCGACAGCCGCAAGGCCAAGAAGCCATTTCAAAAACTTTTTCATCGTAAAAATCTCCTTTCCAGCAGATGTTATGAATCGATATCCATTGTAATACTTTTCGCCGTTAATTACAAGACCTTTGAGAGTTACTGTTCACAGTAACTTTTGAGAAGTTGTATTGTGGAGAAATACAAAGTGTGCTACACTGGGGATATTGAAAAAAGCAGGGGTGAAACAAAAAGATGGAACATAAAGCAGTGAAAAAAGCGAAGAAAGGGTTGTTCAGCATTGTTTTTGGCCGTACAGCACTGATCCTTATGCTTGTTCTGATCCAGCTGATCGTTCTGGTTGGAGTGGCAACGATACTGAATGACTATGCCGTCTATGTGTACGGCGGATTTACAGTTCTGGCAGCAGTGATCGTAATTTATATTATCAATGAAAGAGGAAATCCGGCATTTAATATGACCTGGGTACTTTTGATCCTGATTTTTCCGGCATTTGGATGCCTTTTCTATATTTGGGTAAAGTCTCAGCTTGGAACAAGATATATCGGAAAGCGATTGTGTATGCTCCGGCTTGATACAGCAAAATATATGCAGCAGGAGCCTCAGGTGATTGAAGCCTTGCGTGAGAGCAAGCCGGCCAATGCAAACCTTGCGCATTATATGCAGTATCAGCTGAATTTTCCTACTTATCGGAATACACAAGTGCAATATTTTGCATGTGGAGAAGAAAAATTTCCGGTGCTTCTGGAAGAATTGAAGAAGGCGGAAAAATTTATCTTTCTGGAGTATTTTATTGTAGAAGAAGGATATATGTGGGGGTCTGTGCTGGAAATATTAAAAGAAAAAGCAGCCGCGGGCGTAGAGGTACGGTTTATGTATGACGGAATGTGCAGCATTTCGCTGCTTCCGCCCGATTATCCGAAAAAAATCCGTCGGTTCGGGATTCAGTGTAAGATGTTCAGTCCGATCCGGCCGGTACTTTCGACGACACAAAATAACCGGGATCACAGAAAAATCTGTGTGATCGACGGAAAAACAGGATTTACAGGAGGTATCAATCTGGGAGATGAATATATCAACCGGAAAGAACGGTTCGGGTACTGGAAAGATACTGCCGTCATGATCAAGGGGGATGCGGTGCAGAGTCTGACCATGCTGTTTTTGCAGATGTGGAATGTTTCAGAATTAAAAAAAGAGAAATTTGAGCCCTATCTGACGACGATGGCAAAGGAGTTGAAACCGGAGACCGGATTTGTGCTCCCCTACGGGGACAGCCCGTACGATCATGAAAACGTAGGGGAGGAAGTGTATGTGCATATTTTGAATCATGCGAAAAAATATGTGCATATTATGACGCCGTATCTGATTTTGGACAACGGCATGCTGGATACACTGACAAGAGCAGCAAAGAGCGGAATTGAAGTCTGCATCATCATGCCGCATATTCCGGATAAATGGTATGCGTTTGCGGTGGCGAAGACATACTATCGGGAATTGATCGAAGCAGGCGTTAATATTTATGAATTTACACCGGGATTTGTGCATGCAAAGGTATTTGTCTCAGATGATGATACGGCAACAGTAGGAACTGTGAACCTGGATTACCGGAGTCTGTATCTGCATTTTGAATGTGGGATCTTTGTGTATGACAATCCGGTGGTACATAAAATTGAAAAAGATTTTCAGGAAACACTGAAAAAGAGCTGTAAAGTTACAGCGTCAGATATCGGAAATACCGGTATTTTTATGCGGATCTGCGGAAGAGTGCTGCGTCTGATCGCACCTCTGATGTAGAAAAAAGAAAAAGTGTTTTACAGAATGAGAAAAGTATAGTATAATTCATAGGGCAGTGATTCATAAGAACTGCTAATTAAGAGTTAAAAGCGATGAATACGCAGGAGGATTTGAGATGGTAAAAGCAGTAGTAGGAGCTAACTGGGGCGATGAAGGAAAGGGCAAGATTACAGATATGCTCGGAAAAGAAGCCGATATCATTGTCCGTTTTCAGGGTGGAGCGAATGCAGGACATACCATTGTAAATGATTATGGAAAATTTGCGCTGCACACTTTGCCGTCAGGAGTATTCTATGACCATACGACCAGCATTATCGGAAACGGTGTGGCGCTGGATATTCCGAGATTGTTCGGAGAGGTGCAGCAGATTGTAAAACAGGGCGTACCGCAGCCAAAACTTCTTGTTTCTGACAGAGCACAGATCGTGATGTCTTATCACAAGAATTTTGATGCTTACGAGGAAGAGCGTCTTGGAGGCAAGTCTTTTGGTTCTACAAAATCAGGAATTGCGCCGTTTTATTCCGATAAATATGCAAAGATCGGATTCCAGGTGAGCGAATTATTTGATGACGAGCTTCTGAAAGAAAAAGTGGTTCGCGTTGCAGAGCAGAAGAATGTGATTCTGGAGCACTTATACCATAAACCGTTGATCAATCCTGACGACTTATATAAAGAACTGACAGAGTACAGAGACATGGTAGCACCATTTGTATGTGATGTTTCTCTGTATCTGCACAATGCAATCAAAGAAGGCAAAGAGATTCTTCTGGAAGGACAGCTCGGTTCTCTGAAAGATCCGGATCACGGAATTTATCCGATGGTTACTTCTTCTTCTACTCTGGCAGCTTACGGCGCCATCGGCGCAGGCGTTCCGCCGTATGAGATCAAGAAGATCATTACTGTATGCAAGGCTTATTCCAGCGCAGTAGGAGCGGGCGCCTTTGTTTCTGAAATCTTTGGCGAAGAAGCAGATGAACTCAGAAGACGCGGTGGAGACGGCGGGGAATTCGGCGCAACAACCGGTCGCCCGAGACGTATGGGATGGTTTGACTGTGTGGCTTCCAAATATGGATGCCGTATGCAGGGAGCTACGGATGTAGCATTTACCGTTCTGGATGTTCTGGGATACCTGGATGAGATTCCGGTTTGCACAGGTTATGAGATCGACGGAGAAGTTACCACCGATTTCCCGACTACCGCACAGCTGGAAAAAGCAAAACCGGTTCTGGAAGTGCTTCCGGGATGGAAATGCGATATCCGCGGAATCAGAAAATATGAAGATCTGCCGGAAAACTGCCGCAAATATATAGAGTTTGTGGAAAAACAGATCGGATTCCCAATCACAATGGTTTCTAACGGACCGGGAAGAAACGATATTATTTACAGAAAATAAATCAACAAAACGCCGGGGAAGTATCTCCGGCGTTTTATTACCGGGAAATCCGTACTTTTTGTACTGATATTTCCGGTAAATAAAAATACGGCGGACAGATATGAAGACGCCGCTGACAGCAGAAAGGATGTGTACAGTATCAATGAGTAAATGGAAAAGGGGACTGGCCCTTGCAGGAGCAGTTTTTCTTCTGGTGATCTTCTGCCTTCCCATGTACTTTGCTCTTACCGGAACATTTTCAATGGGAAAATTTATGGCCTCTCTTGCAGGGGCGCTGTTTGCAGCAGTGATGGCTTATGCAATGTGGCTTATGTACAGGCTTCTTAACAGAAAAAGACTGGAAAAAGACGGACGCAGGATCAAAAATGTTATTTTTGACGTAGGTAATGTTCTGGTAGACTACGACTGGAAAACTTACCTGAAGGGCTTTCATTTCCCGGAGGAAGAGGAGAAAAAGCTTGCAAAGGAAATTTTCCAGAGCGATATCTGGAATGAGAGAGATAAGGGGCTTTATGATGAGGAAGAATATATTCGCCGGTTTATAGAAAAGGCTCCTGAATACAAAAAAGATATCCGCAGAGTTCTGAGAGAAACACCTAAGACGATCGGTACAAAGGACTATGCTCAGACTTGGGTACAGTACCTGAAAAAACGGGGCTATCATCTTTATGTTCTTTCCAATTACAGCGAATATATGCTGGAACGTACAAAGACAAAAATGAATTTCCTGAAGTATATGGACGGAACAGTATTTTCCTGTGATGTAAAAGAAGTGAAGCCGGAACCGGCAATTTACAAGATCCTTCTGGAGGATTACGACCTGAAGCCTGAGGAGTGTGTATTTATTGACGACCGGGAAGAAAACTGCCGGGGAGCACGTAAACTGGGAATGCATGCAGTGCGTTTCCATGACTTTAAACAGGCTGCAGCAGACCTGGAGGCTCTGGGAGTAAAATAAAAAATCCCGGAACCGCGTCAGAACGTCAGTCCCGGAACCTTTAAAGGGGAGGATATAAGTATTTCCGAAGCTGCTGCTGTATACTCTGTTTACAGCAGCAAATGTTTTCGGGTGTGTCCGTTCACTGTTCCATTGCCACAGGCAATGTGGAATGAATTTTTGCCTGTTGCCGTGGATGAAGTGAACAGTAACAGTATGGCCATGATCTCAGTGTCTTATACATGAAGCATAAAATTGGATAATTATATTTTTTCCGTGAGAGTAACAGGGATAAAGTATGATTGCCTGAGATGGTTTGAAGGGTATGCTGACCAGCCTGCTGTGAACGAAGGAAACAGTGGGATTTTTGTTTAAACCAATGGGAACCGGGATAAAATAGGGTTTGTTTTTTTGGGATAAAAGTGCTATAATATGAACACTGATGAAAATTTGATAATACATTGAAAAGAGGATGAAATAACATGAGTGATAAAACAATTTTAGAGCAGTGGCGTGCAATGGCTTATGACCAGCAGGCAGACCGCAATAAGCTTCAGCAGTTCTGGGCAGCTTATTTTAATATTGAAAAAGGCATTTATGAGCAGCTTCTTTCCAATCCGGATGAAGTTGTAAGCGGTACAGTAAAAGAGCTTGCCGAAAAATACGGACAGGATGTTCTGACCATGGTTGGTTTCCTGGACGGCATTAACGACAGCCTTAAGGTTCCGAACCCTATTGAGACAATGGACGAGAACACAAAAGTAAACCTTGCTTTTGACAAAGAGCTTCTTTACAAAAACATGGTTGACGCAAAGGCTGACTGGCTGTATGAGCTTCCTCAGTGGAATAATATTTTTACAGAGGAAAAACGTAAAGAGCTGTACAAAGAGCAGAAAAAATCCGGTACTGTTGTAAAACCGCACAAGATCGG
>OKTF01001517.1_pt1 | contig 10445 bp, 7 predicted proteins | sample 1606461 | NCBI WGS metagenome assembly OKTF01 (sample SAMEA3879599, study PRJEB24766) | human gut metagenome | biome: human-associated habitat; feature: feces | place: USA | collected 1985/1987 | reverse complement strand
GGGTGCAAAGGTAAGAGATTTATTTTTAACCACCAAATATTTTCGAAAGTTTTTTGAACTTTTTTTTCAGGCGGCTGGTTGCATGCTCCAAAAGGTCTTATCCCTTCTCGCTCCCTTAGCCCGGCTAAGGTAAGATACTGGGTGCAGAATCCTTTATAAGGAAGAAACTCTCCTACGTTTGTCTCACCAAGTCAGTCACACACTGTTTCAGTGCCGCATCTCTCTCGATTGCGGATGCAAAAGTACACGGTTTCAACATAACTGCCAAACATATCATCTGATTTTTCTTACACTTTTTTGAAATTTGTTTGTAACATGCTGATTTACAACAACACAGAACAAAGACTTTTTGAAAACGACAGAACAGGAAGGAAATGGAACACACATAATTATATTTCGGGCGCGCATGTATGCGCACGTAGAAGGGTATGGTTCATCCGACAAATGCATCGTTCTTATCGTGCATCGACGGTATGTTGAGTTCAAAAAACTTTGGGGCTCTATCTGCTATTGCTGCCTACTGTTTCTTTGAATCCACCGCAAGAGGGGGAGGAAAATAAGCAGTAACCGTGAAATACCTGAAATGGCTTGTCGTGCAATGACTGAATCCATAAAAATAACTGCGTTTTTTCGCCCTACAAGCGGAAACCTGTTTCTTCCTTCCTCCTTTCATCTACTGCTGAAACGTCCTGCCGATGGGGGTTTCGGTTGTGAAGGGACATCCTGTCATCCCCCTTTCAGCCTCCTTTCATCTGTAAAACTTCTTCTGGCGAGACAAAGGCTGAAGGCAGATTGTGAAGGGGCTTGGAAAGCACGGCTGAAAGGAGGATGAGGGGAGGTCCTGTCATTCTTAACCGATTGATTATCCGCTTGTTAAAACTAAAATGTAAGGATGAACGGAAAAAGAGGAATGACCGGCTTAATGAGGGGAGAATTCCACCTGCCATTACATAAAAACACGCCGGGCTTAAAAAAAAGACTTGGAGGTTTTTAAGAAACATCAAAGCCTTTTATTGAAACGCCACCATCTTTTTTTAAAACATCAAGGTCTTTTGGCAGCACTCGGTGTGAGCTGCCTGTTCTTTTTAATGTGCATGTACGCATCGGTCAATCACACATACGGTGGCGTGAGCCTACACGTATATACGCGTGAGCCTGCACGTATATACGTATCGGCCCACACATACGTATGTATAAGACTATACGTATATATGTTATTGCGCCCGTCTATCCCATACGACAATCCGGTATGGGTAAGCAGACACCAGGGAAAATGTGTACCGGGTGATGGAATGTAACAAGATACCCATTGAGAATGTTTGAATTTAGACAAACATTAATACTTGGGCACAGATAAATCCTGAATGGTTCGTATCATTTTGAATCTGGCATTGGCCCTTTTGAAGAATTCCCTGATTTTTCCCGGGTATTCCATATTTCCCAAGGTGACATCCGAATATCCAAAATCTTTTTGTTCCGAGATAAACGGATAAATCACCATCTTGTTATAAATAATTTCGGACAGTACCCCATCGGCAGTATCATCCTCTTGAAATTCGTAGGACAGGATAGTATCAAACGCAGATGAATAAATAACAATAAATTGGGTACTCCAAAACCAGTCTACCCAATAACGATGATACCCGACAGGAATGGCTTGTCCGAATCCTCCGATACCCCCCGATAAGAGTTCGGCTCCTTGCATATACGCCTCCCGGATTTCTTTAAATAACAGTCCGGGGGAATAATTCTCGGTAAAGAAGTGGTCGTCTTCACAGATGACAATTACATCCTCTTCCTGTTCTTTAGCCATCTTTATCACCTTTACTATGCTGTTCCAAAGCCCAATCGTACCTTTGGAGTGGGTGCATGCTTCGACAAGGTGAAATTCAAATTCCGGTTTTCCTTCAAATTCACGAACGATATGTTTCCTTCTTTCCTCCCTTTCTTTCATATTAATGGCGTATACGGGGATATAAGTCCCTTCTTCCCTTTCTTTTATGGAAACAAGCAAGTCGTTCATGCGCTTCTCCCAAACATTCCAATTCAAGCGCGTTTCAAAATGTTTCCTACATTCTCTTCCGAGATTGGCATACCTATCTTTATGCGCATATAAATCTATGATTTTATCTGCATAATCGGATGCGGGAGCATCGGCAGCAAACAAGAATCCGTTGTGCCCATTACGGACAGCCTGGCTGATACCTCCCACATCGGTGGTCAGTACAGGTATGCCGTATGCAGAGGCTTCGCAATATACAATGCCGAAACAGTCAAACAGAGTAGGGGCAATCAGATAATGGGATTGGCGGAGTATTTGTTCAAAAAGTTTTTGCCCTTCGGCTGATGACTTGTCGATATAAGGATAAACAACAATATCTGCATCCTTTGGCATTGGCGCAGGTGTACTTCCGATAATGGTCAATGTGCATGGAATACCTTTCTGTTTTACAGAACGGAAAACGTCAATAGCCTTATTCCCGCCTTTCATTTCCCAATTTTTACCTATAAAGAGCAAGTTGCAGGCAGATGTACAATCATGGCCGGTATACTCAGGAATGTTGTCTATATTGGCTCCGAACTCTATAACACTGATTTTTTCAGGTGCTGCATGGTAGTGGTTGATAGCACTGTTTTTGGCCCATTCGGAAGCATATACAATATGTGTCGCCTTTTGGATTGCTCTTTCTTCCAGTTCTTCGGCTAAATCGAGTCTTGGGGAATCTGTGATTTTCAAGTATTGGTTGAAGAGTCTGCAAGTGGTGTCACCAATATATATAACAGGAATCTCCGTTGTCAGATAGGCTAAAAAGAAATAGTCCCGGCAGATAATCAGGTCATAGCATTCATAATGGAATAAATCGGTCAGCATCTTTCCGAATAGCCGGGCATATTTCTCCGGTGAGAAAGGAGTGTCTTCCCCGAAGTTTTCCCGGTGGAATTGGATGGCTTCTTCCAATTGCTGCCGACCGGTCCAAGTGAGCCGGTAATTTTTCTCCAGATGATGATACATATAATATAATGTTCCCGACCAGTTGTGTATGTCTGTCGGGTTCAGGGAGGAAAGGAATGCTATATTCATAATGGTTTCAGTTATGGTTGTCTAAATAAGAAAATATTCCGGTATGGCATTTCAGTGCCTTTGTCAACTCTTCCTTGCTTTGCCGGCAAGTATTTAGAAGTACTTTCTGGTTATGCTGTGCCTTTTTTCTATTATCCACTCCTATATCCGGCTTTCTTTCATGGTGGAGATGATAAAGCAATCCTTTCGTTCTTGCTATCGGCAATTCCAGAATCTCCAGTCTTTTTACTCTCTCTGCATCTTCGGGCCCCCATCCGTAGAAACCTTCGTTCTCACCTCCCGCTTCCAGATATTTAGTTTTATTCACCAGAAAGGCTCCTCCCACCGACGGTCGCCCCAGCAGGCAATAACCTTCTCCGGCCTGCAGCTCATCCATGTCTTTCCGAATGGCATTGCTTCTTTCTTTCTCCAGAAAACGGAATTTCCCATTGTAAGGGAAGCATAAGACGCATCCCCCTAAGACATGCCATACGGCAGCAATCAGTTGAGCTTCAGGTATCAGTACGTCCGCATCCCATATACCGACTATGGAATGTTGTGCCTCCCTCAGCAGTTCGTTCAGGTAGTGGGTGCGATAGAAAACAGGTTCTTCGTCATGCACGAAACGGTAGCGTATCCGTTCATGATGAGTGAAAAAGAAATGGCGTTCTTTGTCAGCTTCCAGCAAGTCAATATATACAAACGGCGACCGGAGCAGATACTGCAATACGCAGTGCAGGTTTGCTTCACGTTCCGTTGATTCAATCCGCAACGGAATCACAATACTTACAGGAGGCATGGAAGGAGTGTCTTTCATAATGGTTGTCATCGTTTGATTATCGGTTCTTTACATGAGCTGCTGTTATTTCCTTGTCGCACCATTCCAATAGATTTTCTATTTTGGCATTCATTATATTCAGAGTGTGCAATAAGACCAGAATGAAATAGACTTCATAATAATCCTTGCCGGTAGCATCATCTTGTAAGGCTTCAGCTATCCAGTCAATGAGATAGATGGTGTATTCTTTCAAGTTCAGCACGACCGGTTCCTCAGAATCCTTCCTGTAGCAAAGCCGATGGTATAAATAACAAGCCAGTCCTGATATTCCCTGTTCAATGCTTAAATCGAATGGTGGGCGGGCATTGATGGCGGCAAACACCCTGCTGTCTATTTCTGCCAGGATTTCATCCGCGTCTCCTTCCACAAAACCATTTTGTATCAGATATTCCGTTCCTGCCCCTATTCCGCACAGGCCGTCTCCGTATGCCAATGACATATCTTCGGTACATCCGTTCCATATATCATCCAGCAATTCCTCCGCTCGTATGCTCCATTCTTCTTCTCCTGTGTCGCGATAGAGGCGGAACAAGGCAATCGTTTCTCCCATTTTGTTAAGCATAAACTCTTATTTTAAATTCAGCAACCTGCTGAGCAGGCTTTTTTCCTTCGTGACGATGGATGCCGTTCCCGTCATGGTCTTTATCAAAGGCAGTTCTTTGCCATAGCGGGTGGTCAGTCCCTGCGGCAGTGCTATTTCCAGTACAAACCTTCCCTGTTCGTCGGGCACGGGGGAGACGGACTCCACCCTTCCCTCTATGGTTCCGAACTCCTGTTCGGGAAACGCCGGCAACCGGATGATGACCCGTTGCCCCGTCCGGACTTTCCCTATTCCCTCCATGGGCAGCAGGGCCTTGCCCACCGGAAGGGCTGCGTCGTGGGGGACAATGACAAACATGGTCTCTCCCGCCTCCACGTACTGGTTCCTTTTCCACAGCTGCATGAACGCCACCGTCCCATCCGCGGGGGCTGTCAGCAGATAGTTCTTCTCCCATTCGGCCACGGCGTTGAGCAGACCCGCCACGGTGTTGGCCACCTCTGTCTCATACGTCCTGCTTTCCTGCATGTGCTGAAGGTAGTTGTTCCAGGCCAGCAGGCAGGACGAATACGCCGCCTGCACACTTCCCAGCTCCGCTATCCGGTGGAAAAAGAGCGTACCCACCTGCTCGGTGCGGCTTCCGCCCTGCTTCCATTCCTTCATCCGTTCCCGCAGCACGAACAGGTCTTCGGTGCGTGCCACGTTCTCTATCACTCCCAGCATGTCGCCCTTTCCGACAGGCTGGGAGTTGGCAGTATATAGCTGTTCTATCCTTCCCGCGCTCTGCGCCATGATGTAGGCGGGCGGGTTCTGCGTGGTGAGTGTGAACTCCGTCTCCACCGTGTCGGGATAGCTGAAGCAGGCGCTTCCTGCAAGGACGACGGCTATAATGCCCAGCAGCACGACAATCCCATAGCGGAGGATGGCGGGCGGAATCCTGCCCATCACCTCCTGCACCTCCTCGCTGCGCAGTTCAATCTCCCTGTGCGTCCGTTCCTCTTCCATGCCTTCCTCCTTTCCTCAGTTTCCCAGTTCCAGCTGGTTCTTCACCAGCCGGTAGTACAGTCCCCGTTTCTCCGTCAGTTCCCGGTGCGTGCCCTCTTCGGCCACTTTCCCCTTGTCCAGCACCACAATCTTGTCCGCGTCGCGCACCGTGCTGAGCCGGTGCGCCACCACCACTACGGTCTTTCCCCTGTAGAACTCGTGCAGGTGTTCCATTATCTCCTTCTCGTTGTTGGCATCCAGGGCGTTGGTCGCCTCGTCAAAGAAGAGGAATTCGGGATTCTTGTACACGGCCCTTGCTATCAGCAGCCTCTGTTTCTGCCCCTGGCTGAGCCCGTTCCCCTCCATGCCGATTCTGGTGTTGTAGCCCAGCGGGAGCGAGTCGATGAATTCCCTGATGTTCGCCACGCTCACGGCATGCCTCAGCCGTTCGATGTCCGGCTGTTCGGTGCCTACGGCAATGTCGTTCGCGATGGTATCGGAAAATATGAATCCGTCCTGCATCACCGCCCCGCTCTTTGCCCGCCACAGGTGCGGGTTTATCATTCCCAGCGGCGTCTCTCCCAGCCTGATGCTCCCCTTGCCGGGCGTGTAGAATCCCAGCATCAGCTTGACCAGCGTGGTCTTTCCGCTGCCGCTGGCACCCACGATGGCAGTCACCTTGTGCCGGGGGATGCTCAGGCACACGTCGTCCAGCACGTAATCCCTGTCCGCGCCGTCATAGCTGAAGGACACGTGGCTGAGCGTGATGTCCCTCTTTTCGGGCAGGGCGGAAAGCTTGGAGGCGATGTCCTGCTCCTCATCCTCCTTCCCGTGTATCTCATTGAGCCTTTCGAGGCTTATCTTCGCATCCTGCAGCTGCTGTGCGAACCCGATGAACGACGTGACCGGGCCGTTGAGCTGCCCGATGATGTAGGTCAGCGACACCATCATGCCCAGGGTCATCTGTCCGTCCACCACCGCCTTGGCAGCGATGAAGGAGATGATGATGTTCGTGGTCCGGTTGAAGAAGACGGAGCCCGTCTGCTGCACCTGTCCCAGTGCCAGCCCCCGGATGCTGATTTTGAAAAGTTTCACCTGAATCCTTTCCCACTGCCATCTTTTCTGCTTCTCGCAGTTGTTCAGCTTTATCTCCTGCATGGCGGTCACCAGCTGTATCAGGCTGCTCTGTTCCCCGGCCGCCTGTGCAAACCGCCTGATGTCCAGTTCCCTCCTGTATTTCATGAACACGAGCACCCAGCACACATACAGCGTGTTCCCTGCCAGGAATATGCCCAGTATGACCGGATTGTAACAGGCCAGTATCCACCCGAAGATGAAGAAATTGACAAACGAGAACAGCGTTGCGACCGATGAGCCGGTGAGGAAGCTCTCGATGCGGTTATGGTCTCCGATGCGCTGCATGATGTCCCCTATCATCCTGGTGTCGAAGAAGCGCAGCGGCAGCTTCATCAGCTTTATCAGGAAGTCGGATATGAGTGATATGTTGATGCGCGTGTTCATGTGGAGCAATATCCAGCTCCGTATGAACTCCACGGAAAGCCGGGAAACGGAGACGACGAGCTGGGCTGTCAGAATCAGCGTGATAAAGCCCAGGTTCCCGTCCCGAATCCCGACATCCACCAATGATTGCGTAAGGAAAGGGAATATCAGCTGCAAGAGGCTCACAGCCAACATCCCCAGGAGTAAGTGAGCGATTTGTCTTTTATAGGGCAACAGGTACTTGAAGAAGAAGGAGAGGCTGTTCCTGCCGTCCTTCTCCTTTTCGTCCTCCTGTTCATAGAATCCGGGGGCCGGCTCCAGGGCGAGTGCCGTTCCCTTTTCTTCCCCTTCCGTCCTTGTCACCAGCCAGCACCGCTTCATTTCCTCCTCGGTGTATGTGACGTTCTGCGAGGCGGGGTCGGCTATATGGAACCTGTATCCGTTCCTTTTCTTCCTGATGTCATAGCACACCACGAAGTGGTTCTGGTTCCAGTGCAGGATGCACGGAAGCGGCACGTCTTCCTCCAGTTGCTTCAGGGTAATCCTCACTCCCGATGTGCGGAAACCGATGGATTCCGCCGCGTCACTGATGCCCAGCATGGATACCCCCTCGCGTGTGATGAAGGAGCGTTCGCGGAGCGTCTGCAGCGAATAGTTCTTGCCGTAATATCTGGCTATCATACGCAGGCAGGTGGGGCCGCAGTCCATCGCATCCAACTGGAGGTAGTGGGGGAAGGTCTTCATTAAAATAATAAATTTAGTTAAAATAAAAAGACCATGTGCAAGATGTACTTGCACATGATTCTTTAAAAGATGTGAACGCGGCATTTATCTAGCATAAAGCCTATTTGCTTTTTGATTCACTTACTTTATGTGCAGCTACAAAAATCTCCACCCAAACCAGACATATGTATTCTTGTGCAACTTTTGGTTGAAACTCCACCATGACCATCAAAACTAGGAGCACAATATCCGCTACAGCTACCATTAGACATAGAACAATAACCACTTTTAGTTATTTGTCCACCAATAATTCCTTTCATTTCTACAGGAGTCATAACTTTATGACTCTTCTGTAGTACAATTTTTTTTAATTTCATAAAATAATTATTTATTGATTATTACTAATGACGAACTTTATTCTTTTTATTCGTCTAATATTTTCATTAATATATTTTCGAGTACAGGTATTGAAGGTCTCAAGTAATTGCCTAAAGCTAAAATTGTGCCATCTTCTCCTATTAAAATGCCATGAGGAACTCCCATAACAGCATAATCTTGGGGGAACATAGAACCTCTCTCTATGATAACATGTATCCAAGGAACATCCAATTTCTTAACAGCTTCTTTCCATGCGCTAATAGAAGTATCAGTAGATACAGAGATGATTTCCAATCCTTTCTTTTTGTACTTTCTATATATTTCTTTTAATTCGGGCGTTTCTTCAATACATGGACCACAACCGGAATACCAGACATTGATAAAAAGTATTTTGTGTTTTCCTATGTAATCAGATAGCTTTGTTTTATTCCCTTCTAGAGTTATGAATGTATTGTCTTTATATTTCTTACCATTGAATGACTCCCATACCTTAAATGTATTTTGTATGGTTTGTTGGCTTATCATAGCTTCTTTTATTTGTGGAATGTTGGCATATTCATTATTGTTTGACAATGCGACGTATTCTTTTAATTCTTCTAAACTCCAATTATTTAGCAGGTCTATAAAGTAAGTACGGCCTATCGCATTGTTCATATTGCGTTTGATATATGATTTATGTTCATCAAAAGTTTTAAATGCTGTATATGCCTGTAGCGAATCATTGTGAAGTGTTCCACTTCTATGTGAGATTGAATCCAAATTCAGGTTTATCGTTCCTTCTTCCAAGAAGACATCTGCTGCCAATACCTTCTCCGGGTAATTACCTATTGTCACGATGGAAAGGAAATTATCTTCCGGGAGACCTTTAAAGTAGAACTTTCCATTTGTTACAATGGCCGTGTCTGCTTTGCATACTTTGTCAGGATTACTGTTGCTGAATCTTAATAGCATGACGGCTCGTCCTTCATAGTTCTCTGATATAGTTCCTTTAATTTCAAATTCTCCCGGCTTGAGAGAAGTATTTGGAACCTTATTTATAGTTGTGACAATCCAATTGCCCTTCCTGTTTTTCTCACCTAATAATTGTATGTTTCGCCTTGAAGTCATCCATAGATTTCCTATATAACCCTCTTTGTTATTTTCAAATAGAGTACGCAGGTATGAGAAAGGCTTGGGAACTCCATCCAATGTACAGTGTAATTCATTTTGCCATTGTAAATCGGAAATAGAATCTTTTTCTGTATATTCAGCTGTTTGCGCAGTTACAGAAATAGAAAATGAGAATAATAAGATAGATATTAATGTTGTTTTCATATTAATTGGATGCTGTTAAATTTATGTTGCAAAAATATTCTAAATCTTCTACATTGTAATTTTCAGGTAATAAATATCCATTAATTAGAATAGTAGGTGTTACTGATAGTTGATTATACTTTTTCCACTGATAATGTTTGTCTAATTCTTCTTGGACATGATGATTGCTAATTTCTATATTCATTTTTTTTGCAAAAGCATCAGGGTTTATTTTCCCCTTATTAAACCACTGCGTATAGATATCTCTAACTTCGTCTTGATTTTTTTGTTGATAAGCAGCAATTAGAATTTTATTACTATTTAATAAATTGTCATTAAATGCGGTAAAAATATATTGTATGTGCATTTTATCCATGTTCTTTTTTAGTATTCTTTCAATTTTCTTATGTGTAAATGCACATGGTTGACAATGAGGGTTTGTCAAAATAGTGATGCGGATAGAAGAATCAGGGTTGCCTAATATGATGTTTGAATCCAATCTACTAACTTTATAGTATGGTCTTTTTTTGAGCAAGGTGACAAAAACGTCATCTGTAAATTTTATGCTGTTTAATTCTTGTCTAATGTTGGTCATTTGTTGGTTACTTAAGATGATATTAGATAACTTATTAATAGAAAAAATCGTAAATAAATATATCATCCCAATAAATATGAAGTTGAAATAATTTAACTTATCAGGGAACATGCTTTCATTAAATAATGCAATGAAAAATATACACCAAAGTATACTTTGTACAATAAGACAAAGTGTACACCATTGTTTAGCAACTCGAATTTGATACCAAATACTCCAAATAGTATAAGGTAATGCACTTATACAGACAGGGATAACATATTCAAATAGTTCGGGAAAAGTAATTAATATTAAAATATTAGATATAAAAAAGCCCATTCCAATTTCACTCCAACTAAGCCAATCAAATATTTTGGCAACTTTTGAGTCTAAAATGTCATTACAATCTTTTTGCTTAAATAGCGAACATATTTTATCTGCATAAAGACTCTCTGTGTGATTCTGTTTTTGTAATAAGAAATAACAAATTATACAACCACAAAGATTGCACAATAAAAAGAGTATTTTTATTGTTGACAATGATTGGAATATGCAA
>OKTF01001516.1_pt1 | contig 10455 bp, 10 predicted proteins | sample 1606461 | NCBI WGS metagenome assembly OKTF01 (sample SAMEA3879599, study PRJEB24766) | human gut metagenome | biome: human-associated habitat; feature: feces | place: USA | collected 1985/1987 | reverse complement strand
TGTGTAATGTCGCCGGTGATTACGATCTTGGAGCCGAAGCCCAGGCGGGTCAGGAACATCTTCATCTGCTCCCGGCTGGTGTTCTGCGCCTCATCCAGGATGATGAAGCTGTCGTCCAGCGTCCGGCCGCGCATATAGGCCAGGGGGGCGACCTCGATGTTTCCCCGCTCCAGATACTTCTGATAGGTATCCGGGCCCAGCATATCAAACAGGGCGTCGTACAGGGGACGCAGATAGGGGTCCACCTTGGACTGGAGATCCCCCGGCAGGAAGCCCAGCCGCTCCCCTGCCTCCACCGCGGGGCGGGTGAGGATAATGCGGTTGACCTGCTTCTCCCGAAATGCGGCCACTGCGGCCGCCACCGCCAGATAGGTCTTTCCGGTGCCGGCCGGACCGATCCCCAGGGTGACCACATTGTTCTGGATGGCCTCGATATACTTCTTCTGTCCCAGGGTCTTGGCCTTGATGGGCTTTCCCTTGGCCGTGATGCACAGCACGCCGGCCGCCAGATGGTGGATCTGCTCCTCCCGGCCCTCCCGGACCAGCTGGAGGACATAGCGGACATTCTGTTCCCCGATGGACTCCCCCCGGGAGGCCAGGGTCATCAGATTTTCAATGACCCGCGCGGCATACATCACCTTCTCCGGGTCCTCCCCGGCAATTTTCAGCTGCGCGTCCCGGTTCACCACCGAGACCCCCAGCTCCGCTTCGATCAATCGGATATTTTCGTCAAAGGAGCCAAAGACACTGATCGTGTCCTCCAGACGCTCCAGGCTGATGCTCTGTTCTGTCATGGGTGTACCTTCTCCTACTCCACCGGGTTCTCCCCCGGGATCTCGCGGCCGCCGGGGACCTCCGTTCCGATCTCCTCCCGGCACTCCGCGGTCAGGGTCACCTCCAGCATCCCGCTGTGGACCCGGGCCGAATACTGGGTGGACAGCACCTGTCCATCCGCTCCGATCACCTCTCCCAGCCGGAGCAGCAGGCGCTCCTCCAGCATGGTCCGGGCCGCTTCCAGGTCGATGGGGACCGTCTCTTTCTCATAGTCGCGGCAGCGCTCCCCCCGCAGCATCAGAGGCAGGCCCCGCCCACCCGGAAGGGTCAGCTGGTGTACCGTGGTTATTTTATCATACAACGGCCAGGGAATGCTACTGTTTTTATAAAAATCCAGCCGCGTTCCCAGACAGCTCAGGGACCACAGGGTACGCTCCTCCCCTGTGAACCGCTTCACCTCCGCCTGGACGGGGATGGCGGCAGACAGAGTCCGCCAGGTGCGGGCATAGACTTTGCCCCTTGCATGGGTCTGATAGGTGCGCACTGGGAGATCGCTGTACTTGGGCGGCTCCATGGTGATCAGGCCGGAGATCAGCACCTCGCCTTCCGCCACCGTATCCCCCTCCTGCACCGCGGCCTCTCCCGCCATGGGTTCCACCTGGGCGATCAGCCCGTCCGTTTCCGCCACGATGTCGTAATATCCATCCTCCCCGGCCAGCTCCGGGGGCTCCACCGCGTCCCGGACCACCACCTCCAGCCGGGTCCCATACAGGTTGATGGACATCCAGGACAGCCCCTCCAGCCCCCGCAGGGCCTGCTGGGCGATGGTCTTGCGGTCCAGACCGGGGCCGTACGCCCCCGGCCGCACCCCGTACCGCCGCAGCTCCGACAGGATCTGGGCGGTGGGCACCTTCTCGCTGCCCACCACCTCCACCGTCAGGATGAACCGGGACAGAACGCTCACCGCCAGCAGGGCAAAGGCCAGCCCGATGAGGAAGGCGTACCTCCTCCGGAAGCGGGCCAGAAAATCCGGCAGCCCCCGGGTCCCCTCCACCTCCACCTCGCAGCCCACCCGCTGGGCCAGGCCGCGCAGCTGGGGCAGGCTGCGGCGGTAGGTGGTCAGACGCATGGTGTGGCTGTCCACCCACTCCAGCGCCCAGCAGGCCACCCCCTCCTGGGCGCACAGGTTCAGCAGGCGCTCCGGAAACAGCCCCCGGGCCGTCAGAGTCGCCGTCCCCCGCAGATAATTGACCGCGCGCTTCATTCCGCCGCCCCTATGCCAGCTGAACGCCGGTGATACGCCCGGTGATGAGCAGCTCCAGCCCGGTCATGGCCCGCAGCTCCAGGGCCTCCCCCGTGACCTTGACGATGTAGGAGCCTCCGCTGATGTGGATCTCCTCCGTCCCATAGGCCAGGATGCCCTTGTGGTTCTCCATCCGCAGTTCCCGGGTCCCCACCAGTTCCAGCCGCGGCACCCCGGCCACCGCGTCGGCCGGCAGGTCCAACAGCTCCGCCGTCCGCTCCAGCAGCCCCTCCCGAATCCCTTTGCCCGACATACCATCACCCTTTCCCGCTATTTCTATGTGCCAGCAGGGAAAAAGATACGGGCCGCCGGCAAACAGAAACGGCCGCCGGATGGCGGCCGTTTCCCGGACAGGCTCAGCCAAACATGGAAAACAGGTCCATCTGGCTGGTGGCCGGCATATCTCCAAAGGCCCCGGCCTCTGTCAGCTTGTCGATATGGGTCTTGGAGACCTTGGGGCAGGCCGCCGCCACCTCCTCGATGGAGATGAACCGCTTTCCCTTCACCTGCTCCGCCAGAGAGATAGCCGCTGTATCGCCCAGTCCGGCCACCGACACGAAGGGGGGACGCAGTGTGCCCCGCTCCTCATCCATGGTGAAGTGGATGGCCTCCGACTTGTACAGATCCATCCGGTCGAAGGTGAAGCCGCGGAGATAGAACTCATAGCAGACCTCCAGGGTGGTGAGCATATCCTGCTCCACGGCGGAGGCCTCCTTGTCCTTGGCCACGATCTCCCGCATTTTCCGCTGGCACACATCCATCCCCCGGCACATGAATGCCTCGTCAAAGGCCTTGGCGCGGATGGAGAAGTAGGCGGCATAAAAGGCCAGTGGGCGGTGGACCTTGAACCAGGCGATCCGGAAGGCCATCATCACATAAGCCACGGCGTGGGCCTTCGGGAACAGATAGGCGATCTTTTTACAGGAGCCGATGTACCAGTCGGGCACCCCGTGCTCCCGCATCTCGTCCTCCGCCCCCTCGGGCAGACCGCCCCCCGCGCCAAACACCTGGATACAGAATTCCCCCAGTTCCCCCAAAATAGGGCCCTGCCCGGACAGGGACTCCCCAAGGGCGGAAAAGGCGGCCCGGAAGTCTGTGTCCGCCGTCAAAACAGTCTGGAGACGCTGCTGGAGCTGGGCCATCCGGCCGGAGGGCGACGCGCCCCGGCCCACGAAAACCACTAGGAACAGAGCCAGACAGACCCCCAGCTGGATCAGGCGCACCCGCTCCCGGGAGCGCGGCGCGGCTCCCCTCCCCCTCTCCGCCGGTCTGCGCGGACGCGCTCTTCTTCTTCGGCTGACCCACTGTGCGGACTGGTTGTACATCCCGACCCCTCCCTTATTCGGTCTCTTTTGGACTCTTCAAGATATTCCTGAGAAGTTTCCAATATTCCTCTTGACAGCCGGAAGGGAAGTTACTATAATAGAATAGCTTTCATAATCGGGGTGTGGCGAAGCTTGGTATCGCGCTTGGTTCGGGTCCAAGAGGCCCCGGGTTCGAATCCCGGCACTCCGACCATGCGGAGTATCCATTTTTGGATACTCCGATTTTTTATTGCCAATTTGTAAATTTTCTCATGTTGCTGCACAGAAATGTACAACTTTTTCTTTTTTCAACCTATCTGTAGAAGCCTGATCTGACTACATGATAGGAGGAAATATGATATACTACAAACGATATACAAGAAAACTGCTGCCGCAGAAAGCGGCAGAGCATCCAAGGTGGGTCCAATGGACGCACCATTCAGAAGGCAAAACCCACTGTGAAGAGTGCTTGATGCTGGATGGATGTTTCTTTATGGCGTCCAATCATCCACCTTATCCGCATCACCCATTCTGCCACTGTACTTTAGAGCCAGTTGATTATGCTGTAGTCCTGATCAATGCATCCGCATACAGTGACTATAGAAAATTTGATCCATATTTGTTTAACACAACCGGACTGCAAACACACAATAAAGAAAAGCTCTTTAAAGAATGGGGATATACTGTCGAGGATGCAAGATGGCTACAAGCAGAGATAGAGCGGCAGGCGAAGGAAGGATATATAGCAGGCAAATATACGCTTGGTAAATTAAACTGGAACGGTCAAAGAATTAGTATCCGTGTTATCATTCCAAGAAGAGATGGAACTGGAGAGGTTTCCTTCATTACCGGTTGGATGGTGGAGCCAGGCGGGAAATTGAGGATGACAACACCCTATGGAGGTAAATAATATGCAAGAAATGGACAATGTAAGAGTGACCGTTGAAAAAGAAACCTATTCACGAGATGGCGTTCATAAAGGTATGTATGGATGGATTTGCTATTCCAAATGCGTCAAAGGCTATTGGCTGGTCAATTTTCCACAATGCGGCGAGAAGGATGATATTGCCGAAATCAGCATCAAAGAAGAAGATTTAGAAGTCGTACGAATCCTTGATGCACGCGTGAACGAACAAATCAAGGCACAATTTGAAAAAGAAGCCGATCAGACAAAATCATTTGCCGAAATTCCGGATGATCTTTCTAATTATCGTATCTAATGGGATAAAAACCTCTCGCTTGCTGCGCTAAAACCATTGATATGATTGGATTTTCCCAAGTCCTATCATGACACTCCGACCAAAATGAACACATCCACCAGCGAAGCTGGTGGATGTGTTCATTTATTTTTTGTAGAAATAGAACCGGCGCTTGGAGGGGTCTGTCTTGCTGCGTCCGGTCATGCGCAGGGAGAGCAGAAAGCCGCACCCTATGATGGCAGCTTCTACTTCAGAAGCCTCTGGCGGCCGCAGAGTCTGCGGCCGCCAGAGGCTTCTTGACAGTTCCGCACGAGCGCGCGTTCTGTCCCTGTATGTGTTATTTGCCGGGCTTGAAGCCATCCTTCAGACTGACCGCCCGGTTGAACACCAGGGCTCCGGGCTTGGAGTCCTTGCTGTCCACACAGAAGTAGCCCAGCCGGAGAAACTGGTACTGGGCCGGCGCCTGGGCCTGGGCCAGAGAGGCCTCCAGCTTGCAGCCCTCCAGCACCTCCAGAGAGTTGGGGTTCAGGCAGTCCAGGAAATTCTTGTCCCCGGCGTCAGGGGCCTCGTCGGCAAAGAGGTTGTCGTACAGGCGCACCTGAGCGTCTACGGCAGTGGCGGCGTCCACCCAGTGGAGGGTAGCCCCCTTCACCTTGCGGCCGTCGGCGGGATTCCCGCCCCGGGAATCCGGGTCGTACTCCGCCAGGACCTCTACCACATTGCCCGCCTCGTCCTTGACGCAGCCGGTGCACTTGATCAAATAGGCGCCCTTCAGGCGGCACTCCGGACCGGCAGGATACAGGCGCTTATATTTGGGCACGGGAGTCTCCAAAAAGTCCTCCTGCTCAATATACAGGTGCTTGGAGAAGGAGACCGGGCGGGTCCCGGCGGCGGGGTCGTTGGGATTGTTCTCCACCTCCACCAGCTCGCTCTCCCCCTCGGGATAGTTGGTGATGGTCAGCTTGATGGGGCGCAGCACCGCCATGGCCCGCTGGGCGTGCTCGTTCAGGTCCTCCCGGAGGCAGTGCTCCAGGAAGCCGTACTCCACCGTGGAGGGGTTCTTGGCCACGCCGATCCGGTCACAGAAGTTCCGGATGGAGGCGGGGGTATAGCCCCGGCGGCGCAGGCCACACAGGGTGGGCATACGGGGGTCGTCCCAGCCGGAGACATAGTGCTCCTCCACCAGCTTGCGCAGCTTCCGCTTGGACATCACGGTGTAGTTGATGCCAAGGCGGGCAAACTCGATCTGACGGGGCTTGCTGGGCACGTCTGTGTTGTTGATGACCCAGTCGTACAGGGGCCGGTGGTCCTCATACTCCAGAGAGCAGAGGGAGTGGGTGATGCCCTCCAGAGCGTCCTGGATGGGGTGGGCAAAGTCGTACATGGGGAAGATGCACCACTTGGTCCCCTGACGGTGGTGCTCGATATACCGGATGCGGTAGAGCACCGGGTCCCGCATATTGAAGTTGCCGCTGGCCAGGTCGATCTTGGCCCGGAGGGTATACTTGCCCTCCGGGAACTCCCCGTTCTTCATCCGCTGGAACAGGTCCAGAGATTCCTCGATGGGGCGGTCCCGCCAGGGAGAGCGGGCGGGGGTGTTCACATCGCCCCGGTACTCCTTGAACTGCTCCGGCGTGAGCTCACAGACATAGGCCAGTCCCTTTTTGATGAGGCCCACCGCCAGCTCATAGGTCTTGTCAAAGTAGTCGCTGCCATAGAAGAAGCGGTCGCCCCAGTCAAAGCCCAACCAGTGGATGTCCTCCTGGATGGCCTCCACGAACTCGGTGTCCTCCTTGGCGGGGTTGGTATCGTCCATCCGCAGGTTGCAGATGCCGCCGAACTTCTCCGCAGAGCCAAAGTCGATGATCAGCGCTTTGCAGTGCCCGATGTGCAGATAGCCGTTGGGCTCAGGCGGAAAACGGGTATGGACCTGCATCCCGGCGCACCGTCCGCCGGGGGCAATGTCCTCCGCAATAAACTCATGGATAAAATTCTGGCTGGGAGCCGGGCCCTCCGCTGCGGGGGCGCCATTGATCCGTTCTTCAGCCATGATGATCCCTCCTCGTCTCCTTTATAACAATATGATGCCATGTTATTTTACACCAGACTGTGGCATAGATGCAAGGTCTTATTCGACTTTTCCCCTTCTTCCTGGTTTCCCGCTCAACTGCGCCCGTCTGAACAAGACCCTTTTCTTCTCCCTTTACGGTTTTTCCGTTTTCTGCTATAATACATACTGTCTTATGACGCAGGCGCGGCAGCGCCCGCCGCTCTGAACGCGCACCCACTGGAAGGAGGGGGGACACCCTTGCCATGTAATCCGCTCATCCGGCTGTACCGCGGGTACCTCCGGGTCACAAGCTTTCTTCCCCAGGTACCCCGCAATCTGTTCACCACCCTGCTGTTTTTATGCGCGGCTTACCTGGTCAGTGACGCCCTGATTGGACATACCGGCGCGGAAAACAACTCCGCTCTGGTCTTTGTCCTGTCGGTCATGTTTATCTCCCTGCTGACCGATGGATATTTCTACGGCCTCATCGCCTCCCTGGTCGGCGCTTTCTGCATCAATTACTTTTTCATGTTCCCATACCGCGCCTTCTCCCTCAGTTACAGCGGCTACCCGGTGGCCATGATCAGCATGACTCTGATCTCCGGCGTGGTGTGCGCCCTGACCTCCCGGATCAAGCTTCAGGCCGTGGAGGCCATGAAGCGGGAGCAGGACACCAAGGCGCTGTACGAGCTCAACGCCAAGCTGAACGAGGAAAAGGCCGCCATTCAGCTGGAGGCCGCCCGGGAGACCATCCGGGGCAATATCCTCCGGGCCGTCTCCCACGATCTGCGCACCCCCCTTACCGCCATCTCCGGCGCGGCCTCCGTCCTCCTCTCCAGCGAGGAGATCGCCCAGTCGGAAAAAAGCCTCTCCCTGGTCCAGGACATCAAAAGCGACGCCGACGCCCTGATCGCCATGGTGGAGAACCTGCTGTCCATTACGAAGATCCGGGACGGCACCATGCCGCTGAACAAGCAGGAGGAGATGCTGGAGGAGGTGGCCGGCGACGCCCTCATCACCATCCGCCGCCGCTTCCCCGACTTTCCCGTCGCGCTGAACCTGTCGGAGGACATCCTCTACCTGCCCATGGAGCCCATGCTCATCAAGCAGGTCATCGTCAATCTGCTGGAAAACGCGGTCCGCCACTCCGGGGACACTCAGCACATCCAGCTCCACCTGTTCCGCCAGGAGGAGTGGGCGGTGGTGGAGGTCCGGGACCATGGCATTGGACTGTCTCCTGACATCATGCAGGCAGTCCAGTCCGGCCGTCCCCTCCCCCGGGACCTGTCAGGCGACTCCACCCGAGGCATGGGCATCGGCCTGTCCGTCTGCCAGAGCATCATCAAAGCCCACGGCGGCTTCTTCGCCGCCGGAAATGACCCTGAGGGCGGAGCGGTCTTCCGCTTCGGCCTTCCCATGGAGGAGATCAAAGATGAATGAAAAACGTGTGATCCTTGTCATCGAGGATGAGCATACCATCAGCAATTTTATCTGCCGCGCCCTGAGCGCCAACGACTATAAGGCCATTCCCGCCTTCACCGGAAAGGAGGGCCTGTCCCTCTACTTCTCCCATGGGCCGGACCTGGTCCTGCTGGACCTGGGGCTGCCGGACATGGACGGGATCGAGGTACTGCGGGAGCTCAGCGGCCTGCCCCAGGAGACCCCCGTCATCATCATCTCCGCCCGGGACCGGGAATCGGAGAAGGTAAAGGCCCTGGACATGGGGGCGGACGACTATATCGTCAAGCCCTTTGGCGTTCCGGAGCTGCTGGCCCGCATCCGCACGACCCTGCGCCGGGCCGACCGGCTGAAGCTGAGTCTCAGCTCCCAGAAGGACGTCTACCACATCAAGGACCTGACGGTGGACGTCGCCAAGCACCAGGTCCTGCTGGACGGCGAGGAGGTCCACTTCACCCAAAACGAGTTCAAGATCCTGGAGCTGCTGTGCATCCACGCCGGAAAGGTCCTGACCTATGATTTTATTCAGGAGCACGTCTGGGGCCCCTACGGCAGCAGCAGCAACCAGATCCTCCGGGTCAACATGGCCAATATCCGCCGGAAGCTGAAAGAGAACCCCTCAGAGCCCAAGTATGTCCTGACGGAGCTGGGCATCGGCTACCGGATGCTGGAGGACTGAGCTTCACCCCCGTGGCAGCTCTCAAAATTATATCGGCGAAAAAGTTGTGTAAAGCCTCATTTTTCAGGCTTTACACAACTTTTTTATTGTTTTCTTTTCTCCTTTCCTATCCATCTCCCTGCGGGCGCTCCAAATCCGTCCCCGCGGGTCCGATCCATTTTGTAGAAAATCCCCATTGACTTTCTCCGGAAAGCTGGTACAATACGCTTAAATATTTTTAGTTAAAAAAGTTTAACTAAAATATTTGAATGAACTATTTCGAAAAATGAGAGGAGCATTCCCATGTTTGAGAAAGTACGCGATATTATTGTTGACACCCTGAGCTGCGAGCTGGAGGACGTGACCATGGAGGCCACCCTGGCCGAGGATCTGGGCGCCGATTCCCTGGACGCCGTGGAGCTGAACATCGCTCTGGAGGAGCAGCTGGGTCTGTCCATCGCCGATGAGGACCGCCCCAACATGAAGACTGTGGGCGACATCGTCCGCTATCTGGAGGCCAAGGAGGCCTGATTTCAACGCGAGAGGTGACTGTTCCTATGGATCTGGAATCCATTTACGCCCTGATGGAGCGCTTTGAGCGCTCCTCTCTCACTGGACTGGAGCTGGAGCAGAACGGGACCCGGCTCAAGCTGGACCGGACTGTGACCGCTCCCATCCCGGCCGCGGCCCCCGTCCTTTCCGCCCCGCCGGCTGCTCAACCCTCTCAGGAGAGCGGGGCTGAGTACATCAAGGCCCCTCTGGTGGGCACCTTCTACGCCGCCTCCGGGCCGGATGCCGCCCCCTTTGTGAAGGCGGGGGATCAGGTCAGGAAGGGCCAGACGGTGTGCATCCTGGAGGCCATGAAGATGATGAGCGAGATCCCCGCCCCCATGGACTGTGTGATCGAGGAGGTCCTGATGGACAACGGGAGCCTGGCGGGCTTTGAAGCCCCCCTGTTCCGGGTCCGGAGGCTTTAAGCGATGTTTCAGCGTGTATTGATCGCCAACCGCGGCGAGATCGCGGAGCTGGGGGTGGACACGGTTGCGGTGTACTCCGCCGCCGATGCGGACGCCCTCCATGTCCAGCTGGCCACCCAGGCCGTCTGCATCGGTCCGGCCAAGGCCACCGACAGCTATTTGAATGTGGACGCCCTGCTGACAGTGGCCCGCCAGACCGGGTGCGACGCCCTGCATCCCGGCTACGGCTTTCTCTCTGAAAACGCGGAATTTGCCCAGCGGTGCGCCGACCTGGGGCTGACCTTCATCGGCCCCTCCGGGGATGTGATCCGGACCATGGGCAACAAGGCGGCCGCCCGTGCCCTGATGCAGGCCCACGGTGTCCCTGTGGTCCCCGGCTCCGACGGTCCGGTTGCCACCGCCCAGGAGGCCCAGGCCGCAGCGGAGGCCATCGGCTACCCGGTACTGGTGAAGGCCAGCGCCGGCGGCGGCGGCCGCGGGATGCGCCGGGTGGACCGGCCTGAGGAGCTAGTCGCCAAATTCGAGGAGGCCAGGGCGGAAGCCCTGGCCTGCTTCGGCGATGGACAGCTCTATCTGGAGAAGCTCATCCTCAACCCCAGGCACATCGAGTTTCAGATCCTGGCCGACCGCCACGGGGCTGTGATCCACCTGGGGGAGCGGGACTGCTCCATCCAGCGCAAGAATCAGAAGCTGGTGGAGGAGTCCCCCTCCAAGGCCCTCTCCCCCCAGCTG
>OKTF01001514.1_pt1 | contig 10463 bp, 8 predicted proteins | sample 1606461 | NCBI WGS metagenome assembly OKTF01 (sample SAMEA3879599, study PRJEB24766) | human gut metagenome | biome: human-associated habitat; feature: feces | place: USA | collected 1985/1987 | reverse complement strand
GTCTCCCGTGTGGAAAAAGCCCTGGACCAGAAAAAAACCATAAAGAGGAAAAGCCACCCGCCCCGCAAGGCGCATGGCTGTTCCCAGTATATACCAGGCCATAGGGAGGTCCGTGCCGCCGCGTTCCATCAGATGGAACGCCAGATGGTCCAGGACCATGGTCCCCATGGCAATCCGCTTAAGGTCGGATGCAGAATACGTCCTCTGCCATCCTAGCATACTTCGGAGCCAGGTTTGATATCCTTTTCCGGAGTCATAAGAGCCAGATTTCCCTCATCGTCCTCAGCGCACAGGATCATGCCCTCAGAAAGCATTCCCGCCAGCTTTGCCGGCTTTAAGTTGGTAACCACCATGACCTTTTTCCCCACCATCTGGTCCGGCTTGTACCAGGCCTTGATGCCGCTGACGATCTGTCTTGTCTCAGAGCCGATCTTCACCTGGGAGCAGAGCAGCTTTTTGGACTTGGGCACTTCCTCGCATTTTACGATCTGGCCGATCTGGAACTGGAGCTTTGCAAAGTCATCGTAGGTGATCTCCGGCTTTTTCTCCACATCCACAACGCTTTCCTCCTGGGCGTTCTCTTCTTCTCCGGCGGCCTTGGCTTCTTCTGCCTTCATGGCTTCCACCTTCTCCAGGACCTCCTTCACGTCCATACGGGCGAACAGAATCTCCGGCTTCTCCGTTACCTTATTTCCATTGGGATACAGTCCGAACTGGTCCATGGCCTCCAGAGTCCTCTTTTCTGTATTGAGCTGGGCCAGGATCTTTTCAGACGTCTCCGGCATAAAGGAGGACAGGAGAGACGCGCCGATGGTGATGGCCTCGGTCAGGTTGTAAAGCACCGTAGCCAGACGGTCCTTCTTCTCCTCATCCTTTGCCAGAGTCCACGGAGTGGTCTCGTCGATGTATTTATTGCTGCGGCGGAAGATATTGAAGATCTCTGTGATGGCATCGGCCACGCGCAGCTTCTCCATCTTCTCGTCTGCCTTCTTCACAGCCTCTAAAACAGCGGCCTTTAAGTCATCATCCACGTCCTCGCAGACGTTTTTGTTCTCCACAACTCCGCCGAAATATTTATTGGTCATGGAAACGGTACGGTTCACCAGGTTGCCCAGGATATTGGCCAGATCGGAGTTCATCCGCTCCACCATTAATTCCCAGGAGATCACGCCGTCATTCTCAAAGGGCATCTCATGGAGTACAAAATAACGGACTGCATCCACGCCAAAGAAGTCCACCAGCGTATCGGCGTACAGCACATTTCCTTTGGACTTGCTCATCTTTCCGTCGCCCTGGAGGAGCCACGGATGGCCGAATACCTGCTTGGGAAGGGGCAGATCCAGGGCCATTAAGAAGATGGGCCAGTAAATAGTATGGAACCGGATGATATCCTTACCGATCAGATGGAGATCTGCCGGCCAGAACTTATTGAATTTTTCATCATGGTTCCCATCGCAGTCATAGCCGATCCCTGTGATATAGTTGGTCAGGGCGTCCAGCCATACATAGGTCACATGCTTCGGATCGAAATCCACCGGGATCCCCCACTTAAAGGAGGTCCTGGATACGCAGAGATCCTGTAAGCCCGGCAGCAGGAAGTTGTTCATCATCTCATTTTTTCTGGAAACCGGCTGGATAAATTCCGGATGGGTGTTGATATGCTCGATCAGACGGTCTGCATATTTGCTCATACGGAAGAAATAAGCTTCTTCTTTTGCAGGCTGCACTTCACGTCCGCAGTCCGGACATTTGCCGTCCACCAGCTGGGACTCTGTGAAAAATGACTCGCAGGGAGTGCAGTAAATATCTCCCTTATCGTACAGTTTTTTAAAGATCTTCTGTACCTGTTTTTCGTGGTCTGCATCCGTTGTACGGATAAATTTATCGTAAGATGTGTTCATCAGATCCCAGATTCTCTTGATTTCTGTGGAAACTTCATCCACAAAAGCCTTCGGTGTCACACCTTTTTCTTCTGCTTTCAGCTCAATCTTCTGACCGTGTTCATCGGTTCCGGTCTGGAAGAACACATCATATCCCTGCTGTCTCTTAAAACGGGCAATGCTGTCTGCCAGCACGATCTCGTAAGTGTTTCCGATATGCGGTTTGCCGGATGTATAGGCAATCGCAGTTGTCATATAAAATTTCTTTTTATCCATTTCTGCCTCCTGTATAATAAGCTGTTGGGAGCAAGTTTTTGCCCCCAACAGCTTTTAACGCTTATTTCTACCGTAACATACGACGGTTTTTCTGTCAAGATTTCCTGACTGTGAAGTTATAGAACGGTTATACGATTTTTTAGAAATAACCAAAGTTTTTGCTCTTTGTATTCCAGTAGTAGAGTCTTCCGGATTTATTGACCTTGGAGCCGTTTTTCTTTTTGGTTTCTACATACATATAGTAAGTCTTCTTCGGGTTGATCTTTTTGCCTTTAAATTTACGGATGGTCAGCTTTGTGGTGTTCTTGCCGACCGATTTTACTTTTTTATAACCTTTTTTCGGCTTTGTGGAGATATACACATCATATCCGCTTGCTCCGCCGACTTTTCCCCACTGGAAGCTCAGGCTGCCTTTTTTCACCTTGATGCTTGTCTCTTTGATACGTGCCTGGTTGAAACACTGAATCTTTGCCTTCGGTGTAGCATAAGTCTTTCCATTTACCGTCTTGAAAGCCTGAATGGTTACCGTGTAAACTTCATCTTTCATCTTATCGAAAGATGCACTGTAAGCATAGCTGTTCAGTTTCTGTGTCTTGCCGACACGTCTGCCTTTGCTGTTATACAGGGTCACTTCCACCCGGTCTGCAGTCTCAACTTTATCCCATGTTACTTCCAGCTTGTTGATAAAGTACCACCAACGCTCCTGTCTGAAATTATGGACGGCTGCCGGGATTGTCTCAACCTGTCCGCTTACCGGTGAACTTGTTTTTGTTCCATTTGATGTGTAAGCTTCTACACGCACATTGTAACGCTTACCATCTTTCAGTCCGGTCAGTGTATAGGATGGTGTCTTGGATTTTCCAACCAGCTTCATATCACTGTAACTTTCTCCAAGATAAATATTATATCCTTCTGTTGTAAGTGTATTCATAGAGCTTGCATACGTCTGTTCCCAAGTGATACTTGCACTGTTTTTAGTCATGGCTGTCTGCTGAAGATTCCCCAGTGACACATAATAATATGCATTCTCTGCTGCCTGTACCTGTTTCGCTCCGGTTCCTGCTACAGTTCCGACACTTCCTGCTGCCAGAATCATTGCCGTAAGAAGCATCATACTAAGTTTTTTTCCTTTTTTTATCATGTTTTTCCTCCTTTGCCTTGTGTTGTGGTTTTGGGTTCTGAACTTTTTCTAAAATTAACTCAATGAGTCATACGTGATTTTTCCGTGCCTTGCACTCTCAAAATCACGAAAACATTCGAAATCCGCTCATTTTTTTACAAAAATGGCTGCTTTCTCATGTTTTTGCGGTCCCCATAGACACAAATACGTATGCAAGCATCCGTTTTGTGTCCATTTGTCCCTTTGACTCATTATATCATTTTTCTGCTTTCACCGCTACTCTTTTCGGCAATGGCAGGGAAATTTTTTCCACAATCAAAAAGGAACACATCATCAGCATTGCACCAATCACAAACCGCACACCCGGATGTTCTCCAAGAATCAGGATTGAGAGAATACATCCAAATACGCTCTCAAAAGAAAGGATCACGCCGCTTGTGGAAGTTTTCACATATTTCTGTCCAAACACACTGAGCAGATATGGCACAACCGTGCAGAAGACTGCCAGATAAGCGATGCTTCCGATGTTCATGCCGGACATGGCTGCCGGATGTGGCTCCAGGATCATCGCTGCCACAAGTCCCAAAATGCCGCCCGTTCCAATCTGAAGCATATTTAACAGAAAGCCGTCCTCTTCCCTTGCAAAAATCCCGGTCACAACAATATGGATCGCATAACACACTGCCGAGAGCAGCGAGATTAGATCTCCTTTGTTGACCCCGTCAAAACTTCCAAGCAAAATAAAGCCAAGTCCCACAATACAGACAAGTGCCGCCAGAATATCCGCCCTCTGCGGCTTTTTCCCGCGGATCACCCAGTAAATAAGCGGCAGGATCGCCACATAAGATCCTATAATAAAGGAAGATTTGGAAGAGGTCGTGTACTGCAGTCCGACCGTAAAGAACAGAAATTCAAAATACAGGACAATGCCCATGATGATGCCACGCTTTAACGTGCGGATGCTCATTTTTTTCATTCTCGGGATACAGACCAGAGTCATAATGATACCCGCCAGCAGAAAGCGAAAGGCCAGAAGCCAGATCGGAGAGACATTCTCCAGCGTGTCTTTTAACACGCAAAAGGCACTGCCCCAGGTGAATGCCGCCAGGAACAGTGCGAAAATTGCAATTGTTTTTTTCATTTATTTTTCCTTTGTAATACTAAAGAGATGCCCACGAATTGCTCCGTCACAAAGTAACTCTCGCAATTTTCAGATGAACTGGTTTGTTTTTTCATCGTAGTGATAATCTATGCTGTCCATTTTCTCCAGAAGGTTCTTCCGGTTCAGTCCGCGACAGGTACACAGTGCCTCCAGTGATTCATAATAATCACGCAGCTGTGTGTTTACATAGCTCAACAATATCATCGGATCTTTTGGAATCATACTTTACTCCTTTTTGCATACTTATGGAATTCCGGAGCGTCACTTCCAATCTCTGTGCCAGCCTGACATCTCTGTCCCGTTATCACATCATTCGACTTTCATTACTTCCGCTGCCAGTTTTCCGTCTTTGAGACCGATCACGATGGTGTCTTCTGTCTGTACATTTCCAGAAAGGATCATCCTTGCTGCCAGTGTCTCCACATTTTTCTGGAGGAAACGTTTCAGAGGTCTTGCACCATAGACCGGATCATAACCACCGTCTATGATATAGCTTTTTGCCTCATCCGTCAACTCCAGCCTGATCTCCTGGTCTGCGAGTCTGCGGTTCAGATCTGCCATCATCAGATCAACGATATTGCCGATGTTTTCTTTTGTCAGCGGCTTGAACATGATGATTTCATCCAGACGGTTTAAAAACTCCGGTCTGAAATGTGCCCGCAGGTCGTTCATGACCAGATCCTGGCTCTCCTGACGGATGCTTCCATCCGGCTCAATGCCATCCAGCAGATAAGACGAACCAATGTTAGAAGTCATGATCAGAATCGTATTCTTAAAGTCTACGGTTCTGCCCTGTGAATCGGTGATACGTCCGTCATCCAGTACCTGAAGCAGTACGTTAAAGACATCCGGATGTGCTTTTTCGATCTCATCAAACAGTACAACTGAGTACGGTTTTCTTCTGACTGCTTCTGTCAGCTGTCCACCTTCTTCATATCCTACATATCCTGGAGGTGCTCCTATCAGACGGGACACAGAATATTTCTCCATGTATTCACTCATATCAATACGCACCATATTCTGCTCATCATCAAACATACTTGCTGCCAGAGCTTTTGCAAGCTCTGTCTTGCCGACACCGGTAGGACCAAGGAAAAGGAACGAACCGATCGGCTTGGTCGGATCTTTGATACCAGCTTTGGAACGGATGATCGCATCGGTCACTTTTCTGACACCATCTTCCTGTCCGATGACACGTTTGTGCAGTTCATCATCCAGATGCAGGATCTTGGTACGCTCACCTTCGGTCAGTTTTGCAACCGGGATGCCGGTCCATCTGGAAATGATTCTTGCGATCTCTTCGTCTGTTACACGGTCATGTACCAGCGACAGATCTTTGCTTTTTACCTTTTCCTCTTCAATCTCCAGCTGTTTCTGAAGTTTCGGCAGTTCGCCGTACTGCAGCTCTGCTGCCTTTTCCAGGTCATAGTTCTGCTGTGCTGTCTTGATTTCATTCTTTGTTGACTCAATCTTTTCACGAAGCTTGCTGACCTTGTCAACAGCGCCCTTCTCGTTCTGCCACTGAGCCTTTTTTGCATTGAAGTCATCACGCAGCTCTGCAAGCTCCTTCTGGAGTGCTGCGAGCCTGTCCTGACTTAAGTGGTCTGTCTCTTTCTTTAGAGCTGTCTCCTCTATCTCAAGCTGCATAATCTTACGATTCTGCTCATCAAGCTCTGCCGGCATTGAATCAAGCTCCGTCTTTATCATGGCGCATGCCTCATCCACAAGGTCTATTGCCTTATCAGGCAAAAATCTGTCTGTGATGTATCTGTTTGAAAGCACTGCCGCTGTGACAAGTGCCGAATCTGTGATTTTAACGCCGTGGAATACCTCGTATCTGTCCTTAAGGCCACGAAGTATTGAGATAGTGTCCTCTACTGTCGGTTCGTCTACCATAACAGGCTGGAAACGTCTCTCAAGGGCTGCATCCTTCTCAATGTACTCACGGTACTCATCGAGTGTGGTGGCGCCCACGCAGTGCAGCTCACCTCTTGCAAGCATTGGCTTAAGAAGCTGTCCTGCATCCATGGCTCCGTCTGTCTTTCCGGCTCCTACTATTGTGTGAAGCTCATCGATAAAGAGAATTATCTGTCCGTCAGAAGCTTTTACCTCCTCAAGCACTGCCTTAAGTCTCTCCTCAAACTCGCCCCTGTACTTAGCTCCTGCAATCAGAGAGCCCATATCGAGTGCAAACAGTTTTTTGTCCTTTAAGCCCTCAGGCACATCGCCTTTTACGATACGCTGCGCCAGTCCCTCAACGACTGCCGTTTTACCAACACCCGGCTCACCGATAAGTACCGGGTTATTTTTAGTCTTACGTGAGAGAATACGCACTACATTTCGTATCTCATCATCACGGCCGATAACAGGATCAAGCTTCTGCTGTCTTGCACGCTCCACCATGTCGTAGCCGTATTTCTCAAGTGTATCATATGTGGCCTCAGGGTTATCGGATGTGACCTTCTGATTGCCCCTGACCGTAGAAAGCGCTGTGAGGAATCTGTCTCTTGTGAGACCGTACTCCTTAATCAGCTCCTTCATTGCCTTGTTTGGATACTTCAGCAGACACAGGAAAAGATGCTCTACCGAAACATACTCATCTCCCATTGCCTTTGCCTCGTCCTCCGCATGTATAAGGACCTTGTTTAAATCATTGCCCACATAGACCTGTGCACTGCTGCCGCTTACCTTTGTGCGTGCTGCCAGATGGCGCTTTGCATTCTCTGTGAAATGCTCTACGTTTATCTCCATCTTGTCAATCAGCTTCGGTATCAGTCCGTCCTCCTGTGAAAGTAATGCCACAAGCAGGTGCTCCTGTTCTATCTCCTGATTGCCATAATCATATGCAAGCTTCTCGCAGTCATTGACTGCCTCTATTGATTTCTGTGTAAATTTTTGAATGTTCATAGTCTCACTCCCTTCTACTATGTTATCCATAAATATGATTCCTATGTGTCATACAGGTAATATCAAAATTTTATCTCTAAATAATCCTTTAAATAATTCTTCAATATTCCTTGTGACTATGTTATAGCACGCAAATTAGCACTCGTCAAGTGAGAGTGCTAACAATTTTTATTAAATAAATATAAACTTTTGATTTACAAGCAAAAAAGAGTGATTTACATCACTCTCTTTTACTCAATCGGCTGCACAATCCCCGAAACATTTGCCAGATTCTGCATCTTGTCATCAGCGTCAGCCATGATATCTGCGCATTTCTTAAGCTCCTGCTGCATCTCCTCCGTGAATATACGGCTCTTCTTGTAGCGAAGCTGATGCTCTGTGCTGGCCCAGAAATTCATGGCAATGGTACGAAACTGTATCTCTATCGGTACTTTGTCCTTGTGATCCGAAAAATACACATCAACCAGCACTATCATATGAAGACTCCTGTAGCCATTCTCCTTCGGTTTTTTTATGTAGTCCTTTATTGTGACAAGCTCGACATCCGCCTGATTCACAAGCATATTGGCCACCTGATATACATCTGATATAAATGGACAAATGACCCTGACGCCAGCTATATCCTTAATCTCACGCTTCATGGCGTTGGTGGTGAGCGGAATGCCCTTTCGCTTCATTTTGTCTATTATGCTGTCAAGCGACTTTACACGGCTCTTTATGTTCTCGATTGGATTTCTTTCGTGATTGTTTTTGAATTCATTATTTAATATCTGCAGCTTTGCTACTATCTGCTGTATACCCGATTCGTAGTAGAACATGATGTGTTCATACTGCGAGGCAATTGAACTAAATTCGCCCAACATCGGCAGCATCTCTATTTGTGTATCATCCATGTTTATACTCCTTGGTTTTAGGTTTTCTTACTAATTGTATACCTTATACTGTTTATACATATTATGCTTCTGTATTCGATTTTCCTTTTTTAACTGCCTTTTTAACTATCAGCTTTGAAACCCGGTATGTTACTTCCACCAGCGCAACTCCTGCAACTACATCATATATCACATGCTGCTTCGTAGTCAATGTGGATATGAATACTGCTATAGCGCAAATACAGAAGGTTGTACGTATCCACTGCGGTACTTTTTTATTGCCACGGATGCCTATATAGCACAGCCAGCTTACTAGGCAGTGTATAGATGGAAAAAGATTGTCCGCTGCATCCATACTATATAAAAAGCGCATGAGCTGTGCCCATATGTCTGAGCCCACTATTTCCGGGCGGGTGTTGGTTGTAGGATACACGACATAACAGATAAAACAGACCGCCTTTGCCAGCCAGTCTGCCATGAGGAAACGATAACAGTGCCTTTTATCCATCGCTGCATTGTACAGATATCCTATAATCCAAAAAATATAGCAGCCAAAATAAATGACTACTGTAGGGTACACAACCGGTATCATATCATCAAGCGAGGTCTCTATATTGTGATGGATAAAACCTCCTGCAATAGCACGCGCGCCCCAGTATACACTGAAATTGAGCACTACTGTAAAAAGCAGCGGAATACGACTGTATTTTGGAAGTATTCTGTTAAAAAACTGTCCTGTTTGCGATATGCTGTCCCTGGATAACACGTACTTCTTTGTCTCCTTTTATACACTCTTTAATTTCCGGAAGCAGTTCAATATGACCTTTTTTAAACAAAAGCACTATTGTTGAGCCAATCAGCTCAAAGTGCCCCATCTCTGCGCCCTTTCTCATCATAACATTCTCGTGGTCATTGACTATGCCTCCCACAAGCAGCGCACCTATTTCAATCTGTGCCACCTTGCCAAAATTAACTGTATCCAGAATAGTCCACATACGCCTGTTTTGCCTGTATACAGGCGCATTTTCCAGTGCAATAGGCTGTACACTGTGAAGCAGTCCCTTCACAAAATGATTCCTGCCCTGAAATCCATCATCTATATAGCAGTAATGATGATAATCGTTGGCACAAAGACGCAGTATCACGCAGTCTCCTCCAACAAATTCCTTTGCAATTTTTTTGTCGGTGACAAGGTCCGTCACCTTGTACCATGAGCCCTTGATGTGAAAGCTGTTGTTGCTTTTTATCCTGTATGCACTCAGGTAGCCGTCACACGGACTGATAAGATGCTCAGCCTGCCTGTCCACCTCAATATCATCACGCTTTCTGGAGAAAAAGTCCTGAAAGCTGTTATATTTCTGACCCTTAAAATCAGACATGTCTATATTGTTATTCTTTATATACCGGCTGATAAACGGCTTAGACAGCGGGGAGCGTGCTACTATTTCTCCGAGCTTAAGTGCGCCTGTATGCAGAAGCACCTTAAGTGTCACACGCCCAGGTGCCGTGGTGTAAAGCCAGTCTACAAACGATTTTTTTGCCATTAAATAAGAACCTCCGCAATGAGAATACAAAACTCAACTGCTCCTATACCTACAAGCAGAACCTCTCCAAAAAGAGATGGCTTTTTGAGCTTTACAGGGAGCACATAGCAAATGCCAATGATTAAAAGAGCAAGTGCCGCGATTGTCTGTGTATGTATAGCTGTGAACTCTCCAATCAGATATACCGCCGGGATAGCAAGCGCACTTGAGGTGATTGGAAGCCCCAGATAATACTGTCTGCGCTCTGCTGTCGCTGCCTGCCTGTTGGCCTCATCCACATTAAAGTATGCCAGACGGATAAGCCCGCAAAGTATGAATACAAATATGGCGATAAATGCAACTGATATCTTTGGAGTCACACAAAATACCCACACTGCCGGAAGCACGCCGAAGCATATGATATCACTTAACGAATCTATCTGTATGCCAAATGTGCGCTCGTCCCTGGTACGATCCTTCTTTGTGGATGCAATGGTGCCGTCAAACATATCACAGACACCTGCCAGCATAAGGCAGATTAGTGAACCCACATACCTATCCTTTATGGCAAGCATAACTCCAAGGAAGCCTATCCACATGCCTATGTATGTAAGCACTACCGTGTAATTATAAAAGCCTATGAGCCCTGTCTTTTTCTCTGTGTCTGTATTCCCTATATCCAGAGTATCTGCTATTGCAGAATTAATATTCATATTATTCATA
>OKTF01001497.1_pt1 | contig 10566 bp, 8 predicted proteins | sample 1606461 | NCBI WGS metagenome assembly OKTF01 (sample SAMEA3879599, study PRJEB24766) | human gut metagenome | biome: human-associated habitat; feature: feces | place: USA | collected 1985/1987 | reverse complement strand
TGCCATCATTCTATGCCCCCTTTTAAAAATCCTTTGAGTAAATTATGCTATCGTTAGTGTCAATCCTCGGTATAAAAACCATCCAATACATATGTTGTGACTGGTGTTATATACAATTCATATTTAATAACCAGTCTGATTAAATCATTTCCGTCAATCAGTGTTATCGGCGTACCTTCTCTCGCAGCCTCTCTTGCCTTATTGGTAAATCGGCTATTAGTAATAAATACTCCATAATCGGCTTGATATTTGTTCATCGCCCCAAGAAATTGATTGATATCCGGCTCACTCACTGGATTTGAATTAAATCTTTTACACTGAATAACCACTCTGGTTGTTCTAAAATCATCGGCATCTACGTGATATCCATAACCATCAATGCCACCATCATTTGACACCTGAACGCCTTTGTTGGTAAACTCCACTCCCATCTTTGTAAGAAGTGCTCGTGAAAATTGTTCAAACTTTGCTGGAGACATATTAGCGATTGCACTCTGAAGTTTTACCTTGAAATCATCTAACAATTCGTCATCTGTGGATTCATTCTCCTCGTCTTCAACCTCCAGTGTTTCTACTGGCTTGTTTTTCGATTTGTTCTTAGTCGAATGTTCCTCCCAATAGCTTCGAGCCTTATCCCTTACTTCTGTCTTAACATCAAAATCTGTTAAATCTACATTTGCTCCATCTTGAGTAAGTGTAATCTTTGGATTGAATTTCACATAAGATATGAGTCCGACATAACTAAGCTCTTTAATAGCAAAATTAAACTTAAAATCAAATTTTTTGTACTGATTTCCTGTTTTATTAGATGTATATAGTTTCTGTTCAAATTCAGCAATATGCTCATCTAACTCACTAATTCTGTCTCTAATTTCAGAACGCTCTAACTGTCCACCTGCTTCCTGAAGGACTTGAAGGATTGGTTTAATAAGGTATGATACTTGTTCTTCTGTATTTAAATCGTCATAAAACATATTTACATTTACACCTCTCATTTACTGTGCATACTTCTTGAAATTCTCTGCCTGCTCAAGAACTTCCTTGTAAACATCATCAATGGTTACTGGCGGATAGCCGAACTCATCAAGCAGCAATATCAAATCCACTTGCAAGTTTGCCTTAATATCATCACGGGCAGACCAATCGGTATAGCGTGACTTATCATCAACAATCAACTTTATCCTCTTGGATAGTTCAATCATTTTATCGTCCGGATATTCAAACTCAAACTTCTTGGAAACTGCTTTCAAAATATCATAGAAAGCTTTTTCTTCATAATCTATACCCATATTCTTGAAGGAGTTCTTTTCTGTTTTCAGTTCAGACAACAACTGTGCAAGCTGCTCCGCAACATCATCAAGGACTTCGTTGGCATACGCTTCATCACGACGACGGTTATTATACTCATCAACAACTTTCTTGAGTCTGTCTGCAAATTCCACACCCATAATCTTATTGACTTTCTTAAACTCGTCAATCGCCTGAGAAAGAAGTCTTTGAAGTATCTTGATTTTCGTATTCGGCAACTGAATAGCATTTATCTTATCCATATACTCATCGCTGAAAATGTCCACCGATATATGCTTTCCGGTTTCAAATAATTCCTCAATGCCATCAGACTGAATTGCACCCTCAAGCATTTTGCGGACACGAGCGTTCATCTGCTCAATATCCGGTGCATCGCCTTTTGTCAACTTGAAAAGGATAGAACGGACAGCACAATAAAAATGGATATAATCCTTATCTTCATCAGAGAATTTCTCACTTGAACTACAAAGATTAAATGCCTGCTTCATTCTCTTGACTGCTGCCATAAATCTTCTTTCCAGTTCTTCAGACAACTGCACATACTCAACTGCACGATTCAGGCAGGCAAGCTGTTCAGTAGGAGAACCGTTGAAGAAATCACTACTGTTAAAGTTGTGGAACATCTGACCAAGAACTTCTAACTGGTCTTTTACAATCGTGATAGACTGCTCCACACCTTCAAATTCTTCGCTCTCAAAATTCGTATATTTCTTGAGGGCAGTGTTCATATTTTTCTTAATACCTATGTAGTCAACAATTAAACCTTTATCTTTGCCCTCGCATACACGATTTACACGGGAAATCGTCTGAATAAGGGTATGCTGCTGAATAGGCTTATCAATGTAAATCGTATCAAGCTCCGGCACATCAAAACCAGTCAGCCACATATCTACAACAATGGCAATCTTAAAGTTTGACTTCGGATTTTTGAACTGACGGTCAAATTCTTTCCTATCCTCTTTTGTGCCAAGCATATCAAAGAGGTCTTTTTCATCATCTTTATTACGAGTCATAACCAACTTAATTTTTTCCATTGGCTTCAACTCTTTTTTATCTTTTTCACTCAGAACAACCCCGTCATCACAAATCTTCTTTTCTGTCCATTCCGGTCTGAGTTCCTTTACTATTTTATAGAAATCGTATGCTATATTTCGGTTGGAACATACAAACATTGCTTTGCCTGCTACAGTTGCACCTTCTGCCACACGGGTTTCATAATGTTTGATAAAGTCCTCCGCAACAGCACGAAGTCTATCAGGGTCGCCAATAATAACTTCCATTTTGGCAACTGCTTTCTGACTTTCTTCTACTTGATGTTCATTTGCCCCCTCAAGTTCACACTGAGCATAATATTCTTCAATCTGTCTTACCTTATCCTGATTGAGCATAACCTTGGCTGCACGACCATCGTAAACAAGATTAACTGTAATACCGTCCTTAACAGCTTCCGTCATTGTATATGCGTCTACAACACCACCAAAGACTTCGATTGTTCCATCAACCGGAGTTCCGGTAAATCCAACATAAGTCGCATTTGGTAAAGAATCGTGCAGATACTTGGCAAAGCCATAGGTTTTCTGAACACCTGACTCTGTAATCTTAACCTTTTGGTCGAGATTGATTTGGCTTCTGTGTGCTTCATCAGAAATACAAATAACGTTCGTTCTGTCTGTAAGAAGCTGCAAATCCTCTGTAAATTTCTGAATGGTAGTCAGATAAACACCGCCACTCTCTCGTCCCTGAAGCTCCTCACGAAGTTTCTCACGGGATTCAATGCTTACAACAGTTTCATCTCCGATATATTTCTTTGAACCGACAAACTGCTTGGAAAGCTGGTCGTCAAGGTCTGTTCTGTCTGTAATAATGAGAATAGTCGGGGAAGAAAAGTATTTGCTTTTCATCAGCATACGGGTAAGGAAAAGCATTGTATAACTCTTGCCGCACCCTGTTGCTCCGAAGTATGTACCACCTTTACCATCTCCTTCAGGGCGAAGATGTGCCTTGATATTCTCATACAATTTATTTGCCGCAAAGAACTGTGGATAACGGCACACTATCTTCAAATCCTTATCTGAGTTATCCGGAAAATAAATAAAATCTTTGATAACTTCAAGCAAACGGTCTTTTCGGAAAAGTCCCTTTATCATTGTTACAAGAGAATTGATACCGTCCAGTTCTTTATCGTCTGAGTTTATCTTTCTCCACGCATAGAAGAAATCATACGGGCTGAAGAAAGAACCATATTTATTATTTGCTCCATCACTGATAACAACAAACGCATTGTATTTGAAAATCTCCGGAATATCTCTGCGGTAACGGATTGTAAGCTGCTTATATGCGTCCATTATGGTCGTATTCTCTTGTACCGCACTCTTAAATTCAAGAACAACAACAGGAATACCATTTACAAACACAATGCCATCTGGAATACGCAACTGATTATTTACGCCTTCAATTTCAAACTGATTAACCACTTTGAAAATATTGTTTTCGGGAGTGTCGAAATCAATAAGTTCAATGTAGAGGTCTTTCTGCGTTCTATCCTCACGGTTAAGAATAAATCCATCGCAGAGCAACTTAAATACAGCTTTGTTTGCTTCATAAATCGTACCGGAAATATTACGCAGCATTAGAATGACACTATCCACCTCACTCGGTGTAATACCGTCTTTCGCATAGCGATTATAAAGGTATTGCTTCATGTCGTCCGTAAGCAGAACCTCTGTCCTTTCTCTGTGTATCTGGTCGCCACTGACATAGGTGTAGCCCTCGTCTTTGAACAACTCCATTATTGACATTTCCAATGCGTGTTCATTAAAATTTGCCATTGCGTTCACTCCTTTTTATCAGCATATATCTCTTTCAATATTTGCTTATGTCGCTGTTCCATTTCATAATCCTGATATTTCAGTCCCAATTTGGCAAGCATTAGAGTTCCTTCCATATCATCTATATTGCCATAACTTACTGCACGACTTACTCCAGTCAATGCCCCAAGTATTAGCCTCGTGCAATCAAGAGCAAAATCTATCAACTCCTGAATATCAGGATATGTAACCGGATTTTTATCCCATACTTTTTCTTCTGCTAAAATATGTTTCTCGTCATTATGAGCATATATCTTGTTTCTTTGAACACGAATATTCTCTTGTTTTTTGCTGAGAGAGCAAAAACGCTTTTGATACAATCCTAAAAATTCTGAAAATGTCAGATTAACTTGTATTGGTACTTTTTCAAAATCAGGTGTATCAAATAATTTTAGAATTTCTCTTTGGCTTTTCACTTCATTTTCATAGAAACATTCTTCCGTTGGTTTCAAATGATGCTGATATGGAACTTGGAAAGAATATTCTCTACCCTCTTCCTTAATTGTTACTATATCTCTATATTCTGGAAATAAGTCCAAATTATCTCTGCAATACTTTAAGAGCAACCCAACTGAAACAACGTCTTTGGTTTTATCATACAATTTTGCAATTTCCATAAAACAAGCCTTTTGCAACGCCCCATACACTACTTGATAAAAGGCAGGAGAAAGATTCATTTCATCGTTATACTTCTTGCTCATTTCTCTATACTGCATCATAATTGCATAATACGCATTAGCGTCAAATGCACTTTGATATAAATCCTCTGCAAGTTTGATTAACTTTTCTTTATCCATTTTTCACACTCCTTGCAGTAAATGATAATTTAGTTGCAACTTTACAGATTATATATAAAAAAATGTTTTTGGAATCACAAAACACATATATAACAAAACCTCTTGCAGATTTATGTTCCAAAATAGGTAGTGGTGCAACTCCTAAAGGTGGAAAAGCTGCATATTTTGATAAAGGAATATCGCTAATCCGTAGTATGAATGTTTTTGACTATTTCTTTTCGTATCCGGAGTTGGCTCATATCTCTCAAATTCAAGCAAATGCGTTGGCAAATGTGGAAATACAACAGGCAGATGTATTATTTAATATAACTGGAGTATCAGTTACCCGATGTTGTGTAGTTCCTGATGATGTTCTGCCCGCCAGAGTCAACCAACATGTAATGATTATCCGACCATATAAAGGTAAAAATATGAGCTATTATATAATGTGTACTTTATGTACATCTGAAAATAAAGCAAAATTACTTGGTATTGGTCAATCCGGTTCGACTCGTGAAGCAATAAATAAACAAGAACTTGAAAGGTTTGAAATTCCTGTACCTTCAGATGAGGAACTTGAAAGGTTTGGGGAAATAGCCACCAAAATTTATGCTTTAATTTTTTCTAATACAAATGAAATACGAATGCTTTGTGATATGAAAGATACACTTTTAACCAAATTATCAAGCTACTAAATTATCATTTATCTTCTGTTTCAAAGCTATTCTATCGGTTATTGTCTTGTAGGCTTTCACAATTTTTCTCTGCTTTTCAATATCTGGTACTGGAAGTTCCACCTTACACATTTCCTCCCAATCCATTACTTCACGTACACTGCCGTGCGATTTAAAACGAGCATATCTATCAAATTCAGGGCGGCTAAACCACAACATTAAATATTCCGGCAAAAGTTTCTCTGTATCTATCACCTCAAATACTGTATAAACATTGCTTACAAGCCCTTCTTCATAATCTTCAAGCAATGCAATAGCGATTTTATCTCCTCTACGAGAGGTATCTGGTATATATGTGAATTGTCCTTTTTTAACTATCTTATACTTTGTAAAATCTGTCCCAACAGTATTTGCAATAGACTGAATAAACTGCTTTTGTACAGAAACACCTAAGAGATTTTCTTTTTTTCCTTCCTTATTGCGAATATCTACCTGTCGTATATATTCCCCAAGAAATCTGTATCCTTCTTTCATTCCTACCACCTTAACCAATGTATTTTCTATGAGCAATTTTCACATTACTCTGCTTAACCATTGCATATTGCAATGTAGTATCTATTCTTTTATGTCCCAAGAGCTGCTGAAGCTGCTCTATTGGCATTCCTTTGTCTATTGCCATTGTCGCAAGTGTTCGCCTGAATTTATGAGGGTGTACCTTATTTAGTCCCAATCGTTTTCCAAGCTGTCGTAATCTCACTTCAATACCTCCGATATTCATTCGATTATACGGAAATTGTAATGATACAAAAAGTGCCGGATTATCGTCCTTTCGGCTATTCAAGTAGTTCTGCAAATGTATTTTTGTTCTTGCATCAAAATAAACTATTCGCTCTTTATCCCCTTTACCGAAAACAACACATTCTCTTTCGTTAAAATCTATATCCTCACGATTTAGCAACACCATTTCTCCGACACGCATACCCGTTGAGGCAAGCATATCAATCATTGCCAAGTCCCTGAGTTCCTTGCAATTATCCCTCATCAATTCAAGTGCTTCATCAGAGTAGGTTTCTTTAATGTTCGTTCCGGTCTTAACCTTATGTATTCGCCTGACCGGACTTTTCAAAATATAATCCTCGTCCTCAAGCCAAGAGAAAAAACTGGAAAGTATTCGTCTTATATTATCTATCGTAACCTTACTTGATTTTTTCTTAGCCTGATACTCGGTCAAATAGCAACGAATATCGTCGGTCACAATATATTTGATACCCTTTCCAATGCCATCAAGCATCGATTGTATCGTTGCATTATAGTATTTCAAGGTTTTCTCCGAACAGCCTTCAATACGCTTTGCCGATAGGAAAGATTCTACTAAATTCTGTTCTGAAAGTTCCTTATCTCTTTCTGTCTTTGTTACCTCATAATCAAAAAGTGTATGCTGCAACACCTCTTGCAATCTTTCTGTCTGTGCGTTATTCAGGTAAGGTAACATTCCTTGAATAACATCTGTAATTAGGTTCTTTTTCATAGTCAATTCTCCTTTTGTTTTTTAAGAGAACGACTACCAGTGGCAGTCCCTTGTTTTAACTCCCGCCACTGATGGGAGTTCTATTGTAAATGATAATTTAGTTGCTTGACAATGTTGCAGTAATCGTTTCTTGAAGTTGTTTTAGGAACTGAATTTCCTCTGTTGATTCTTTCATTTGCTCAAGAACTAATTTGCCAACCTTATTGAATGCCGCCAGTTTTTCTTTTGAAGGAATCATTAACGGAAAAGAAGCCAATTCTTCTCCTGAAACTCTTTGGCGACCACTTGAACCATTCATAAATTGCAATGCAAAGGTTACAAATTTTGAGTTTCTAATGAGAAAATAGTAAAAGCAAGATGGAATATCATCTTTAGAAGCAAAAACAATATATTCAGTTGAACCAAAAGCAACTTCTCCCTCATTAAGAATATTTATATATGCAGCTTTACCATTTTCAAGACACGGTGTAATACGTGCGATTAAAGTATCTCCATTTATAAAACGGACACCACCGTTATATGGCTTAGTTGTATCTCCATTAGGTATGCAGCCACTTGTCGGTAATGTTGACATATCGAAGCAACGGGCTTCAACACCCTTAGAAAGAGGTCGAGAGGGATTAACCAGTGCAATATCAGCCAACGTACAATCCGTATCATCACAAGAAAAGAATAAATTATCGAAGTACGCTTGAGCAGTTGCTTCTAAATTATCATTTATCTTCTTCTTTAAAGCAATTCTCTCCGTAATCGCCTTATAACTGTTCACTATTTCAAGCTGTTTTTCAATAGGCGGGATAGGCAATTCCAGTCTGCAAATATCGTCCCAAGTAATCCCACCACGAACACTTCCGTCAGTATGTAACCAACAAATACGGTCAAATTCCGGTCTGCGAAACCACATCATCAGATAATCTTCATTCAAAATGCTGTTATCTACTACCTCAAACATAAAATACGCCGGAGAAACAATAGCAGGTTCTTCTTCATCATACAATGCAACCGGAAGTCGTTCATCACGACCAACGTGCATTGGATTACACGCAAACTTTCCTTTTGTTATCAGTTTATATTTACTCAAATCCGTACCAATGACATTTGCAACCGACGGCATAAAGAACTTGTCTATGTTAATTCCCAAAACTCTGTCTGTTATGCTTTCTCTGTTCCGAGTATCAATCAGTCGGATATGGTTTCCTAAAATATCATAATTCGATTTCATATCCCAACTCCTTAAATACAGCAAGCAAATCTGATTTAGATTTTTCCTCTTGAGCAAGAAGTTCTTTGAGTTCTCCCTGCAATGATTTCATTTTGGTATCAAAGTCGATGTTCTCATCACGGTTGACAAACTCAATATATCTGCTCGGTACAAGAGTAAATCCTTTTTCCTTTACTTCATCAAAAGAAGCAGAATAGCAAAATTCCGGCACATTCTCATAAGTTTCCTCATAGCCTTCCTGCTGCCAGTTATGATATACACTTGTAACTTTGGCTCTATCTTCCTCTGTCAATTCAATGTACTTCTTCTCATAAGGACTTCCCATCTGTCGTAAATCCATAAAAAGTATTTCATCTTCTCGATTACGATAGCGTTTTAGCTTTCCATTCTGTTCCACAACACGAGCCTTTTTATTCTTATTGAGTACCCAAAGGGTAACGCTGATGTCAGTGGTATAGAAAAGGTTTCTCGGAAGAATAATGATTGCTTCTACCAAATGATTTTCTATAAGCTGCTGTCTGATTTTTAGCTCTGTACCATCATCAGATAATGCACCATTGGCAAGTAGGAAACCTGCTACACCGTTTTGAGAGAGTTTGGAAACAATATTCAGTATCCAACCATAGTTTGCATTACTTGTCGGCGGAACTTCATAGCCGTTCCAACGAGGGTCATCTACAAGCTCATTTTCGGCTCTCCACTGCTTCTGATTGAAAGGCGGGTTTGCCATAATGAAATCTGCTTTAAGGTCTTTGTGCTGGTCATTGGTAAATGTATTGGCTGCCATTTCTCCAAGATTTGCAGAAATACCACGGATAGCTAAGTTCATTTTTGCCAGTTTGAAAGTGGTATTTGTGTATTCCTGACCGTAAATAGACACTTTCTTTTTATTACCGCTGTGTGCTTCTACGAACTTGATGGACTGCACAAACATACCGCCCGAACCGCAACAAGGGTCATAAAGTATTCCATCGTAAGGCTCAAGCATTTCGGCAATCAGGTTTACAATACACTTTGGTGTGTAGAACTCTCCTTTACCTTTTCCTTCTGCAAGAGCGAACTTACTAAGGAAATACTCATATACACGACCTATAATGTCGCTCTCTTTATCATCTGTATTGATACGATTGATTTCATCAAGCAAAGAAGCTAACTTTGCAGTATCAATATGTAAGCGGGAGTAATAGTTATCCGGCAAAGCACCTTTCAGTGCCGGGTTGTTCTTTTCAATCGTATAAAGTGCTGTATCTATCTTCAGGGCAATATCGTCCTGCTTTGCATTTTCAATAATGTACTTCCAACGGCTTTCTTCAGGAAGATAGAATACATTTTCCTGAGTATAAAACGGTTTCATATCCGCATACTTTTCGCCGTGTGTAGCAATAATCTTATTACGGCATTCCTCAAACTTGTCACTGGCAAATTTAAGGAAGAATAAACTCAGAACAACGTGCTTATACTCCGCAGGCTCAACAGAACCTCTCAGTTTATCAGCACTTTTCCAAAGTGCTTCTTCCATTGATATTTCTTTCTTTGGTTTAGTTGTTCTTGCCATAATCATTTCTCCATTTATTTTAATATTTCTGTTTGCTCACTAATCGGACTGCTCTATAGCATTCAATATATATATGATACTAAATACACCGCTTTACAAAAATTACAACGAAAAAGTGTTAGACGGCTACACTTTTTTACGCCGAATAATGTTTGATAGTTGTGATATTCACTGTTATTTACTAATCAAACAGCCTGTTCTTTCAGTAATAATCTTTGTCAATCTCTCTTTTAAGTCATCCGGGAGCAATGATTTATCGCACATTTTAAGCCACTTTGGCGTAAGCCTAACAAGATTTTCAATAAGCTTTTCGGCAGTTTGGCGAGATATGCCGCAGGTGTCGGCATATTTAAGAAAATCGCCTTTGCGTATATTCATTTTTTTACCGTTCATTGCAAGTGCGAATTCTTCTTTATCGGCAGGCATATTTGCATTGACCGGCAGTAAATCGTAAGCAGGGGACAGCACATATTCGCCCGAACCCTCGGCTGTTTCAATAAGTGAAAAATTCTTTAGGTGCATATCGGAATTGCCGACAATAAAGCAAAATACAAGCCTAATGTAAAACTCTGCCATATCAATGCCGACCCTCGATGAATACTGCTTGATTATTTTCGCGCAACGCTCGTATGAGCC
>OKTF01001495.1_pt1 | contig 10581 bp, 7 predicted proteins | sample 1606461 | NCBI WGS metagenome assembly OKTF01 (sample SAMEA3879599, study PRJEB24766) | human gut metagenome | biome: human-associated habitat; feature: feces | place: USA | collected 1985/1987 | reverse complement strand
AATAATAACTACTGGTTAAGGAGGAGAAAAATGAGTATATCAGCAAAGCAATATGTTGAAAATGTAATTGAAAAAGTAAAAAGACAAAATAAAGGAGAAGATGAATTTATACAAGCTGTAGAAGAAGTATTGACAAGTCTTACTCCATTTATAGAAAAAAATCCACAATACATAGAAGCAAATATATTAGAGAGAATAGTTGAACCAGAAAGAATAATAATGTTTAAAGTTCCTTGGGAAGATGACAATGGAAATATTCAAGTAAACAGAGGATATAGAGTAGAATTCAATGGAGTAATTGGACCATACAAAGGAGGACTTAGATTCCATCCAACAGTTACTTTAGGGGCTATGAAATTTTTAGGATTTGAACAAACTTTTAAAAATTCACTTACAGGGTTACCAATAGGTGGAGGAAAAGGAGGAAGTGACTTTAACTCTACTGATAAATCTGAGAGAGAGATAAAAAGATTCTGTGAAAGCTTTATGAATGAACTATATCGTCATATTGGACCTGATAAGGATGTACCAGCTGGAGATATAGGAGTTAGCGGAAAAGAGATAGGATATCTATTTGGACATTATAGAAGATTAAAAGGGGCATATGAAAATGGTGTTATCACTGGAAAAGGATTTAACTATGGTGGAAGTAGAATAAGACCAGAAGCAACTGGATATGGTGTAACATATTTTGTTCAAGAGATGTTAAAAGATATGGGAGAAACTATTGTAGGAAAAAAAGTTGCTGTTTCAGGTTATGGAAATGTTGCTTGGGGAGCTTGTAAAAAAGTGACAGAATTAGGTGGAAAAGTAGTAACTATTTCTGGAAAAGCTGGATATATTTATGCTCCAAATGGGTTAACAGAGGAACAAGTAGAATATATGTTAATTTTAAGAAGTAATAGAGAGGTTACTTTAAAAGATTTTGCAAATAAGTTTGGACTTGAATTCTTTGAAGGAAAAAAACCTTGGGAGAGAAAAGTAGATATAGTTATTCCTTGTGCAATTCAAAATGAATTAAACTTAGATGATGCAAAAGAAATTTTAGCAAATCAAGTTAAAATAGTGTGTGAAGGGGCTAATATGCCATGTACTCCAGAAACAATAGAACTATTTGAAGAAAATAATATATTATATGCACCTGGAAAAGCAGCTAATGCTGGTGGAGTTGCAGTTTCAGCTCTTGAAATGAGTCAAAATAGTATGAGATATCAATGGACAGCTGAAGAGGTAGATAAAAAGCTTCATGAGATAATGAAAGATATCTATGAAAAATCAAAAGAGATGAGTGAAAAATACAATGTATCTCTAGCAAAAGGAGCAAATATAGCTGGATTTAAGAAAGTTGCAGATACAATGATAATGCAAGGAAACTATTAAAATAGATAAAATCTTAAGAAGAACCAAATAATATTTGGGTCTTCTTTTGTTTTGAGGTAAAATATAGGTAGAGATACTAAATTTTAGGAGGAATTAAATGTATAAAATAGTAGAGAAAAAGTGGTTAACACCAATAATTTGTTATATGGATATAGAGGCAAAAGATTTAGCTAGATCAGCTCAACCAGGGCAATTTCTAATAGTTAAAACAGATGAGAAGGGAGAGAGAATCCCTCTAACAATTTGTGACTATAATAGAGAGCAAGGAACAGTAACAATAGTTTTCCAAGTGGTAGGAAAAAGTACACAGGATATGGCAAAACTAGAAAAAGGAGAGTATTTTTCTGATGTAGTAGGACCATTGGGACAACCAAGTGAACTTATCCATTTAGGAGAAGAGGATTTAAAAAATAAGAGATATATTTTTATAGCAGGGGGAGTTGGAACAGCTCCAGTTTATCCTCAAGTTAAATGGATGAAGGAAAAAGGTTGCGATGTAGATGTTATCATTGGAACTAGAAGTAAAGATACCCTTATTTTTGAAGAAGAGATGAAAGCGATTGCGAAAAATCTATATGTGTGTACAGATGATGGAAGCTATGGAAAAAAAGGGCTTGTAACAGATATGCTAGATGATCTACTAGCAGAGGGAAAACATTATGATCATGCAGTTGTAATAGGACCTATGATTATGATGAAATTTGCTTCAAAAAAATGTAGAGAGAATAACATCCCTAATACAGTAAGTTTAAATCCATTGATGGTAGACGGAACAGGAATGTGTGGAGCTTGTAGAGTTACTATTGGAGATAAGGTTAAATTTGCTTGTGTAGATGGACCAGAATTTAATGGTGATGATGTAAACTTTGATGAAGCTATGAGAAGACAAAATATGTATAAAACAGAAGAGGGAAGAAATATTTTAAAGATAGAAGATGGAGAAACTCATGAAAACCCTGCTTGTCCAAATCATGAACCTACATTTGAACCTAAAAAAAGAGTTCCTGTGAGAGAACAAAACCCAGAGATAAGAAACAAAAACTTTGATGAAGTTTGTTATGGATATAATTTAGTAGAGGCTCAAGCAGAGGCTTCTAGATGTTTAAATTGTAAAAATCCTCTATGTATGAAAGGATGCCCAGTTTCAATAGATATTCCTGGCTTTATTCAAAAGATAAAAGAGGGAGATATATTAGGAGCTGCTAAAATAATTACAAAATATTCAAATCTTCCAGCAGTATGTGGAAGAGTGTGTCCTCAAGAAACTCAATGTGAGGGAAAATGTATCTTAGGGGTAAAAGGTGAGCCAATAGCTATAGGAAAACTTGAAAGATTTGTTGGAGATTGGATAATTGAAAACAAAATTGATTTTGAAGTTGAAGAGAAAAAAGATGAAAAAGTAGCTATTATAGGTGGGGGACCAGCAGGACTTACAGCAGCTGGAGATCTAGCTAAAAAGGGATATCAAGTAACAATATTTGAAGCACTACATAAATTAGGTGGGGTTTTAAGTTATGGAATCCCAGAATTTAGACTACCAAAAGAGAGAGTAGTAGATAAAGAGATAGAGAATTTAAGACAACTTGGAGTGGAGTTTAAAACAGATAGTGTTATTGGAAGAACATTTACAGTAGATGAGTTATTAGATGAAAAGGGGTATTCAGCAGTATTTATAGGAAGTGGAGCAGGACTTCCAAGATTTATGAATATACCTGGAGAAAACTATAATGGAGTTATTTCAGCAAATGAATTTTTAACGAGGGTAAACCTTATGAAAGCTAATAAAACTGAATATAACACTCCAATTAAAATAGGTAAGAGAGTAATAGTAGTAGGTGGTGGAAACGTGGCTATGGATGCTGCTAGAACTGCTAAGAGGCTAGGAGCAGATACTACTATTGTATATAGACGTGGAGAGGCAGAACTTCCAGCTAGAAGAGAGGAGATCCATCATGCTAAAGAAGAGGGAGTAAAATTTGAATTTTTAGTTTCTCCCACTGAGATAATAGCAGATGAAAAAGGATGGGTAAAAGAGGCTAAATGTGTAAGAATGGAGCTTGGAGAGCCAGATGAAAGTGGAAGAGCAAAATTCTCAGTTATACCTAATAGTGAATTTACAATGGAAGTAGAAACAGTGATAATGTCATTGGGAACATCACCAAATCCATTGATAGCATCAACAACAGAAAACTTAGCAACAAATAGATGGCATGGAATAGAGGCTGATGAAGCAACAGGAAAAACTTCAAGAGAGGGAGTTTTTGCTGGAGGAGATGCAGTTACAGGAGCAGCAACGGTAATTTTAGCTATGGAAGTTGGAAAGAAAGCTGCTATTGAGATTGACAAATATTTAAAAAGTAAGAAATAGTTATAAGATAGCAAAAGAGCTAGAGGATGCAAAGCATCCAATAGCTCTTTTTATTAATTAGGAAAGTATAGATTTTAAAATTCAAAAAAATAAAAAAATATTAAAAATAATTGACTAAAATAGAAGAAATTTTAGTATAATATTAAATATAGAGATTTTTGAGAATTACAAAAAAACACATGGGTCAGATGTGCAATGTAAAATTATTAAGCGCATATTATTATGGTGGAGAGATGTAAATTTTAATCTTAGGAAGAAAGAATCCATATTTATAATGATATAAATACATTAACTCCATAGAAGTTCCACACTTGTTACAAGAGAGTGGATTCCGCTTGAAATCTCTATATATTCTTTCAGTCCAAGTTAACATTTTTCTAAAAAAAGAAAAAGTTTTAATTTTTCTTTTCTTAGCTCTTCGTGAATAAAGTCCATATCTTCTAATCATTTTAAAATTTTTGGGTGCAATGTGAGAAACTAATCTTCCAATAAATTTTTTAGTTTCTAAGATTAGAAAATTCTTTTTATCAGAATCAGGTGTTTGAAACCAAAATTTAACAAAATCATGATTAAAACTAACAATTCTATAATCAGTGTGTTTTGCAAGTTATTTTTCCAATAAATTGCAATATTATTTTCCAACTTTTATCACATTGTAAATTTTAGTAACTAGATGCTATTTATAGTTGAATTCTTTATTCTATAACTGTCTCCTGTAAAATAAATTACATGTCCATGATGAATTATTCTATCTATAATAGCACTAGTTAATTTTTTATCCATAAATATACTAATCCATTTACCAAATTCTAGATTAGTAGTAATTATTAAACTCTTTCTTTCATAGCAATCTGCTATTACTTGAAATAATAGCTCTGAGCCTTTTAAGGATATTGGAACATATCCCCACTCATCACATATTAACAGGTCATATTTATTTAAATTGTTTGTATAGCGCCTAAGTTCCCCTTTTTCATAAGCTTCTAGTAGTTCATTTACTAGTGTTGAAACTTTAAAAAATCTTACTTTCTTTCCTCTGTTACAAGCTTCTATACCTAAAGCTGTGGCAAAATGTGTTTTGCCAGTTCCTACTGGTCCATAGAAAATTAGAGTTTCTTTATTTTCTATGAATTTTCCTTCCACTAATCCCTCAATATTTAAAGTTTCTGGAAACTCAACATTTGAATAATCATAGTTTTCTAAGCTTTTATATACCTCAAATTTAGCCTGTTTTAATAGCCTATTTTTTCTATTTATTTGTTGATATTCAAAAGCTCTTTTAAGAACATTAACTAAATACTCCTCTTTAGTTGTAAATGGAATATCTTCAAAATCGTCTAAAAATTCTCTTCCTAACTTTAATTTTTTAGCATAATCTATTAATATATCTTTCATTTTATATTTCCTCCTAAAAATTTATCATATCTTCCTAAATCAATTTCATATTCAGATATTTTAGGAACTTTTTCAGGGAGAGATTCTAATTCTTCAATTTTAAAATCGCGATCAATATATCGATAAAATATTGCTAATATTGAATCTGGCGCAATTGTTCCTGCATTTATAGCTTGTTGCAAAACAAGAGTTGCAATTTCCATTGAGCTATCTAAAAGAATTTTTTCTAGCACTTTAAGTATTCTTCGTTTTTGTTCTTTATCCTTATCTTTCAAAAATTCTTTCCAAATACTAGGTAATGTCTGATAGAATTCTGTATTCTCTAAGGCATTAATTTTTTGAATAATTAAAGGTAAAGATTCAGTATAACTGATAATATTTTTATATTTTTCGAAGCAACGTTGATGTTTAATCAACTCAATTTTATTCTCATTTAAAATAGTAATATCATTTGCTGCAATTTTAATCCAAAGTTCACTATTTTTTTCTTTAGGTGAAACTGAATAAATGTTTGTTTCAAACTCTATATTACCATATTTATTAGCTTTTCTTTTCTCAATTCTAAAAACTTCAAATTCAACTGGATTAACTGATTGCATATTTTGTAATTGCTCATCATAGAGTTTTTGAATTGATACTCTCTTTTGATAATGTATTCTTTTATGATCAGTCTCACAAAGCGCCAATAGATGCTTGTTAAAATTTTCAAGACTATTAAATTCTGGTTCTGGCACAAGATAATTTCTTCTAAAATATCCTACCTTATTTTCAACATTTCCCTTTTCATTTCCACTAGCTGGATTGCAAAATACAGGTTTAAAAGAATAGTGAGCACAAAAATTTTCAAAGAATTTATTAAGTTTTCTTTCTTTTTTATTAACTACTTTAACAGCAGCAGATAAATTATCAAACCAAATTTTAGAAGGGACTTTTCCAATATGATTAAAAATATTTTTTAATCCCTCAAGTAAGCACTCCTGTGTTTCCCCTCTAAAAAGTTGAACAAAACCAGCATTACTGTAAGGTAAAGTTAGAACTAAATAGCTCCCTTGTATTTTCTTTCCTTTTTCTATGAAATTAGCTTTACCAAAATCCACTTGAGCTTCGTCTTGAAAGTGTTTTAATTCAAGAAATTCTTCTTTTCCTAAATTAAGTTCTTTTTTTAAACTAGTAACAAATTTTGCGAGAGTTCTGTAGCTAGCAGTATATGTATTAGGATACTTTTCAAGAAGCCTATTATGAATTCTCTTAGCAGTATGTCTTTGTTTATATGGTCTTCCTTTATCGCTAATTAACCACTTTCTGATTTCTTTTTTAAATGGGTCTAATTTAGTAGTTCTTTTGATAGTAGGTTTAATTTTAGGAGTTAAATTATCAATTTCCTCATATTTTTTAATAGTTTTATATGAAGCTCCAGTAATTTCTTCAACTTCTTTGTAAGTTTTGCCTTGAGTTCTTTTTAAAAATCTGATATTATTTATTTGATCCATTGTAAGCATATCCTTTCTCCTTTTAACAGTTTGGTCGCTATTAAAAGGATAACAAATTTTAGGGTAAATTTACAATGGATTTTTTATTGGAAATTTATGTTGCAACTTCTTGGAATTTTATTATACACTAAACAAATCAGCAATAGCAGGTCTAGCTAAATACCTTCCTAAGTATTTTGCGATGTTTTCTATATTATTTACAAAATTTTCTGAATTAACATAAAATCCATTTTGATATTTTTTGTAAGCAAGAGAAATTTTATTTTTTAAATTAATATTTTTTGTTTCTTTTGCATGAATACTTAAAATATCTAAAGAACATTTTTGCCAAGATTTTCTAAAGACAGTCCACGGAAAAGATTTTGGTGTTTTCCAATTATTATTAATATCAAGTCCACCATGAGTAACAATAGCATGAATATGTGGATTCCATGATGTATCTCTAGCAAAAGTATGGATATTAATAATGACTCCAACTTGATGTATACCAATTTTTTTAAAAGTATATTTGATAGCAGAATATGCAGCATCAGCAAGTTCACGAAGTTTAAATTGCTGAAAAAAGAAAAAATCCCTGATAAAACCAACAGGAAGAGAAAAAGTGATATGTAAATGCTGAACATTAAAAAGTTGTTCATGTAGGCTATGCGCCCATTTTTCAGCATATACAATACCACAAGAGGGACAAAATTTAGATTTACAAGTAAAAGGAACAACAAGTTTTTCAAAGCAGTCAGGACAAATATATTCAGCATATCCAAATTTAGGATTTCCACATCTAAGAAAGGCACAAACATTTTTCCAAATATTTTTTCTTCTTTTTTCATCAAAGTTAAATTTAATTTGTTCCCAGTATTCAAAAAAGAAACTAGAAAAGATATTTTTTAAAGAAGGAGTTTTAGAATTCATAAGTATATTATACAAAAGAAAAGCGCGATGAGCAATCGCGCTATTTTTTATTTCTAAGGAAATTATAAATTGACTTTATATAAAAAATTTTTAATATTTTATATGAAAATAGACAAAAATAAGTAGAAAAGTAAAATAATCCTAAATTTTTACAAGCGAAAAAAACTGATATTAGAATCAGTTTAATAAGAATATTCTTTATAGCGAATGGAGCCAGTACGGCTACTAAAATATGTTATTTCTTTAATTCTCATTTTGACATGGCATTTAAAGCAATAAAAAGGATTTACTTGAAAAGTATCCCAAGTTTCAACTTGATAAAATGTACTTTTAGAGTATTTGGATACATATTTTCTCATAGTTTCCATAATAGTTTTGATTTCTTTATTTATATTTCTTGAATAAATTCCAAAACGTTTAATCATTTTAAAATGTTTAGGAGGAATATGAATAATTAATTTTGAAAGAAAAGTTTCAATATCTAGTGTTAGTTCTACTCTTTCTTTGTTATTAGCAAGGTCTTCATAATAGAAAGTAACGTTTCCATCAGAATAATCAATAATTTTATATTCAGCGATAGGAGCCCTAGATAAGTATCTACCAATATACTTAATAGCCTTAATATTGTTGTTTAAATCATTTTTAGCAACATCAAAAAAGAATCTTGTATTTTTATGATAAAGTTGGGAAGCAACATGGTAAGCTCTTTTCTTTAGTTTTTCATTTTCATAATTACCATTTTTAACAATATCAATAACTAATTTTTTCCATTGTCCAGCAATGGAATTGACATGAAAATATTTTTTTTCGAGATATTTATGATTTTTGTTAAATCCACCTAAAGTAACAATAGCATGGATATGTGGATTTCATTTGAGGTCACGTCCAAAGGTATGAATAACAGTAATTAAACCATAATGTAAAATATCAGAGTTAGTAAAATATTTTTTAGAATACTTACCAATTTTGTGAACTCTTTCATTTTTACGTTTAATATTATGGAATTGATATTGAAAGATATCATTGATAGCATATGTAAGTTTAGTTAAAAGATTTCTATCATAAAAGAAAAATTCTCTAAGTTCTTTAGGTATGGTAAAAAGAACCGCTCTATGTTTAACATCGATAAGGGAACTAGCAGTTTTTTCAGCCCAAATAGCGGAATATTTTTTACCGCATGAAGGACAAAGTCTGGATTTACAAGTAACTTTAAATTTATGAGTCGCTTTACAAATAGGGCATTCATAAAGAGCAAAGCATTTCTCAAGGGAACAAGCTTGAAATTTTTGAATAGTCTCAGTAATATTAGAGAAATGTTCATCATTAAAATATTTTTTGATTTTTAGAAGTAAATTTGCTATATTAATGTTAGAGAATATGTGTTTTAATTGCATGTATGTCTCCTTTGTATAAATTGTTGTGGTGACTATATTATACAAAAAAGAGAGCTGAGTAAAACATTTTTTTTAAAATGTTGCTCAGCTTTTTTTACATCAGCAGTTAAAAACTTTACTGGACATGCTGCTTTAGGATCAATAGTTGTAGCAATGCTTGGGGTTGGACTTGCAGATGGAACTGGATTATTAAGTTCATTGATTAAAAAATTAGTGCTATCTACACCAAAAGTTTTAGTATCAGCAATAGTTGTATTTGCAGGGGTTATGTCAAATATAGCTTCAGATGCTGGGTATGTTGTACTTATTCCATTAGGAGCAGTAATATTTGCATCTTTTGGTAGACATCCATTAGCAGGAATAGCAGCAGCATTTGCAGGGGTATCTGGAGGATTCTCAGCTAACTTATTGATAGGAACAACTGACCCTCTACTTGGAGGAATTAGTACTTCAGCAGCTCAAATTGTACTACCAGGATATTCAGTAGATGCAACAGCAAACTATTTCTTTATGTTTGCATCAACATTCTTAATTACAATAATAGGGGCATGGCTTACTGATAAAGTAGTTGAGCCAAGACTAGGAGAGTATACAGGGCCAAAATTAGAAGTAGATGCTAATTCAGAATTAACAGCTCAAGAGAGAAAAGGATTGAGAGTATCTCTTCTATCTATAATAATATTTGTAGTAGTAATTTTATTTATGGTATTACCTGAAAATGCTATTTTCAAATTAACAGAAAAAGAGATTGCAGAGTTTGTTAAAGCTAACCACAGACAACCAGGAACAATGGAACTCTTAAAACCTTTCTTTGGACAATCAATAGTATTTGTTTTAATGTTAGCATTCTTTATACCAGGGTTATGCTATGGAGTTACAGCAGGAACTGTTAAATCTCATAAAGATGTAATAAAAGCTTTAGTAAAAGCAATGTCTTCTTGTGGACAAGTATTTGTTATTATCTTTATATCAGCTCAGTTCGTATATGTATTTACAAAATCAAATATAGGAATTGTTATAGCTGTAAACTTAGCAAATATCTTAAAGGATATGGGAGTTACAGGGGTTGCAGCAGCAGTTGGGTTGATATTCTTAACAGCTTTTGTAAACCTATTTATTGGAGGAGCTTCGTCAAAATGGTTGATGCTTTCACCAGTATTTATACCTATGTTTGTTGAATTAGGACTTACACCAGAGTATACACAATTAGCATATAGAATTGGTGATTCAACAACAAATATTATCTCTCCATTGATGTCTTACTTCCCAATTATAGTAGGATTTGCTGCTAAATACTCTAAAAATGAAGAGGATATGGGAATGGGAACTATTATTGCGATGATGTTACCATACTCAATGGCATTCCTATTTGCTTGGACAGGATTATTCTTAATTTGGACTTTCTTAGGAATTCCTATTGGACCAGGAGTAAAAATGTTTATGTAATAAAAAAAGCTTAGTGAATCATAATTGATTTGCTAAGCTTTTTTCTATGATTAAAACTATAATTTATCTAGCTAAGCTCAGTTATCTAGCACATCTCTAGGTTTTGACAAAGTACCTTTGTTATTTGCGAGTATTAGCCAAGTAAAGTTATCAAAACTTATATTTTAAATATCAGCTAAATTCCATGTCAAAGAATAAA
>OKTF01001494.1_pt1 | contig 10600 bp, 7 predicted proteins | sample 1606461 | NCBI WGS metagenome assembly OKTF01 (sample SAMEA3879599, study PRJEB24766) | human gut metagenome | biome: human-associated habitat; feature: feces | place: USA | collected 1985/1987 | reverse complement strand
TGCCAAACAGGGAATCATTATTCCGGTAGAAAATCTCATTGATAAATACATGCCGAATCTTAAGGCTGTATTTGAAAAATACCCGGAATACAGAACCATGTGTACAGCACCGGATGGACATATTTACTCTTTTCCGTGGATTGAACAGCTTGGTTCCGGAAAAGAAGCAACTCAGGCCATTGGAGATATTCCTTATATTAATAAGAAATGGCTTGATTATCTTGGTCTTGAGATTCCAACCACAACAGATGAACTGGAGCAGGTACTGATTCAATTTCGAGATCATGCAGATGATCTGAAACAAGAGTTTTCCATTGAAGGTGATGTAATACCGATGTCATTTATTATCAATAACGGAGATCAGGATCCTTCAATCTTAATAAATGGATTCGGAGATGGTTATGGGGACACAGGAGATCATTTTGCTGTAACAGATGAAGGTAAGGTGATTTATACAACGGTTCAGGAAGGATACAAAGAAGGTATCAAATGGCTGCATAAACTTGTGACAGAGAATCTGATCGATCCGGAAGCATTTACACAGGAATGGTCTACCTACGTGGCAAAAGGAAAAAATCACAGATATGGTCTCTGTTTTACCTGGGACATTGCCAATATTGATAATAATACGGATTATGTAATGCTTCCGGCACTGACGGGGCCGACCGGAGTGACAAACATTACGAGACAGAATAACAGTGAGACCAGTGGATTTGACAGAGGCCGATGTGTACTGACATCAAGCTGCAGGGATACGGCTTTGGCAGCCGCGTGGATTGATCAGATGTATGCTCCAATCCAGTCTCCACAGAATAACTGGGGAACATACGGTGAGAAAGATTCGTTCAATATATTTGAGATGAGTACAAACGCTGACGGCGGACAGATGTTAAAGCATATGGATCTGGGCGATCAGTCACCGGTTGAGGTGCGTGAGGCGCAGTCTGTAAACGGACCGCTTGCTGTTTTAAATGAGTACTATGATGTTTATGTGACAGAGCCTGCAGATGCCAAGTGGCGTCTCGACAACATGCATGAGGCTTATCTGAAGGACATGAACAGTAAGTATGTCTATCCAAACGTGTTCATGAGCATAGATGACACCAACAAGGTGTCACAGTACGACACAGACATCAAGAAATATGCTGAGCAGAAAAAGGCCGACTGGATATTAAACGGCGGCATTGATAAGGAATGGGATTCATACCTTAAGAAACTTGATAAATATGGTTTACAGGATTATCTGAAGATAAAGCAGAAATATTTTGACAGCTATCAGAAATCCCTTGAGAGTACGTCAGAGGGCAAATAGGTTACTGTTCATAATTCTGTATTACCGGCAAAGCAAACAGAATTGGAGGATTTGAATGAGCGAATTATTGGAAAAAGCAAGAAGCTACGAGGCAAAAAAAATAGCTGCTACAGATAAAGAGAGTAAACCTTTGTTTCATATCAGTGCACCGGCAGGATGGATTAATGATCCGAATGGATTTTCTGTCTATAACGGAAAAATTCATCTGTTTTATCAGTACTATCCATATCTGCGTGAGTGGGGACCTATGCATTGGGGGCATAGTACGACAAGCGATATGATTAAATGGGAGCAGCTTCCGTGTGTTCTGGCACCTGACGAGGAATATGATAAAAAAGGATGTTTCTCAGGAAGTGCCATTGAGGCAGATGGTAAGCATGTGCTTGTATACACAGGTGTCACAAGGATTAAACTTCCTGACGGCAGTGAGCAGGAGAGACAGAACCAGTGCATCGCATTTGGAGACGGACTTAATTATGTGAAGCATGAGAATAATCCTGTTGTGACAGGCGATATGCTTCCTGAAAACTGCAGCAGAATCGATTTCCGTGACCCTAAAATATGGAAAGAGGATGACACATATTATCTTATAGTTGGAAGCAAGGACTTAAACAATGTGGGACAGGTAGTGCTCTGCTCTTCAAAAAACCTGACCGATTGGCAGTTTGAGACAATCCTTGCGGCAAACAGCACAGGCAAAATAGGTACCATGTGGGAGTGCCCGGACTTCTTTGGGCTGGAGGATAAGCATGTGCTCATCTGTTCACCGCAGAGTATGAAGGCAGACAAATATGAGTTTCATAACGGACACAACTCTGTATATTTTCTGGGGGATTATGATAAAGAAAATCATGTATTTATCAAGGAAGAGCCGCACACACTTGACTATGGCATGGACTTTTATGCACCGCAGACTACACTGCTTCCGGACGGACGCCGCGTGATGATTGCCTGGATGAAGTCGTGGGATGCATGTGTCGTTCCTGATTCGCAGGATTGGCAGGGCATGATGACACTGCCTCGTGAGCTTGAAATAAAGGACGGCCGTATCTGGCAGAAGCCGGTTAAGGAAATAGAAAATTATCGTGCAAACAAGTGTCATTATACAGATAAAAAAATAGACTGCTACACGACCTTTGATGGCATAAAGGGTCGCACTCTCGACATGACAGTGGAGCTTTCAGGCGAGGAGTACAATAACTTCACTGTTGAAATGGCATGCGATGATGAGTATAGCACAGCGTTTACCTACAACAGAGTCGCAGGCATGCTCGAGATTGATCGTACCTTCTGTGGCGTCACAAAGGATGTCGTCTGTGTCAGAAAAATTAAAATCGCAGATACAGACAGAAAGCTAAAGCTTCGTTTCATCGTGGACAGACAGTCTATAGAGCTCTTTATCAATGACGGACAGCAGGTCGCAACCACAGCTATCTGTACACCTCTTCAGGCAGACGGAATCAGCTTTAACTGTGACGGAAGTGCTGTTGTGGATATTGAAAAATATGATATAATATGATATAATTTTATAATATGAAAGCATATCAGTAGAGCATACAAATAATAACCGGACAAATTATTGGTCCGGTTATTTGTAGAATAATATACATAATATTTTGACAGGAAAGAAAGAGGTACAATATGGATGTAGTTGCATTAGGTGAATTACTTATAGATTTTACAGAAAGCGGTACAAGTGCGCAGGACAATAAGCTTTTTGAGGCTAATCCGGGTGGAGCTCCATGTAACGTGCTTGCCATGCTTCAAAAGCTCGGTCATCAGACTGCTTTCATCGGAAAAGTGGGACAGGATGCGTTCGGAAGGCTGCTTGTTGATGCCGTAAAGGAGCAGGGCATCGACACAACAGGCGTGCGCTATGATGATAATGTCCATACCACTCTTGCATTTGTCCAGACCGCAGCAGACGGAGACAGAGATTTCTCATTTTACAGAAATCCGGGAGCAGATATGATGCTGACAGCGGATGAGGTGGATTTATCCCTTGTGAGAAACGCAAAAATTTTCCACTTCGGAAGTCTTTCAATGACAGATAAGATCTGTGAGAATGCGACAAAGCATGCAATAGCTGCCGCAAAAGAGGCAGGCGTACTGATTTCCTTTGACCCTAATCTGCGCAAACCGCTCTGGAAGAGCATGGACGATGCAAAAGAGAAGATAAGCTGGGGCCTGAGTCAGTGTGACATCTTAAAAATATCTGATGATGAGATTGAATTCATGACAGGCGAAAAGGACATAAAGACAGGTGTAAAGAAGCTCATAGATGAGTATCACATTCCGTTTATCTGTGCCACCATGGGCAAAAACGGAAGTATGGCATTTTTTGACGGACATATCGTGGAGGCAGCTCCGTTCCTGCGAGATGACACTGTCGAGACTACAGGTGCAGGAGATACCTTCTGTGCATGCCTGCTTCACGATGTGTTGGAGCATGGTATCAATGACCGGAAGGATGACGATGTGAAAAAGATGCTCACATTCGCAAATGCGGCAGCCTCTCTTATTACTACGAGAAAGGGCGCACTTCGCGTGATGCCTGAGAAGGGTGAGGTTGAGGCTGTAATTAAGTAGTTATAATTTAATACGATAAAAGAGATTATACTCTTCTTAATCTATGTTTAAAAACGTGATTAAGAAGAGTATATTTGTTTCTTGCAGTGCATAATTGTATTGGCTATAATATCATATATAAAACAATGATTTGAGACTATACAGGGAGTCAGATATGGTAAAAACGATTGGTATTGGGAAACAGGATTTTGCTTCTGTTATAGAAGATAATTGCTTTTTTGTGGACAAAATGGTGGGATTCAAAGGATGATGTGACTCTCATCACGCGTCCGAGGCGTTTTGGAAAAACACTTAATATGAGCATGCTTAACTGCTTTTTTTCAAATCAGTATAAGGACAGGAGCGATTTGTTTGATTCATTGTCTATATGGGAGGATGAGGACTATCGAAAAATTCAGGGTACTTATCCTGTGATTTTTATGAGCTTTGCTTCGGTTAAGGCCGACAATCTGGGAGATGCAAAAATCCAGATAAAAGCACAGATAGAGGCTGTTTACAAAAGGCACAGATATCTGCTTGAGGGGGATACTCTGACAGCAGACGAAATAGCTGATTTTGAAGGAACAAATACCAGGATGGGTGATGCTGAGAGTGGATTAAAATTAAATATTTTGTGTGAGTATTTTCATCGTTACTGGGGAAAGAAGACGATAATTATCCTTGATGAGTATGATACTCCTATACAGGAGGCATATCTTCATGGATATTGGAATGAGTTTACTGCATATATAAGAAGCCTGTTTAATGCAACGTTCAAGACAAATCCGTATATGGAGCGTGCTATTATGACAGGAATCACGCGTGTATCAAAGGAATCAATTTTTTCAGACCTCAATAATCTGAATGTAATAACCACGACCTCAAGCAGTTATGCAACGAGCTTTGGATTTACAGAGAATGAAGTTTTTGATGCAATGGAAGAGTATGGTCTGTCCGGTGAAAAAGATACTGTAAAAAAATGGTATGACGGTTTTAAATTTGGAAATCACAGTGATATTTATAATCCATGGTCTATAACGAATTTTCTAAAGGAAAAACAGATAAGTCCATACTGGGCATCTACCAGCTCAAACGGTCTGGTAAATCGTTTGATCAGAACAGCATCTGCAGAAATAAAATCTATGATGGAAACACTTCTGGAAGGCGATTCTGTGGAGGTTAGCATTGACGAACAACTGGTGTTTGAACAGCTCGATAACGATGAAAATGCCATTTGGAGTCTTTTGCTTGCCAGCGGTTATTTAAAGGTTGATTCCTTAGAAAAAAGAGGTCTTACGCTTGAACCGTGGTATCATCTGAGCATTACAAATCTTGAAACCGTAAGTATGTTTTCAAATATGTTCAGAGGATGGTTTAATGCCTCTGTTTCGAATTATAATGGATTCATAAGGGCATTGCTTAGAGGCAATGTAAAGGAAATGAACATATACATGAATGAGGTCGCTTTATCTACCTTCAGCAGCTTTGACAGCGGAAAGCATCCTTCGGGAAAATCTGAACCGGAGAGATTTTATCATGGTTTTGTCTTAGGCCTGCTGGTCGAGCTTAGAGATAAATATGAAGTGCAGTCAAACCGTGAAAGTGGCTATGGCAGATATGATGTGATGATCATTCCACGTGATAAAAATTCGCAGGCTGTAATAATAGAATTTAAGGTTATTGATTCGCAAGAGGAGACATCACTGGATATGACTGCGGATAGTGCTTTGAAGCAGATTGAAGAGAAAAATTATGATGCAAAGCTTTTGGAACGAGGATATAAAAGAGAAGCAATTCAACATTATGGTTTCGCATTTGAAGGAAAGAAAGTATTGATAAAGAAGGCACAAATCTAAATGAAACAAAAATTATCAGTTGCACCAACACTCAAAAACTACGACAAGAAAAATCTCCCAAAGGACATTCTTGCGGGAATCATCATCATGGCGGTTTCGATTCCTATATCGATGGGCTATGCGCAGATATCCGGGCTACCGGCGGTATATGGCTTGTATGGCTCGGTATTCCCAATCATATTGTTTGCTCTGTTTTCCACATCACCGCAGTTTATATTCGGTGTGGATGCTGCTCCGGCGGCGCTTGTCGGAGCAGCAGTGCTTGGCATGGGAATAGAGGCAGGAAGCAAAGAGGCCATGACGGTTGTACCGGTGTTTACATTTTTTGTGGCACTGTGGCTTTTGGCATTTTACTTCATGAATGCCGGAAAGCTGGTGAACTACATATCTGCGCCGGTTATGGGCGGATTTATCACAGGCATATGTACTACAATCATACTGATGCAGGCGCCAAAGCTCATGGGCTCTGCGGCAGGAACCGGAGAGCTTTTTGAACTGTCTGAGCATATATGGGAGGCCTTACACCACATAAATGCAGCCGCACTTGTCATGGGGATTGTAGCGCTTGCCATTTTGGTTGTGAGTAAGAGGCTTGTTCCAAAGTTTCCTATGGCGGTTGTGCTCATGGTAACAGGCGCGCTTTTTACATATTTTGGACCGGTAAAGGAGTGGGGAGTGCCGACTCTTTCAGCAGTTGAGCCCGGCATGCCGCGGTGGTATATACCGGATTTCGAGGCAGTTTTTTCAGTTCAAAAGGCCTCAGAGGTAATAGTTTTAAGTCTTTCGGTTGCTGTTGTCATCATGGCAGAGACACTTCTGGCAGAAAACAATTTCGCACAGAAAAACGGATACAGAATAGATGATAACACGGAGCTTTTGGCATTTTCCATAGGAAATATGGCTGCGGCTTTTACGGGCTGCTGTCCGATAAACGGTTCAGTGTCACGAACTGCGATGAGCGAGCAGTACGAGGGTAAGACACAGCTCACAGGGCTTGTTGCAGGCGTTTCCATGATAGCAGTGCTTCTTTTTTGCACAGGCTTTATAGGATATCTGCCGGTTCCGGTGCTCACGGCGATTGTCATATCAGCGCTCATGGGTGCCACGGAGTTTCATCTGGCAAAGAGACTGTGGAAGGTCAGCAGGACAGAATTTTTCATATTTGTTGGTGCTTTTTTCGGAGTACTTATTCTGGGTACGATAAACGGAGTTTTGATAGGAATCATTTTGTCTTTTGCCGAGATGATAATCAGAAGCGCAAAGCCGGCCACCTGCTTTCTCGGTGTGCAGCCGGGACACAGTCATTTCCGCGATATCAGGGAGAGCACAAACATCCACGAGATTGACGGTGTGATTATTTACAGATTTTCGAGCGGCCTGTTTTTTGCAAATGCAAAGGTACTTGTGCGTGATATTGAGGACCACCTAAAGCATGATACAAAAGCTGTCATAATCGATGCCGGAGCTATCGGAAGTATTGATATCACAGGAGCTGACAGCATAGAGTCACTTTACCGCTCACTGAAACAAAAAGGTGTAAAGCTATACATAACAGAGCACATTGCAGAGCTCAACGAGCAACTCAGGAAGCTGGGCTTAGGTTATTTAATTGAGCAGGGCTGTGTCAGAAGGACAATACATATTGCGCTAAAGGATATGGGAATAAACAGACCTTATCCGCTTGAGGGTGGCGTAGATAACGAGGAGCGCAGTGCCTCAAGAAAGCGTGCTGACAACAGAGTGCAGGAGTTTGTCTGGGCGTTTGGCGCCGAGAGTGAGGAGCAGATTGAAAAGCAGATAAAGCTTCAGATAGAACAGCTCAAAAAGACAAAGGATATAGAGGAAATCATGCATGGCCGCTGGGCGCATATGGATGAGTTTGACCAGGATGAGTGGCTGGAGCATCTGGAGGAGCATCTGAAAGAAATCGTCAACATATCAGGAAAGGATGTGCACACGCTTGCGGCAGATATCGAGATGCACCGTCGCGAGGTGCATGAGCGTATAGCAAGAGAGCATCCGGAGCTTGCAGAGCGGTTTGCACAGAGGAGACACCTGCTTGATAAGCATCTGAAGGAGAGAAGGCCTGAGGTCTACAGGATTATCGTGCAGCTAAGGGAGGACAACAAGCATAAATGAACATAAACCAGACACTCAAACAATACTTTGGCTACGACAGTCTTAGAACAGGGCAGGAGGAGCTCATAAACGGCATACTTGCAGGGCACGATGTGCTCGGTATCATGCCGACAGGCGCAGGAAAATCGCTGTGCTACCAGCTTCCGGCGCTTATGCTTAAAGGAATTACGCTTGTCATTTCGCCACTTATCTCGCTTATGTCAGATCAGGTCAAGGCTTTAAACCAGGCAGGAGTGCATGCCGCCTATATCAACAGCTCACTGACCGAAAACCAGATAAGGATGGCAATTTCGTATGCCTCACAGGGGCGCTACAAGATAATCTATGTCGCTCCGGAGCGCCTCAACACGCCGCGTTTTCTGGATTTTGCCTGCAACGCGGACATATCGATGCTGACAGTTGATGAGGCACACTGTATATCGCAGTGGGGGCAGGATTTCAGACCGAGCTATCTGGAAATTGCCGGATTTTTAACGAGACTTCCAAGACGACCGATAGTCAGTGCGTTTACAGCGACCGCCACGGAGCGCGTGAAAAATGATATAGTGGCTTCGCTTGGACTTAACAATCCGGTCACTATGGTGACAGGGTTTGACAGACCTAACCTGTTTTTCAGGGTTGTTACAAGAAAGGGAGGCAGCCAGAAGGACAACAGTATCATCAATTATGTGAAAAAGCATGATGACGAAAGTGGAATAATATACTGCGCAACGAAAAAGAATGTGGATAAGCTGTATACTCTTTTAAATGAGCAGGGCATTTCGGCGGGACGTTACCACGCAGGGCTTTCCAATGAGGAACGTAAGCAGAATCAGGAGGATTTTACATACGACAGAATCCGTGTGATGGTTGCCACAAACGCATTTGGAATGGGAATCGACAAGTCAAATGTGAGATATGTGCTGCATTACAACATGCCACAGAGCCTCGAGTATTACTATCAGGAGGCCGGAAGAGCGGGACGAGACGGTGAGGAAGCGGAATGTGTGCTGTTTTTCTCAAAGCAGGATATCATGATAAACAAGTTCCTTCTGCAGAATAAGGCTTCAGCAGGCGATGTGGCATCCGACATGCAAAAGACAGCCAATGACCAAAGAAAGCTGCAGCAGATGATAAATTACTGTGAGACGGACAAATGCCTGAGAGAGTTTATACTTTCATATTTCGGAGATACAACGCCATGCATCTGCAACAAATGCAGCAACTGTGTGGTTGTGGAGGATGAAGAGGAGGAGACATACGTTGAAACCGGCAAAAAGCGTAAAAAGGCAGCACAGCTTGCAGGGCTTAACGAGCTTGGTGCTGCGCTGTTTGAAAAGCTGCGCAGCGTGCGTACAGAGCTGGCTGCAGAAAAGTCGGTGCCTCCGTATATCATCTGTTCCGACAAGACTTTAAAGGATATATGTGCGAAGCTGCCGCGGGATAAGGAACAGCTTGCCGATGTGTACGGCATGGGTGAGCAGAAGATACAAAATTATGGTGAAGCGTTTGTGACGGCGGTAAATTCATTTGTTGCAGATAACCCAAATCCATCAGGCAGCACGACAGGTGAAAGACCACAGACTGTTTTAAGCGATGAGGAGGCTGCTGAAACCGGCAGCACGAGAAAAAAGAAGCTTCCGTTTTACATCGAGCCACAGAGGCTTGATGAGGTAGAGCTCACCGACAAATGCAGGCTTACAGAGCTTACGAACAAAATAAATGAGCTGTGTCCTGCGGATAAGGAGCACAAAAAGCTTGCAGCCTCGTTTATAAACGAGCTTCTTATTGCAGAGGGATATCTGGGGGAAGTTACAGAAGACGGGAACAAGATAAAGCGTGTCACCGAAAAAGGACGAAGCGTAGGGATAGATGAGGAAGAACGCAAGGCAAAATTTGGTGGAAGCTATTACGCTATCACCCATTCGAAGCAGAGCCAGCAGGTGATAATAGAAATGCTGAAAAAACACTATGGCAGCATTAAACCACAGGAGTAAATGGACTTTAGATAAACTGGATATATAAATTTATATAAAATTGGATATATACTTGATGCCACATAAGAGTATTATATAGTTTAATTGTAATATTTAGGAGGCATTTTATGAGAAACGAAAAAGTTCAAAAACTCACACTTACAGCACTTATGGCAGCTTTATCATATGTCATATTCACATTTTTACAGATTAAGGTCACATTACCGGGTGGCAGCGCCACATCCTTTCACCTTGGCAACGCAGTCGTAGTACTTGCAGCTATGCTCTTAGGCGGAGTATACGGAGGAATCGGTGGAGCAATCGGAATGACAATCGGTGATTTACTTGACCCGATATATATCACCGGAGCACCAAAGACATTTTTCCTCAAGCTTATGATTGGTGTTATCACCGGTCTTGTAGCACACAAGCTTGGAAAGATTACATATTCAACCGACAGGAAGCATGTATTTAAATGGACAGTCCTTGCAGCATGTGCAGGAATGCTCTTCAACTTTATTTTTGACCCGATAATAAGCTATTTCTACGATATGCTTATCCTCGGAAAGCCGATGGCACAGCTCAAAATCGCATGGAGCGTGACCACAACAGGAGTCAATGCAGTGATATCAGTGATTGCTGCAACAATCGTGTATATGGCACTGAGACCGGTGCTCATCAAGGCAAATCTGTTTTTCAAGATTGGCAAAGAAAAATAATAGTTACATAATATTTAGCATTAAAACCTGATTATGATGAGACGAGATGAA
>OKTF01001479.1_pt1 | contig 10705 bp, 9 predicted proteins | sample 1606461 | NCBI WGS metagenome assembly OKTF01 (sample SAMEA3879599, study PRJEB24766) | human gut metagenome | biome: human-associated habitat; feature: feces | place: USA | collected 1985/1987 | reverse complement strand
TATTTTACCATCACAGAAGGAAAAGAAATTTAACACAAATAAGCGGTTGAAAGATAAGAAACAAATAGGATATAATAACCCATAGATATTCAGGAAGGGAGGAAATCTTTCATGCAAAAAGTAATCAGTATCGGAAAACAGAATTTTGTATCTCTTCGGGAGAATGATTGTTTTTATATTGATAAAACAGATCTGATCTGTAAGTGGTGGGAATCAAAAGATGAAATTACTTTGATCACCAGACCGCGTAGATTTGGAAAAACATTGAATATGAGTATGCTGAATTGTTTCTTTTCCAATCAATTTACAGGACGGGAAGACCTTTTTAAAGGATTGGCAGTCTGGAAAAAGGAAAAGTATCGTAAAATGCAAGGAACCTATCCGGTAATTTTTCTGAGTTTTGCCGCAATTAAAGGCAGTAATTATGAAGATGCCAGAGATGGGATTATCATGGCGATCAATGAAGCCTATTCAGAACATAGGTATCTGCTTGAAAGTAATGAACTTACGGATGGTGAGAGGAAATGCTTTGAAGAGTTAGATTATTATGCAAAAAATCCAGGAATCAAAAAACAGGTGGCAAATGATACAATCTGTAATGCGGTAAAAAATCTGGCAAATTGCCTGAGCCGGTATTATAAAAAGAAAGTTATTATTTTGCTGGATGAATATGATACCCCGATGCAGGAAGCTTATCTCTATGGATATTGGAAAGAATTTACAGCATTTATCAGAAGTTTATTTAATGCAACGTTTAAGACAAATCCATATTTGGAAAGAGCAATGATGACAGGGATTACACGCGTGTCGAAAGAATCTGTATTTTCAGATTTAAATAATCTTAACGTTGTAACAACGACATCAACGGAGTATGAAACCTGTTTCGGATTTTCGGAAGAAGAAGTATTTCAGGCGTTAGAAGAGCGTGGGATGAACAATCAGAAAAAGCTTGTAAAGTCCTGGTATGATGGTTTTGTATTTGGAAATACGCATGATATCTATAATCCTTGGTCAATTACTAATTTTTTAGATAAAAAACAGGTCCGTCCTTATTGGGCAGATACCAGTTCAAATAGTATGATTGATGAACTGATTCGAAAAGCTTCCACAGACATCAAAGAAAAGATGGAAGAATTGTTGCAGGGAAAAGAAATCGTAGTTAATTTTGATGAACAAATCGTATTTGAGCAGCTTGATCAAGATGAGAATGCAATCTGGAGCCTGATGCTGGTAAGTGGTTATCTGAAAGCAGAGCAGATAGAATATCGGGGCGTTTTGTTAGAGCCATGGTATCATCTGCGAATCACCAATCTGGAAACAACAGCAATGTTTACAACTATGTTTAAAGGATGGTTCGCAAAGAATCAATCCAATTATAATCAGTTCATGAAGGCATTATTAAGTGATGATATAGATGCTATGAACTATTATATGAATCAGATTATAATGACAACATTCAGTTATTTTGATGTAGGACAAAATGAACCGGAACGATTTTATCATGGATTTGTTCTGGGACTCATTGCGGATCAGACTGATATCTATGAGATTCGGTCGAACAGAGAAAGTGGTTTTGGACGTTATGACGTGATGATGATTCCTAAAATAAAAGAAACAAAAAAGTATCCGGCGATTATTATGGAATTTAAAGTGAGAAATATAAAAAGAGAAGAATCGTTGGAAGACACTGTGCAGACGGCACTGACACAGATTAAAGAAAAATGTTATGATGCAGAACTATATGACAGAGGTCTAAAAAAAGAAGAGATTCATCATTATGGTTTTGCATTTGAAGGAAAAAAAGTATTGATAGGATAAAAAGAAGAAAGTCAAACTGCTATTGCGATTTAAAACTTTTTCATATAGCAGTTTGACTTTATCCGTTTTATAGATTAATGTAAATAAAATCCCAGATCCAATATACATTCCGGAGGCAGATATTCTCGCGGAATATTCACAAGTGCAGTAATTTTCCATAAGATACCAAATCCAATCAGAATGAGTAGCATTCCTCTGACACATTTTCTATAATCTCCGGCAGGAAACTTATACAAATCTTTAATTCCAAAAGCAAAGATAAAAATTAAAATCAGGACGGTTATTCCAAACAAAAAGAAAAAAGATTTTTGCTTTTCTAAAATACGTCTGTTTTCACCAGACTGTTTTTTATGTTCCCCTTCCTGATCGATGGTGACTTCATCTCCATCTTTTAATGGATATGTAGACCATTTTATGATCTGCAAAAGTTGTCCTTTTTCATCTTTTTCTTCCGGAAGAAGAATCTTTTCTGCTCCGTTGGCAATACCGCACCACAACGCAAGGTATCCTGCATCACGTCCCATTACCTCAATGATACTGCATCTCTCGTGTGAAGTAGATGTATCACGGACCTTATCGATCGCTTCCATAGCTGTATTGACAGCTGTATCAAATCCAATCGTATAATCTGTACATGCAATGTCAAGATCGATCGTTCCCGGAAGAGCAATCGTATTTACTCCGAGGTTCGCCAGCTTCTGTGCTCCGGCAAAAGATCCGTCTCCTCCGATTACTACAAGACCGTCAATTCCGTATTTTTTACAAATTGCTGCTGCTTTCTGCTGTCCTTCTTCTGTACGCATTGTCTGGCAGCGTGCTGTCTGAAGAATTGTACCACCTCTCTGGATGATATCAGACACATCGCGTGCCGTCAAATCAATGATCTCTTCTTTTAAAAGTCCGTGATATCCTCTTCTGATTCCGCGTACCTTCAGTCCTTTTGCAAGAGCTCTTCTTACAACTGCACGGATCGCAGCGTTCATTCCCGGTGCATCTCCACCACTTGTAAGTACTCCAATGGTACGAACTCTATCTTCAATCTCTTCTAACATTTTTTCTTTGTCTGCTTTGTTTGCCATAACTTTTCCACCTTTCTGAATTCTTCTACTCTTCAAAAGTAAAGTTTGCCTATTTTTTAACACTCCGGGTATATTCTACCTTATTTATATTCCTTTATCAATAGATTTTTCTACGACTTTTACTCGCTTTTCCCCGTAATGATTCATCAATCTGCTCAATACTTCCTGGCCGATCCGAATGTTTCTGTTTCTCGGAAGCCGCTTGATCGCCCGCTCTTTCTGACAATAGATCACAACCTCGTCATCTCCTTCCGAGTCTGCCAGGTATCCATATAAAATATGCTCATTTCGCAGAAAATCTTCTTTATCTGAAAACTGCACCCACAGCTCTTTTTTGGTCTGCTCAAACGGAATGATCGTCTCACAGATCAGCTTGCTCGGCCGCTCCTCTTCCTCGGATACTCTTCCCTTTACAAAAATTTTTTTATCAATCTCCAGATACTCTCTGTTTTTTTCATAGTCCCGCGGGAAGACGATCACCTCTACCGTTCCCACCAGGTCTTCCAGAGACAAAAATGCCATCATCTGATTGGTCTTTGTATGCTTGATCGTTTTTGCGGTGATCATGCCGCCTACAATCTCCCTCGTTCCGTCATGCACCTTTGCCCGGCCTGTCTCTTCATCCGGCTGGAAATCCAGTGTGGTGGCTGAAATGGATTTTCTCCATTTGTCCTCATACTCCTGTAATGGATGTCCGCTTAAGTAAACTCCCAGCACTTCCTTTTCAAACGCCAGCAGATTCTCTTTCGAATACTCCCCGACATCCGGCAGTTTGATCTCAAACTGCTCTTTTTCTTCCTCACCCACCATATCAAACAGTGTCATCTGACCGGTCATGGCATATTTCTTTTCCTGATTGACGTGATCGACGATCTGAACATAAATGCTCATAAACTGCTTTCTCATGCCTCCCAGGCAGTCCAGCGCACCTGATTTGATCAAATGCTCAATTGCCCGTTTATTCAGTCCATCCTTGACTGACATCCGACTGATAAAATCTTCCAGATTTTTAAACGGCCCAAACTCATCCCGATCTTCTATGATCGAAGCGATCACCGGTCTTCCAATGCTCTTGATAGCCGTCAGTCCGTACCGGATATTGTTGCCGTCTACCGAAAAGTTGCCGATCCCGCGGTTAATATCCGGTGACAGAATCTGAATATTCATCTGCCGGCAGGCATAAATATATTCTGCCACTTTGGACGGATTTTCAATCACGGAAGTCATCAGTGCTGCCATGTATTCCACCGGATAATAATATTTCAGGTATGCTGTCTGATAGGAAACAACCGCATAGGCCGCCGCATGGGATTTGTTGAATGCATACTTCGCAAAATCGATCATTTCATCATAGATCTTATTGGCTGTCTTTTCATCAATTCCATTTTTAATACAGCCCGGCACACCGTTCTCCTCATCTCCATAGACAAAGATCTGGCGCTCTTTCTGCATCACATCGCCCTTTTTCTTGGACATGGCACGGCGAAGAAGATCGCTTCGTCCCAGTGTGTATCCGGCAAGGTCACGCACGATCTGCATAACCTGCTCCTGATAGACAATACATCCGTAAGTAGGCGCCAGAATCGGCTCCAGCTGCGGACAGTCATAGGTGATCGATCCTGCATCATTTTTTCCCCGGATATACTGTGGGATAAAGTCCATCGGACCCGGACGGTACAGGGAAATCCCGGCAATGATATCTTCCAGGCTGTTTGGCTTCAATTCTTTCATGAAGCCCTTCATCCCTCCGCTCTCCAGCTGGAAGATTCCATCGGTCTTCCCGGTTCCGATATAAGAAAGAACCTGTTTGTCGTTATAGTCAATCTGATCCATATCAAGTTCCGGATTTTTGCTTTTTGCAAGCTGCACCGCATTCTGGATCACAGTCAGCGTCCGAAGTCCCAGGAAGTCCATTTTTAAAAGTCCCAGTTCTTCCAGAGTGGTCATTGTAAACTGAGTTGTGATCGAGCCGTCAGAAGCTCTTGAAAGGGGAACAAAATCATCAATTTCTCTCTGACCGATCACAACCCCTGCCGCATGCATGGAGCTGTGGCGCGGCAGTCCTTCCAGTCGTTTGCACATGTCGATCAGCAGTTTTACCTGCGGATCATTTTCATATGTTTTACGTAATTCCGGATTCATCTGCAGTGCTTTATCAATCGTGATATTGAGTTCCTGCGGAATCATCTTGGCAATCGAATCCACAAATGCATACGGAAGATCCATCACGCGTCCCACATCACGGATCACACCTCTGGCAGCCAGCGTACCAAACGTCACGATCTGGACTACCCGGTCTTTTCCATACTTACGCACAACATAGTCGATCACCTCCTGCCGTCTCTCGAAGCAGAAATCCACGTCGATATCAGGCATGGTCACACGCTCCGGGTTGAGAAAACGCTCAAACAGAAGCTGATACCGGATCGGGTCGATATTTGTGATCTCCAGACAATAAGAAACAATACTTCCCGCTGCGGAGCCACGCCCCGGTCCTACTGCGATCCCGTGATCTTTGGCATATTTGATAAAATCCCATACAATGAGGAAATAATCTACATATCCCATGTTGCGGATCGTATCCAGCTCATAGCGCAGCCGTTCTTTCAGCTCCCTGGAAGGCTCTCCATAATGCTTTTCAAGTCCTTCCCAGCATAACTTGTTCAAATACTCCCAGGAAGTCATGCCGTCCGGCACATCATACTTTGGCAGCTTTGTGACTCCGAATTCAATCTCTACCTCACACCGGTTTGCAATCTTCTGCGTATTCTCCAGTGCCTGTTTTGCATATGGAAACAGCGCTTCCATCTCCTGAGGGGACTTTACATAATACTGGCCGCCCTCATACCGCATCCTGTTCTCATCGTCCAGCTTCTTCCCGGTCTGAATACAGAGCAGGATATCATGCGGCTTCGCATCTTCCGCGTACGTATAATGGATATCATTGGTCACAACAAGCTCGATCCCTGTCTCCTTAGAAAGCTGGATCTGTCTCTGGTTTACAAGCTGCTGCTCCGGGATCCCGTGATCCTGCATTTCCAGAAAGAAATTTCCTTTTCCGAAAATATCCTGATACTCCAGCGCCACCTTCTTCGCCTCTTCGGTAAGTCCCCGGCTCAGATACCGCTGTACCTCCCCCGCAAGACAGGCACTTAAGGCAATGATTCCCTCGTGGTACTGACGCAGAAGATCCTTATCCACACGGGGCTTATAATAATACCCTTCTGTAAATCCTCTGGAAACGATCTTCATCAGATTGGCATATCCCGTATTGTTTTCTGCCAGAAGTACCAGATGATGATATCTGCTCTCTCCACCGGCAGTCTCACGGTCAAACCGGGAATTCGGCGCCACATAAACTTCACAGCCGAGAATCGGCTTGATTCCCTGCTTTCTGGCTTCCCTGTAAAAATCGATCACACCGTACATAACCCCGTGGTCCGTGATCGCAGCACTGTTCATGCCCAGTTCTTTAACTCTGGATACATATTCTTTTATTTTGTTGGAACCGTCCAAAAGACTGTACTCCGTATGGACGTGTAAATGCGCAAAACTCATAATTCACCTCTATATCCAGTATTGCTGTAAATCTAAAAAGGGCGTTCCCTTACAGAGAACTGCCCTTACATCTTCTCGTGTCTGTCAAAACCGGCGATTCAAAATCTGAGATATTCTTATTCACCGTTGATCATAAAATTGATCAGTCTTTCTGTATCTTCCGGCTCATAAGCAATGATCTCAAGCTCCGGAATCTCTCCGTTTGAGAAAATATTTGCCATAGATACATACTGGGAAAGTTTGGATTTCAGGTTCAGTCTGTCTCCCTCTCCTGTTACCAGTTCTACTCTTCCTTTGCAGTTGTCTACTACTTTAAAAAATGCGTCTATGTCTGTAATATTCTGTACTTTCATTTCTATCTGTCCCCTTTCTTCTCTATTTCTTTCTTCATTATAGCCTATTTACCATGGATTGCAAGGCTTTTTAGCGAATTCGGATACTGTCCGGAAAGATTTTTACGCGGTTTTCTTTCAGCAGTCTTCCGACGGCACGCTTAAATGCAGCCTTGCTCATACCAAACTCTGCCTTGATCGTATCCGGATCTGCCTTGTCATTAAACGGCAGTACTCCGTCATAAGACTGGATTCTTTTCAAGATCAGTTCTGCATCTGCATCCATCTGCTGCGGAATCTTCCCTCTGACACTTAAATCCAGCTTTCCATCTTCCTTTACATTTGTCACACGTGCTTCGATTTCATCACCGATACGAATCTTTCCAAAAACATCCTTTTTCGGGATTCTTGCAGAAAACTGATGATCCACCGCAACAAAAACTCCAAACTCATCACTTCTGTCGTATACAATTCCTTTTACCTGATCGTCTTTCTGATACGGCGAGTCTGTACGCAGCATATGATAAACTTTCATGGTGGCGCAAAGTCTTCCGCTCTTGTCTACGTACAATGCAACAAGGCACTTATCTCCTTTCTGTACCTTTGCTGTCTGTTCTTTAAATGGAAGGAACAGATCTTTTTCCAGTCCCCATTCCAGAAAAGCTCCCATCTTTCCTGTATCTGCCACTTCCAGAACTGCCAGATGTCCCATAGTCAGCTTCGGCTCATTCGTCGTCGCGATCAGACGGTCAGATGAATCCCGGTACAAAAATACTTCCACCGGATCCCCCGGTTCAATTCCTTCCGGTACCTGCTTTTTCGGAAGAAGTACACGTTCTTCATCATTTCCCAGATACACACCAAAATCTACAATCTTTACAACAGTTAAAACCTGCTTTTCTCCTAATTTCATTTAAAATCTCCTCTTCACCGTTCTTTGAACAGTATAACATGGTCCCTTACTTGATTTCAATCACTGCATACGGTTTTCCGTTTTCATCGCACAATTCTGTCACAATACGATTTTCCTCTCTTGCCACTTTCGGAAAGATCACATCTCCAAGAACTGCTGATTTCTTGTATTCCACCCGGATCTGGCGGACTCTTGTCTCTTCCGGCAAAACCTCCAGAGCCATCTGTACATACTGACAGTTATTCACATGTTCATTCGTATCAATATGATATCTGCGTACCGGAAAACTTTCCAGTTCTTTCGCCTCTTTCGGAAGTGCGATTTTTCTTGATTCATATTCCATCTCATACGGATCTCCTACCCCGTATGGTGCAATCTCCGATTCTTCCGGTCTTGACGGACGTCCCTTTTCCATGTCCATATATACCCACAGCGAATTTGCATATGCTACATCTTTTCCTTCACTGTCTGTCATACAGAAATTACGTTCTCCAAACAAACCGTTAAAGTCCGTCGCCCATGTACTTGTCTGTATCTTTTCACCGATCTTCGGATAACGTTCTACCACTACCTGCCAAGATGACAGGATCCATGCCCGCTTTTTTTCGCTGCAGTGTTCGATTCCAAGTCCCAGATCTTCTGACTGGAATGTACTGCAGTCCTGAAAATAATTTACGATTCCCGGCAGGGTAATTCTTCTGGTATGATCCACTTCACTGAATCGTATTCTTCCATCTATCGTATATTGATTGTCTCTCATTTTAGTCTGACTCCTTTGCATGATCTTTTCCGAAGAAAAACCACTTTATCTTAAATTCTGAAGTGGCCGTTACCATTTCATATTCTTCTGCACTTAATGCTTCTTTCAGTTCTTTCTTTCCATCTTCATCTACCACTGCACAGGTTGCATTAGTAAAACACAGATTTGGATAAAGTACACACCACCAGTTATGTCCATTTCCCTTCCCAAGTACAATTCTCAGTGCTTCGTAATTTCCCTCAGGAAAAATGATATCTCCATACCGTTTGTCCGGAAAATAGCAGGTGGTCACCTCCGCTTTCGCCCGGTATGATACTTTCTCTTTTTTCAATATTTTATCTGCTGTATCCGTCAGTTCTTTTTTGTGGGTCAGGGTCCATACTTTTGTCGCCTTTGCATCCCTTCTTTCAGCTCTGGTCATATGTGCTTTCATATACTTTAGAACCGCATCCCGCACTTTCAGTTTGATTCTCTGATCATTTGCACTGTCACTTTCTGCGATCACATGAAAACGGAAGACTTCTTTGGCCAGTTACTGCTGTGTATCGCTAAGTTCTGCATGTACAATTTCCATACGCCAGTTCATAATGCCCGCTGTCAGTATGAACGATATCAGACAGGCTATGATCAGGCAGATCGTTTCTCGTTTCATCTATGTATCTCCTTCCTGTATACTGCATTTTTCTGATACAGGAAGTCTTGACACAGCTTATCTTATCTATACACTTTTACAGTCTTTTAATTCTGTTTTGTGCGGATCACATCGATCACAGTGGTCACCTGGTTATCAATATGTTTACACATAATATCTGTTGCCGCCTTCTTCTCACCTTTACTGATGTATTCTATGATTGCGGCATGCTCTGCGATCAGCTGTGGATGTGCTTCTTCACGTTTCAGATATTCCACACGATAACGATACATCTGTTCTCTTAAATTATTCAGAAGCTGGATCAGTTTCTGATTGTCTGTTGCCATATAGATAATGTCATGGAAACGTACATCTGCTTCAGCGATCTCTGTAATATCTTTACTCTTTAAGATCTTCTTAAAATCTTCCGCAGCTTTCTTCATCTCTTCGATCTCTTCTTTCGTGATCTTATCACATGCAAGCTGCACAGCCAGTTCTTCCAATGCTTTTCTTACTTCCAGAACGTCCCGCATATTCTTTTCTGTGATCTCTGCTACCTCAGCTCCTTTTCTTGGAATCATCAGTACCAGGCCTTCCAGTTCCAGTTTGCGGATTGCTTCACGGATCGGGGTACGGCTTACTCCGAGTTTATTTGCAAGCTGGATCTCCATCAGTCTTTCTCCCGGTTTTAACTCTCCTCGCAAGATCGCCTGTCTCAAAGTATTGAACACGACATCTCTAAGTGGCAGATATTCATTCATATTTACTTTAAAATTCGATTCCATGCTTATTTCCTCCTTGCATTATGTATGCCTGTCACATACACCTGCTTTGCCAATTGCTTTTCTCTTATCTTTGCTGCTGCTTTTCTTGCTTTCTCTTTGCTGTCATAAATTCCAAAAACGGTCGGCCCACTGCCACTCATCATAGCATTCAGAGCTCCCTGTTCTTTCATTACATTCTTGATCTGTTCAATAACCGGATATTCTTCGATCGTTACCTTTTCCAGTACATTTCCCATGCTCGAAGCAACTTTTTCGATATCATGAGCCTTCAGTCCGTCTATAATACCATCAATATCCGGATGATCCTCTATCTCATGCGAATCCAGTTTTTCATAGACCAGCTTCGTCGATACACTGATCGGCGGTTTTGCAATCAGCACATGACATTTCGGGCAGGCCGGAAGTGGTGTCAGTATCTCTCCGATTCCTTCCGCAAGAACAGTTCCCCGCATAACGCAGTACGGAACATCCGCTCCCAATGTCACTCCTCTTTCCATCAGTTCTTTCTGTGAAAGACCAAGTGAAAACATACGGTTAATCCCGAACAGAACTGCCGCTGCATTCGAGCTTCCTCCTGCCATTCCTGCTGCCACCGGTATGTGTTTATCAAGGGTGATCTTTACACCCTCTTTTACGTCGAACTCTTTCATCAGAAGGTCTGCTGCCTGATATGCCAGGTTATTCTCATTCACCGGCAGATAAAAAAGATTCGTCGACAACTCTATTCCCGGCTTTTTCGTCTTTTCTATCCGGATCTGGTCGTACAGGTACACTGTCTGCATCACCATACGTACATCGTGATATCCGTTCTCTCTCCGTCCCAGAACAT
>OKTF01001476.1_pt1 | contig 10727 bp, 19 predicted proteins | sample 1606461 | NCBI WGS metagenome assembly OKTF01 (sample SAMEA3879599, study PRJEB24766) | human gut metagenome | biome: human-associated habitat; feature: feces | place: USA | collected 1985/1987 | reverse complement strand
TGTTATTTGATTTAATGGATATTGCAATAAGATCATTCAACATATCCTTTGCAATTCCAATCATAATTTTTATATCTGTTCGTTCGTTTTCGGAATCTAGTAAGATAATACTTTCGGTAATCAACTGAAAAAGAAAAGTTAATTCACCAAGTGAGCGAATTGATTTAACATCAACTTTCTCAATTTTTGAAATCTTTTTCTTGAGCATTGTTTAACCTACTTTGTTAAGAATCATATTTATTAGAATTTCATTATATCAAACAAGAGGTCAACTGTCAACAAATTCAACTTCAAATATGAGAGAATAATTGTAACAATTTATTTAAGGTTCAATTTCAATTGGTGTAGGCGCATATTCATCCAATGAAACATCTTCTTTATATTCAATTGGTTCTCCATCAACAACTTCAACCATTGCTAAAATCGTTGATGCAACCAATACACCTTCATCTCGTGTAAATCGTTTTGTTTTAAACGCTCTCATCATTAAGGGCGCAATGGAATAAGCCATTTTGCCAGTATCATCATGATATTTTCGCCTAATCTCTGAGTGCTTGTCTGCCACTTCATGCAAAGCATTAGTCATTTTCATAACTATTTCCTTTATATTTGTACTTCTCTAGGAACAATCGGTTTTGGCTCTTCAATTGATAAAATTTGAGTTTCATCCTTTTGTTCCTCAATTTGTGGAGGAGGGAAAGGCATCATACTTGGACGCTCGGTAATCTCCTTAACCTGTTCCGCACTTAGGAATTTTGTGACAAATTGTCTTGCAAAATCCCCATATTCACTTGTATAATAGTGCATTCTCATCATATCTTGTTGTCCAATTGTTTGTGGACTCATAGGAATAAATGCAGAGTTAAATCCAAGCGTGAAAACAGAAACAGGTTTTTCGAGTGTTCCCATAGTTGGAGGAATAATACCAAGAATCCAACAGCAGTAAACATTATTAGTCACCTTATCACACCCTGCATTAATCCATTGCATTCGTTGATATGGAAACACAGTAGATGGATCGGTTGCATCTTTCTTCAGGTGCCACTCGACCCCATTAACCATAATTGTTTGTTTTGCTTTTTGACCGTTAATTTGTGTTACTGCCATAATAAAATATACCTTTTCTTAAAATAAATGGGTGAGAGATATCTAAAGAAACATATGATTTAATTTCCTTACTCTCTCACCCATTATGCTATGTTACTTCACATTAAGCGGCAGGAGCTGTGCTTTTTACAATGTGAGGCAAAATTGTGTTGATGATGTCTCTTGTTTGTGAAGCATTTGAAGCGCATGTAAATGCCTGAGATTCAAGTGCCGCATTCTTAGCCTCATCTAACACAATCATCAAAAACGAATCTAATGTTTCGTTAATAAATTCTTTATTAAACATGACACAATAACATAGATCGTCAATAAACCCACTAGGACGTTCGCAAGTATTGCAATAATCCCTCATAGCATCAACAATGTCAAGATCATCATATTTTCCTTTGACATAATCCAAATAAAGATCGATGTTACCAGTTGAGAACACATCTTCGAAATATTCGCAATTCTTGATTTCAGACACAAATTCATCAAACGTCATAATAACACCTCAATCAAAAATGCTTACAGTTGAGCCACATGTTAAAGATATCATTATAGGAAAGATTAGTGATTTCAGATAGAACCTCAAACACCTTTTCACGATCAACTGTATCGGCGTCATTGCCAAGAACAGCATACGGAGAAATCTTATTCTTAAGCGCAACCAGCACAAGACGATAAGTCGCACGGTGATTAAGATCGCGTCCCGTATTGTCATCCTTAAAAACTCGCGTATCAAGCGTAATCATCATTTTTGGAATATCCTCATTGACTGTTGATTTATTCTATGTGAGTATTATTACACAAACAAATTGGATTGTCAAGCGAGTTGTTTATTTGGTTTTGACAACACTGCAAATTCAATTTTATTGTCAAAATATTGATCTACCATGTAGTACGCATCCTCATAATCCTCGATATCATCAACAGTTCTAGATGGGAAAGTAAATTCATTAGCAATCTTAAACGCATGATCCCAAGTGAAGATATATCCTAGTTCAGTACCATTTACACGCACCTTGAGTAGTTGACCTTTTTCAGGTGAGTTTTTCATGAAATCGATCCATTCAGGTGTTTCATCTTTCCAATAATCATGATAATGCTTTTGCATGGTAGATCCTATATTCTCTATCAAATATCAGTAATAATCAAACTAGATCCAGGTGCTTTTTCTTCGGTTGTTTCGGTGTTTTCTGTTGATGTTTCTACTTCACCACTTTCCTGAACATTATACATCGTTTTAACAAGATTAAACAAGTCCTCATTAATCACATGACGGTACTGAGACAGCATCATATCATCCGCCGTTGTTTGTACTTCAAGTTGCCAGAAATGATTGTCGGCGCCATTCTTAACTTCTGTGACACTAATGTATACATTCATCTTGAAACCAATATCCTTGACATATGGTGATTCAACATTGTCAAAAATATAAGATTCCTGACATTCATCCGTAGCTGGCTTAAAAATTGTGCTATTAAATGGTTTACGATTTTCCTGTGCACAACGTCTGATTTCATCTTCTGCATGATTAACAATATCAGCAAGAGCACCAGCATAATTATAAATTTCAGTAGACATAATTTAATATTTCCTTTATAACGTAAATAAACTAATAAAATACACTATTTTTGCATATAATTTAATCGTCAGAAAATGATAAATCAATATGACTTAAATCAAGATGGTATTATTGACGATAATGATGCAACAGTTTTCGAAAAAATAAAGAAAACTGATATTGAATTACAAAGAGACAATAATCAGTTGAAAATGGCGTGGGTTGCAATGGCATCAATAATCATTGTAACTTTGCTATTGTTCAGCCCTTTTGTAACCGATACCCGTATACAAGCATTAGATAATGTACTAGATTTATTCTATGTAGCTCAAGCGTCTGTTATCGGATTTTATGTCGGTGCAAAAACATATTTGTCAAGCAAACGTCACGGAGAATTATAAAACAACACTATGAGTACACTTATATCTAATGCCATTCAAATGGGTGTTAACGAACCACAATATACATGGATTAAAGGACTTGAATCAGAAACTGATGATAAATTCCGTCTTATTCTTGGTTCATATGATTCATCAATTTCTAAAAATAAATTAATTGAAATCTCCCCAGATAAATCCATTCGCTTTTTTGGTTCTGTTATTATGGACCAATTTACAATGTCACCAGGTTCTTTGAATGGTAACTCTATTCAAAATGGTACAATTTCAAGCGACAAATTACAAAGTGGTATTACCATCACAGGTTCTCTAATCGGTAAAGCGGATCAAGCATCTAAGGACGGTAATGGTAATGTAATTAATACATATTATGCTCCAAAAACCGAATTAAGCAAATATCTTTTAAAAACTGATAATGCTGTTTCTGCAACCAAGGCAGTGCAAGATGGTAATGGTAACAACATTGTAAACACATATGCTACAAAAGCCGAGCTTAATGTAAAGGCGCCAATTGCTAATCCAACATTTACAGGAACAGGTACATTCAAAGGTAATGTCACAGGTAATGTCACAGGTAATGCATCAAGTGCTACAAAGGCGACACAAGATGCAAGTGGACGCGTAATTACTACAACCTATGCAACCAAAACTGAACTTAACGGGAAAATCTCAACAACAGGAAACCGTGGGACAATTTCAGGATATGAAACATGTGGTTCTGCAAGTACAATCAATCAGGACTCTCCAGATTCTAATGTAACAGGTGAAACAATTACTGTTCAGGACGGAACAAATAATACATGTTGGACAAAAACGATTCGATGCACTGCCGCTTCTCCAATTGTCAATCTTGGTTCAAAATGGGTGTGGGCAGGTGGAACAACACCAACATTAAAACAAAACGGAATTCTTGTTTGCGCATGGTTAGGTAACGAAGGCATTATCAGTTTTGTATCTAAAAATTAAACAATTATGAAAATTTCAAAATATTTCAGTGACACAGAATTTATGTCAAAAGATGGAGATAATAGTTCCACTCCATTTCCAAAAACAATTGTATCACCAAAACTTCTAGAATTACTTGATAAGATTCGTGAAGAAATTGGTGTACCTGTTCTAGTTAATTCAGGCTATCGTTCCCCTGCTCATAACAAAGCAGTTGGTGGAGTATCCAATTCACAACATGTATTTGGTACAGCGGCAGATATTACCATTAAGGACAAAAATAAACTAAAATCGCTAAAGGAAATTTGTGATCGCCTTAATCCTGACGGCGGTGTTGGACTTAATTATAACACCTTTGTCCATGTTGATGTTCGTGGTAAACGTGCTCGATGGTAACAAAATGTAAGTTTTAAATTGAAAATATCCATAGAGGAAATTAATCGTCTATGGATATTTTTTTTTTTAATCGTAAAAATTGAAATAAATCCAATTTTCGATTGTGTGAGAATAATACAGAATATTACCTTCTGTCACGTAAATGAATTCTCGGAGCATATTTTCATCTAGCGGCTCAAAGCACTGTACAAACGACTCTTTCATTGCTACACAATCATTAATTTCGTCTGCTTCCATTGAGTTAAGAACCAGCTCAAATTCAACTTCCAATTCTGCAGTAATATTCTCAATTACAATATTATTGCCAATTGTCTCAGTAACGGAGAAAATTTCGTCACCCGATCGATACAAAATGAATTGACATTGACCACTAGGATAATGCTTGGTTAGAAGATTAATATTATATAAACTTTCGTTGAGTGACATAATATTAAACTTTTCATCAATTTCAAACGTCTGAATGTATGTACCATTCATGATAGATGAAATATTAAACTCAACATCTTTTCGATCGATATAAGCCATAATTTATTACTCCTTTATCTTATATTGTGTTACTGTAACCTGAACTGGTACAACCTCAACACATTCTACATTATTGTCTGAGCTTGCTATAAACCAACTTTCCCCATCTGTAGCTGGCTCATCATAATAAACAGAGTAATATTTTTCGGACTCTTTTTCCTGAAAAATAATCTCATGCTGTATGTACCAATGATCACTATCAATAATAGAATCAGAAATATTGTTTAGAGAATCTGAATCACCATATAGAAGTTCTTCAATCTCATTCACCTTAAACTTCTTCTTAATCATTTATTTTCACCTTATTCACGATTGATGCGATCAAACAGCACGACGGAATTTTTAAAATAATCAATACACCGATTAAGTCTCTTCTTTCGTTCTTTCATTGATGAGAAACGACTCACTTCAGAATTATGATACGCGTCTGACCACTTAACAATCGAACAATAACGATCCTTAAGAATACGATTGAGATAATCGTTGTATTCCTCTTAGTAAGACATTCAACCATTTCAGCTACCGTCTTACTATCTGTCATCTGTTCGATATCTTCTTTTGAGAATCCCAAATCTTCAATTACGTCGTGATACAGTCCTGTCAAATAAATTTCTTGTACCTTATAATCAGGAAGACCTAGACTCTTTGCCATTTTCTTTGCACGTAAGGCAACAATCTGACAATGTTCGATATACGGAACACCTGCATTATCAACTACACCGTTAAACAGCTAGTAACATCATGTACTGCCTTAACTTCACTAATCATATTCTTTCCTGTTTTTAATCTTTGGGTTGATTTCTATTATAACACAAAATAAGGCAAGAATAAGTATGTTATCTAATATAATTCTTGCCTTATCGTCATCATTCCGTTTCTTTTAATTACTGAAGAGAAACCACACTGTCCTTATCAATTGTTCGCCAACCATTATTAACTAGATCAAACACACACTCGACAAACTTAGGACGCTTCACTTCATGCGTTGGGTGATACTGTGACGGAACATGTTCAAGTGACTTAGTTGCCTTCATTAGTCGGAAATGACCGTCCTTCTTCTGAAAAATTACTGTGAAAGTTGGATTCTTAAGCGCTTCCCAATCAATTGGATGATGCTTCTGTACAAAGTCCTTACCAATACAATCTAGAATATTAATACATTCACAAATTTCGGAACCATTATCCCACATCTGAATGGAATAATATGTACCATTCTTAAAATAAATCTTTCGGAAAATATGGGACTTAGTCTTTTCGTTGTATTCAAGATATTCATCAGTAACAAAAGTATATCCATCAAGAATAGACTTTTCAATAATCTTATTGACTTGTTCAACAGTTAGTTCAATCATAATAAAACTCACATTAAATTTTAAAGTTTGCTGTTGTTTTTCTAATAACGCAAATAATATAACACGATTTAAGAAGAATTGCAACCATAAAATGTAACTATATGTTGCAATTCTCCATTACTTAATTACTGAAGATCAGAAGTAAATTCTGCCTGATGCTCTTCGTTTACCTCTGACTTGGAATTATCATCCTGTAGAAGATTCTTTGCAGTAATCTTAAATGTATTGTTGACCCACTTATTGAATTTCGGATCATTAAGAATGGATTCCCAAAATTCTTCTGTGTTGGTATCTGCCGCACGAAGTTTGTTACCAATCACCTCACCCGTTTCAGGATCAACCTTCTGATACCAACCATTAGACGGCTTAATAACATGACCTGAACAAAGCGCCATATCAAGTAAGCCTGACCACTTGTTAATACCACCGTCATAGGTAACCGTGACAGGAATTCGTGCTTTTTCACGCGTCATTCGGGACTTCATGATGTTAATGTTAAAATTGTAACCAATCAAATCAGTTCCCTTCTTTTCCTGTGAACGGGAAATAAGGAAAATCTGATTTGAGGCATAGACTGGACCTGTACCACCCGATGTAATAGCTTTCGGAAACATTCCGATTTCCATATAGATGTGATTCACCATAATCATTGGAATATTCAAAATATTCAGATATGGCGTAATCATTCGTGTTAGGCTCTTAAGCTGTTTTGCTCGTGTCATATCTGCCGCACTCTTTTCATTGATTGCGTCATCAATTTCCTTTGCACTAGCCAAATTACCAATTGAGTCAATTACAATAATAGCATGATCACCACGCTTAAGTTCTTGAAGCTGGCTCATGATGTCAAACTTAAGCTCCTCAATATTGGTAATCGGAACATGGAACACACGATCCATATCAATTTCCAATGAATTGAAATAATCCTTTGATGCCCCCATTTCAGAATCATAGAAAATGAGTACAGCATCATCATATTTGTCAAGATATGCTTTGGCGCATAACATTGAAAAAAGGGTCTTAAAACTGCGAGATTCGCCTGCAAACATCGTAAGACCAGGAACAACACCTCCATGAATATCACCACTGAATGCGATATTAAGTGCAGGTACAGCAGTTGGAATACTATCTGACTGACCAATTACCTTTGAATCTGCAAAAGATGATGCTAGTTCAATTTTTGACGCCTTCTTAAGACGATCCATTAAGCTCACGTGTAATTTCCTCAAAAACTTGGCGACAATCATCCTCACACACGAAAGTATTCTCTCTGAATGATGAGTAGTCACCCGATTTAACAAACTGTCGCATCATTGTAGATGAAATATCTGTTTCCCCTCGCGTTACTTCTTCCACAATGATGTTACTGAAATTATATTCATTTCCGTTGTATTTGTCAAGCAAAATTTTGAATGAATCTGCCCTATCTGTACCAACAATCATACGAATCTCGGAACTCCCCAATTCCTTAACCGCATCAAATAAATTGTCGGATACTCTTACATCAATTGATGGGTAATACTTCCTTATAAGGCTTAGATTATCATTTATTCGTTTTGATGAGAGAAACACAATCGGATTGTCATATTCTAGAAGTCTATCAAACAACTTCTTATGACCATTATGTAATATTGCAAACTTACCAAAAGTAAATGACTGCATTCACATATAAAACAACCATGATAAGAAAGTTAATACACCATGTACAGAATTCTTTTAGATTAAACTGAGGAGGAGATTCCCAGCCTCGAACAATAAAACAATCAGGCAATGAAAAGTAAGCCCGATTACACAAATCATTAATCATACATTTCACCAAATATTAAATGAGGAAAACCCGCACTCCCCAATGCAGGCAATCCTCATATTTTTATGAATTTTTTAGATTACTTCAAACGAAATCACCGAATCAACAAGGAAAGATCTCCAAGCGTTCTTCTCAAGATCAAACACACGAATCTGAGAAGGAGTATAGGAGACATTACTATGCGGATGCTTTTCTTCAGGAATCATGCCAAGATTCTTCGTACACTTCATAACACGTTCTTCACCATTCTTCTTAATGAACTTGACAAGGCAAACATTGGAAGAAAGAAGATCAAAAGCAAACATGATGCGTATTCCTTATTGAGTAAGTGAATCTATTTCGTTTCTTTATGATGTTATATTAGCACATAATCGAATAGTTGTCAAATAATTCATAAACAAACTATTGATTTAGATCAAGATTTATTTGAGTTCCTTAAGTGCATTGCCAATTTCAATCAAAGCTTCGGCGTAGGACTGAAGAAGTTCACGATCCCCTTCATCGCTTGCTTCCGTATTCGTCCTAAGACCACAAACCTTAAAATAAGACTTACGAATAACTTTAGCTGTATTAGGAGACACTTCACGGAACAGATGAGAAGAATCAGAGAGATTGCGAATAAAATCAATAACCTTGAGTTCAGCCTGTTCAAGCGGTCGTTCGTTCGTCATGATATGGGTTTCCTTATTAAAAGTTGGTGAATCCGTTTTGTTTCTCTATGGTGTTATATTAACACACATCTAACAGTTTGTCAAGAAAACAAACAAAATAGTTTTTCATTATAAAGATAGTTTATTTTCGATAAAGAAAACCTATTAAGATTCTTTATCACATAGTACAGTATTATTAAACAATTGATCTAAATCAAAGAAATATAAGATTGTTTGAAAATGTGTTGCTAAAATACAACAAACTAGGGAAACCTCCAATTGACAAAGGTTTGAGTTTGTGGTATAATTACGCGCACGCGTAATTGATAAGAATAAGATTAAAGTAACTATAGATTCTAGAAACGAACGTAGTGAGTTTCTGTTGAAGTGAGTGTAACGAACTTCAACGCCTTTACAAAACTTCTTAAATGAAGGTTGAATGTGGTTTACTTCTACTCATGAGTATCAAATATAAATTGTTAACTACGAACGTTAGTGAGTAGTTAACGTTACGAACGAAGTGAGTAACTGATAAACAACTCTTAGATGTTTGCTAACGGTTTATCTTCACTACGTTCAGATAAACAAAACTTTCACTTCGTTCAAGTTTAAGTTACTCTCTTAACTTAAATTACTCATGAAGATAAACAAAATATAAATTAAAACGAACTTAAATTCATCTTCATGAGTATTCTAGTGGTTGAAGTTCGTTACACTCACTTCAACAGAAAACAAGTTTTCTCATTTCATTCTTTTGTGAATAAGTAATAATCCTCAAGAATATTTTTAAAAATTTTTGACTTTCTCTTTTCTTTGTGGTATAATATAATTTGAAAATGAAAAACACGTGCCCTGATCCTTCTATTATCAATCCATTAACTTTGTATGGATTTGAGTTGAACATTGTCAAAATCCCCAGTTTGACATATTTCCTTCATGACGTTAACATTCCAAGTATTTCTTTACCTAATAAAGTGATGGAAACACCTTTCTCTATGATTCCCCAACATGGAGATAAGCTTGATTTCGAATCACTCAATGTTCGTTTTTTGATTGATGAAAAACTTGAAAACTATAAATCGTTGTATGAGTGGATTATGCTTTGTGGTTTCCCAAATAACTACAAAGAAGTGAATCAGTGGCGTACTAAGTGGTTTGATTATCGACCTGAATTGAACGACTCAGAATACGGACTTAAGTCTGACGCAACCTTGGCACTACGAAAAGACAATGGTGAAGTTTGCGCAGTGTTTCACTTTGAGGACTTGGTAATTACGAGTCTTGGATCAGTTCCCCTAACATCCGAGAATTCCGAGAGTGTTCAACTGTATTGTGACGCATCATTCTCATTCAGGTCATTCAATTTAATAGAATAAAACAATTATGAGTGTACTTGATGAAATTGTAGAGGAATGGGAACGGGACGCGAAGATTGACTCGCTTGATATTGGATCGGCTAGTCTCAGTACACCTGTTCTTCATTCAAAATACCTTAGATTAATTGTTCAGTGGAAACAAAAGAAGACGAAGCTTGAACTTGATATGTCTCAATTGCGTGAGCTTAAGACGAGATACTATCAGGGTGAACTGTCAATTGAGGAATGCCGAGAGCATGGATGGGAACAATGGCAGTATAATAAGGTACTGAAAGCTAACATGGACGCTAAACTTCAGGCAGATAAGGATGTTATCGCAATTCAGGCTAAACTTGATTTGGTGGATACGGTAATCTATGCCTTAGACGCAATCATCACACAAATCAAGTCCCGTGATTTTCAGATATCTAACTTTATTAAAAATCAGGCATTCATGCGCGGAGAAACATATTAGTAAAGTATGAAGTCTGCTGATATTGAATACTATTGTAAAAATTATAAAATATTTCCAACTGGAGAAATATTTTCATATTCAAGTAATAAATTTTTGAAAATTGGAGCTAAGAAAAATGGTTATTACCATGTAAATTTAAGTAGAGAAAATAATAGTAAACGTTTTTATGTA
>OKTF01001427.1_pt1 | contig 11092 bp, 9 predicted proteins | sample 1606461 | NCBI WGS metagenome assembly OKTF01 (sample SAMEA3879599, study PRJEB24766) | human gut metagenome | biome: human-associated habitat; feature: feces | place: USA | collected 1985/1987 | reverse complement strand
GATATTCAGCAGCTGTTACAGTTCAGAAGTACCGTTCGGTGCAAAGTTCCATAGATGAAAATACGAAAAACAGAGAATGTAACTCAGAAAGGGGAGGTGCCATTGACAGGGGAAACTTTTAACAGGTAAAAGGAAACAGGAAGCCAGTGTTGATTTTTGCTGCAGAACAGAAAGAGGGAATATTATGAAAAAAAGAATATGGCACAAAATAAAACAGATCAGTCTGGGAATTTTACTGGCTGGATTTGTAATGACATCAGGAACACAGGAAACTCTGGCACAGCTGCCGGATAGCGCACAGGAAACTTCTGTGGAAAAGTCAGTGAAATGGGGAAAGCGTTCCGGGGAATCCGGAGAAGAGGAACTTTTCGGGGACGAAGCCGGAAATGATATTCAGGATGGAAATGGACAGGCAGAAGAGAACCTGCCCGGTCAGGAAACGGAAGAAGAGGATCCGTCCGGGGATGGCTTTGATAATGATGCGCAGTCCGAAACAGAACCGGAGGACCAGGTACCGGAAGCGCCTGACGGAGAAGAAAACGGGGAAGGCACAGCGCCGGAAGAGGGAGAGAACCCGGAAGAGAAGCCTGAGCAAGATCCGGATGAAGAAACGGAAGAAAATCCGAATACAGAGCCGGGAACAGGGGAAGACACGGAAATACCGGAAGAGGAAACAGCAGACTTTGTTTTAACCGCAGAAGTAAATCCGGAAACAGCCAGGGCAGGAGAGACGCTTGTCTGTGAAATAGCAACAGAAAATACAGGGACGCTTCCTCTGGAAAATCTCAGCTTTTTCTGTGAACAGCCGGACAGCACACTGACAGCAGTTCTGGAAGATCAGCAGGGTGAGGAAACTCCCTGGGAAAATACCGGGATGCTGTTGCCGGGAGAGAAGCAAATATTTTATATCTGTATTCCTGTTCCGGAAGACAGGACAGAAGAGGTGGGCTTTGAACTGACAGCCAGGGCGTATCCTCAGAATACAGAAAAGGAAGATCATGATCTGGGGGACTTTGCATCAGAGGAAGCTCCGCAGACAGTGCCGGATGAAATCAGTCGTACGATTACGGTAAAAACAGAAATTCAGGCGTTAAAGGCAGATTTCCAGGTGACAAAAACGGCAGACCGTACAGCAGCGGTGCCTGGTGACAGGGTACTTTTTCAGATATGTATCAGGAATACCGGGGAGAGGGTTCTTCATTCTGTGCTGACCACAGAAAAGTTCCGGACAGAGAACATTCCTGTACATTTTCTGGAAAAGGAGGGAGTGATTCTTGACAGTACAAGAACAAAGGCGCTGGTCAGTCAGCTTCCGCCCGGACAGTCAGTGAGCCTTCAGGCGGAGATTGTGATACCGGAAGATATAAAAAGCAGTAAACTGATCAATGAAGTGGAGGTAGTAACAAAAGAAACCGGGGAAAAAACAATGACCTCCAGTGCGGAAGTGCAGGTTCATAAGGCTGTTCAGCCTGAGCAGAAAGAGGAAGTGCAGAACCCTGAACCACCCTCAGAAAAAAGTTATCCTGCCTCCACAAGGCCGGAGACAGGCGATGAAACAAGATTGACATTATGGTGTGTGCTTCTCCTGGGCGCATTTGGATGGGCATCCCTGAGTCTGTGTATAAAAGATAAGAAAAGGAAACATTGAAAAGCCCCCCTGTGTGTGCTATTCTATAAAAGAGTATATTCAACGGCAGAATGCTGCCGGATGCTTCTTGGAGGAAGAAAAATGAAACTATCAGCATTATTGGAACGTTTAGAATACACCTGCTGTCAGGGAACTGTTGAGCAGGAAGTAAGCACAGTTGTCTATGATTCCCGTAAAGTACAGGAAAACTCTCTTTTTATCTGTATCCGCGGTGCAGTTGTGGATGGACATAAATTTGTTTCCGATGTTATTGAAAAGGGCGCGAAGGTTCTTGTGGTGGAAGAAAACGTGCAGGCACCTGAGAATGTGACGGTGATTCTTGTAAAAGATACCCGGTATGCAATGGCCTTTATTTCTGCTGCTTATTTCGGTTATCCGGCAGAGCAGCTGAAAACCATTGGAATCACAGGGACAAAGGGAAAGACCACCACTACTTATATGGTAAAGTCCATTCTGGAAAACGCAGGATATAAGGTGGGACTGATCGGAACCATTGAGGCGATCATAGGAGAAGAAGTCATTCCTGCAGCAAATACCACCCCGGAATCCTATGTGGTTCAGGAATACTTCCGCAAAATGGTGGACGCAGGCTGTGACTGTGTGGTAATGGAGGTTTCTTCTCAGGGACTTATGCTTCACAGAACCCAGGGCTTTGTGTTTGATTACGGTATTTTTACCAATATAGAGCCTGACCATATCGGACCAAATGAGCACAGGGACTTTGAGCATTATCTTTCCTGTAAATCCATGCTTCTGAAACAGTGCAGGGTTGGAATTGTGAACAGAGATGACGAGCATTTCCGGAAGATCATTCAGGATCATACCTGCGCGCTTGAAACCTATGGATTTTCGCCAGAGGCAGACTTAAGGGCAGAGGATGCGCATATGACAGGCGGAAAAGGCAGCCTGGGCATTTCCTATCACGTAAAGGGACTTATGGATTTCCCTGTAGAGATTGATATTCCGGGAAAATTCAGTATTTACAATTCCCTTACGGCTATTGCCATCTGCCGTCATTTTAAGGTTTCCGAAGAAAACATCCGCGCTCTGAAGGCGGCAAAGGTAAAGGGCAGGATTGAAATGGTAAAGGTATCGGACGATTTTACGCTGATGATCGACTACGCTCATAATGCCATGGCTCTGGAAAGTCTTCTGACAACCCTAAGAGAATATCATCCACACAGACTTGTGTGTCTGTTTGGCTGCGGAGGAAACCGGGCGAAATCGCGCCGCTATGAGATGGGAGAGGTATCCGGACGTCTTGCGGATCTGACAGTCATTACTTCAGATAACCCCAGATTTGAGGATCCTCAGGAGATCATAGACGATATTAAGACCGGAATTGCAAAAACCAGTGGAAAATATGTGGAGATCTGCGACCGTAAGGAAGCAATTGCCTATGCCATCCACCATGGAGAACCGGGAGACATTATTGTACTGGCCGGAAAAGGCCATGAAGATTACCAGGAGATCAAAGGGAAAAAATATCCCATGGATGAGCGCGTTCTGATCGCGGAGATCCTGGAAGAAGACAGAAAATAACTGTCTGGCAGCAAGAAAGAGAGATTGCATGATTTATGCAGATATTATCATAGACATATCCCATGAAAAGCTGGACAGAAGCTTTCAGTATATAGTTCCTGAGGAACTGGAATCAGAGATACGTGTCGGTATGGTTGCCGCAGTTCCCTTTGGAAACTGTCAGCGAAAGGGATATGTGATCGGACTTTCCCGGGAACCGAAAATATCACCGGAAAAGCTGAAGCCGGTTGGGAAGCTTCTCAGCAGTCAGGAAACAACAGAAGCCAGGCTGGTTTCCCTGGCTGCCTGGATGAGGGAGCGTTATGGCTCCACAATGGCTCAGGCTCTGAAAACCGTGCTTCCTGTAAGAGAAAAGATCCGGGCAAAGGAAAAGCGGATGATCTGTCTGAATGTGGAAAGGAAAGAGGCGGAAAAGCTTGCCCAAACCCTTGAATCCGGCAGGTGTAAGGCCAGAGCAAGACTGGTCAGGGCTTTGCTGGAAGAGGGAAGCCTGGATTATACAGAAGCTGCGGCAAGGCTCAGGATCAATGCTTCTGTTCTGAAGCCTCTGGCAGAAAAAGGAATTGTCCGTATAGAGCAGGATGAAGTATACCGTATGTCTGTGGACGGGGATGTGATTCCGAGAGAAGAGCTGTCCGTTCTGACACCGGTACAGCAGAGAGCCTTCGAAGAAATAAAAAGGGAGTGGGACAGACCTGCTCCCCGTCCGGTTCTGATCCATGGAATTACAGGAAGCGGAAAAACTCAGGTGTATATGAAGCTGATACAGACGGTGGCGGAAAAAGGACAGCAGGTGATCGTTCTGATTCCGGAGATTGCTCTTACTTATCAGACAGTAAGAAGATTTTACGGATGGTTTGGAGAAAAAGTCTCTGTACTGAATTCCAGGCTTTCGCCCGGAGAGAGGTATGATCAGTTTAAAAGAGCCAGACGCGGGGAAATACAGATTATGGTAGGTCCCCGCTCGGCTCTTTTTACCCCGTTTTCAAATCTTGGACTTATCATCATTGATGAGGAGCATGAGCAGACCTACAAAAGTGAAAGCAGCCCGAGATATCATGCCAGAGAAACGGCAGTCCGGAGAGCTTTGATGGAAGGAGCCAGGGTTGTGCTTGGCTCAGCGACTCCTTCTCTTGAAGCATATACAAAGGCTGTTTCCGGGGAGTATGCGCTGGTAAAAATGACAGACCGGTATGAAAAACGTCCTCTTCCTGAAGTATCAATTGTAGATTTAAGGGAAGAATTAAAAGCAGGGAACCGGTCGATTTTAAGCAGAAAGCTAAAAGCTGCCATTGAGCAGAGGCTCAATGCAGGAGAACAGACCATGCTGTTTTTAAACAGGCGCGGTTATGCGGGATTTGTATCCTGCCGTTCCTGCGGGGAGGTGCTGAAATGTCCTCACTGCGACGTCGCTCTGGCTGAACATAACAATGGAAAAATGATCTGTCATTACTGCGGCTATCAGAGGCCAAAAGCAGAGGTATGTCCCTCCTGCGGTTCGCCGTATATCGGAGGATTTAAGGCGGGAACTCAGCAGATAGAGGCTGTTCTTCATAAATGTTTTCCAAAAGCCGGTATTCTGCGCATGGATTACGATACCACCAGAACAAAAGGAAGCTATGAACAGATTCTTTCTTCCTTTGCAGCCCATGAGGCGGACATTCTGGTGGGAACTCAGATGATCGTCAAGGGACATGATTTTCCGGATGTGACACTGGTAGGCGCCATAGCGGCAGACCTTTCTCTGAATGCTTCTGATTATCAGTGCGCAGAAAGAACCTTTCAGCTTCTCACTCAGGCGGTGGGAAGATCCGGAAGGGGAAAAAAGCCGGGAGAGGCTGTGATACAGACCTATCATCCGGATCATTACAGCATCCAGGCTGCGGCAGAGCAGGATTATGAAAAATTTTACGAAGAGGAAATGAGCTACCGCACTCTTCTGGACTATCCTCCTGCTGCGCACATGCTGTCTGTTCTCGGATCAGGAGAGGATGAAGAGCTTCTGGAAAAAGGAATGGACTTTCTGAGAAAGTTTGCGGAGAGAGTCAGTCCGGGGAAAGAGCTTCATATTATCGGACCTGCCTGGGCTTCCGTAGGAAAGGTAAACGATGTGTACAGAAAGGTCCTGTATCTGAAGCACAGCCAGGAAAGTGTTCTTCTGGACATAAAAAATAAATTTGAAAAATACATAGAGATCAATTCCGGTTTTCGGAAATTACATATACAGTATGATTACATCTGATGCACAAAGAGAAGTCTTACGGCAGAGATACGACGATACAGAAAACTGCCGGAAGATACTCCGTGCAGGAATGATGATCTGCAAAAGTACACAAGAGAATCACCATAGAAGGGAGAATGAATTATGGCACTTAGAAAAATAAGAACTGAAGGGGATCCGGTATTAACAAAGGTAAGCAGACCTGTAACAGAAATGACGCCCAAGCTCCGCACACTGATTTTTGACATGCTGGATACCATGTATGAGGAAATGGGCGTGGGACTTGCTGCTCCTCAGGTAGGTATTCTGAAGCGCGTGGTTACTATTGACGTAGGAGACGGTCCGATGGTTCTTATTAATCCGGAGATTCTGGAAACCTCCGGAGAGCAGACCGGAGACGAAGGCTGTCTCAGCGTTCCGGGAATGGCGGGACAGGTTACACGTCCCAATTATGTAAAAGTAAAGGCTCTTGATGAAAATATGGAAGAGGTGGTCTATGAGGGAACCGAGCTTCTTGCAAGAGCGTTCTGTCACGAGATCGACCACCTGGATGGAAAAATGTACACAGAGCTTGTGGAGGGAGAACTTCACAGAACGGTTTATGATGATGACGAGGTGTAAAATATGAAAATTGTTTATATGGGAACTCCGGATTTTGCAGTGCCGCCTCTTGCCGCTCTTGTAAAAAACGGATACGAGGTTACGGCAGTTGTAACGCAGCCGGATAAGCCAAAGGGCAGAGGAAAAACTCTTCTTCCCACCCCGGTAAAGGAGGAAGCGCTGAAACACGGGATTCCGGTATATCAGCCGAAAAAAGTCAGAGATCCGGAATTTATGGAAGTTTTAAAAGAACTGAACCCGGATATTATTGTTGTGGCAGCTTTTGGTCAGATCATTCCCAAGGCGATTCTGGAGCTTCCGGAATTTGGATGCATTAATATCCATGCCTCTCTTCTTCCAAAGTACAGAGGCGCCGCGCCTATCCAGCAGGCGGTTATTGACGGGGAAAAGGAATCAGGCGTAACCATTATGCAGATGGGAACAGGACTGGATACCGGAGATATGATATCTCAGACAGCTGTCACTCTGGATGAAAAGGAAACAGGAGGCAGTCTTTTTGACAAGCTGGCAGATCTGGGAGCAGACCTTCTGGTAAAAACCCTTCCTTCTGTTTTTGACAGAACAGCAGTGATGGAAAAACAGCCGGAGGAAAGTCCTACGCCATATGCTTCTATGATCACCAAGCAGATGGGACTTATGGACTTTCGTAAAAGCGCTCAGGAGCTTGAACGTCTTGTCAGGGGCATGAACCCATGGCCGAGCGCTTATACCTTTCTGAATGGGAAAACCTTTAAAATCTGGGAGGCTTCTGTAGTATCTGTGCTGAACGGAGACGGAAAACCTTCAGCAGCACCGGGAACTGTGATCGCGGCAGATTCGGACAGAGAAGGGATTCATGTTGCCTGCGGAAAAGACATTCTGGTACTGACAGAGGTCCAGCTGGAGGGAAAGAAACGTATGGACGCAGCGTCTTTCCTCAGAGGATATCAGGTGGAGCCGGGAACAGTGCTGAGAGATCATAAGGAGTGATAAGACATGTACGGATATGGTTTTTATTATGACAGAACATATATACTTCTGATAATAGGAATGCTTCTTTCTGTGGCAGCCTCTGCAAAGCTGAAAAGTACTTTTGCAAAGTACAGAGGTGTCAGAAGCGCTTCCGGGCTTACCGGAGAGCAGGCTGCAAGAAGAATCCTTCAGGCGGCAGGCATTACAGACGTACAGGTGCGCGCTGTGTCGGGAAGTCTTACAGACCATTATGATCCCAGAACAAAAACAGTAAATCTTTCTCAGGATATCTTTGGCCAGTCCTCTCTGGCTGCAGTGGGAGTGGCGGCTCATGAGTGCGGACACGCTATTCAGCATGCCATTCATTATGCGCCTCTGGAGATCCGAAGCGCCATTGTTCCTCTTGCAAACTTTGGAAGTACATTGTCCTGGCCGCTGTTTTTCCTGGGGCTTATTATGAGTATCCGCCCTCTGATCACAGCGGGAATCATTCTGTTTTCTCTGGCAGTTCTGTTTCAGCTTGTGACTCTTCCGGTGGAGATCAATGCCTCTTCACGGGCTCTGCGTATGCTGGAAACTACGGGGATTCTGGGAAGAGAGGAAAATTCAGGAGCGAGAAAGGTTTTGACAGCAGCGGCTCTTACTTATGTAGCGGCGCTGGTATCATCAATTCTTCAGCTTTTGAGGCTGATTATTCTTGCAGGAGGACGTAGAAACGATGACTAACGGCATCAATACAAGAGAAATGATCCTGGAGATCCTTCTTCAGATCGACGAGGAGGGGGAACACAGCCATATTGCCATCCGTAATGCGTTGTCAAAATACCAGTTCCTTCCCAAGCAGGAGCGCGCCTTCGTAACAAGAGTGTGCGAGGGAACTCTGGAATACAGGATTTATATTGACTATATTATTAATTCTTTTTCAAAGATAACAGTAGATAAAATGAAACCGCCTATCCGAGAGATCCTGAGAAGCGCTGTATATCAGCTGAAATTTATGGACAGGGTGCCGGACAGCGCTGTGTGCAACGAGGCAGTAAAGCTTGCACAGAAAAAAGGCTTTTATAATCTGAAGCCTTTTGTAAACGGAGTTCTCCGTACCGTGGCAAGACAGATGGACGAGCTTGAGTATCCTTCCAGAGAAAAGAATCTGGTAAAGTATCTTTCTGTAAAATATTCCATGCCGGAGCCGCTGGTGCTCCGGTGGCTGAATGTGTATGGTGAGGAAACTACAGAGAAAATGCTGGCGGATTTTCTGGAAGAAAAATCACTGACTGTACGCTGCCGTACATATCTGAATTCTGTGGAGGAAACCTGTGAAAGCCTTCGGGCGCAGGGAGTGACTGTGGAGGATGCTCCGTATCTTCCCTATGCAAAAAAAATCTCGGATTTTAATCATATTCTTGCTCTGGATGCTTTTATCCAGGGAAAGATCATGGTTCAGGATGTAAGCTCCATGCTTGTTGCGGAAATTGCCAATCCTTCAAAGGGAGATTATGTGATCGACCTCTGTGCGGCGCCGGGAGGAAAAAGTCTTCATATGGGTGATAAGATGGAAGGCTTTGGAACCGTGGATGCCCGGGATGTGAGCCAGTATAAGGTGGATCTCATCGAAGAAAACATACATCGCGCCGGAGCAATCAACGTTCAGGCAAAGGTAAAGGATGCGACTGTATTCGATGTGGATTCGGAATGTCAGGCAGATATTGTACTGGCAGATGTGCCGTGCTCCGGCTATGGAGTCATTGGCAAGAAGCCGGAGATCAAATATCGTTCTACTGCGCAGAAACAGGAAGAGCTGGTAATCCTCCAGCGGAATATCCTGGACAAAGCTGCTGAATATGTCAAGCCCAGAGGCGTGCTTATTTTCAGTACCTGTACCATTGCAAAAGAGGAAAATGAAGAAAATATGATGTGGTTCATGAACAATCATCCTTTTAAGCTGGAAAGCATTGACGAGTATATTCCAGACGAACTGAAATCTGAGACAACTGCTCTGGGATATCTGCAGCTGCTTCCGGGCGTTCATGGAACAGACGGATTTTTTATTGCAAGATTCAGAAGGAAATAGATCAATGACAGATATTAAATCAATGACACTGACAGAACTGAAGGAGCTGATGACAGAGCTGGGGGAAAAGCCTTTCCGGGCAAAACAGATTTACAGCTGGCTTCATGAGCATCTGGCAGCTTCCTGGGAAGAAATGACAAACCTTCCCAAAAGTCTGAAACAGAAACTGGAAGCTTATCCTATCACGACTCTGGAAACAGTGGACGTACAGATTTCAAAAACTGACGGTACACGGAAGTATCTGTTCCGGCTCAGCGACGGAAATATGATCGAAAGTGTGCTTATGAAATATAAATATGGAAACTCTGTGTGCATTTCCTCACAGGCAGGCTGCAGAATGGGCTGCAGATTCTGCGCATCCACCATCGGAGGGCTTGCCAGAAATCTTCTGCCTTCTGAAATGCTGGATCAGATCTACCGGATACAGGCATCCATAGGGGAAAGAGTTTCCAATGTTGTAGTCATGGGATCCGGAGAACCTCTGGATAATTATGATAATCTTCTGAGATTTATCCATATTCTTACAGAGGAAGGCGGACTTCATCTCAGTCAGAGGAATCTGACTGTGTCCACCTGCGGACTTGTACCGAAAATGTATGAGCTGGCAGAGGAGAAGCTTCAGATGACTCTTGCGGTATCTCTCCATGCTCCAAATGATGAAAAGAGGCAGGAGCTGATGCCGATTGCCCAAAAATACAGTATGGATGAGCTTCTGGAGGCATGCAGGAATTATTTTGATAAAACAGGACGGAGAATTACATTTGAATACAGCCTGGTAGCAGGGGTAAACGACAGCGAGGAAAATGCTAGGGAGCTGGCAGGCCGTCTGAAGGGACTGAACTGCCATGTGAACCTGATTCCTGTGAATCCTGTCAGAGAGCGTTCTTTTGTACGTTCTACACGCCAGGCAGTGGAGAATTTCAAAATAAATCTTGAAAAATGTGGAATTAATGGTACTATTAGAAGGGAAATGGGCAGCGACATAGACGGTGCCTGTGGGCAACTAAGAAAAAGATATATGGAAAAAACAGAAAGCGAGAAGTGACATGAGGATATATTCAGCTACGGATGTGGGGCAGAAGCGGAAAATGAACCAGGATTATGTGTTCGTGTCCAAAGACCCGGTAGGAAATCTTCCCAATCTGTTTGTCGTTGCTGATGGAATGGGCGGTCATAACGCGGGAGATTTTGCATCTTCCCACGCAGTTCAGATATTAGTGGACGAGATTCGGAAAGACGCGGATTTTAACCCGGTCAAGGTGATCCGTCATGCCATTGAAACTGCCAATGCGGAAATTCTGACCCGCGCGCAGGAAGAGGAAGACCTCAGAGGAATGGGGACTACAATTGTGGTGGCAACAATTGTGGGACATTATGCATATGTGGCAAATGTGGGGGACAGCCGCCTGTATCTGATCCAGGGGCAGATTCACCAGGTTACCAAAGATCACTCTCTGGTGCAGGAAATGGTGAGAATGGGAGAGATCAAGCCGGAAGAGGCAAGAAATCACCCGGACAAAAATATCATTACAAGAGCGCTGGGAGCGGAAAGAACTGTTGATATTGATTTTTTTGATCTTCAGCTGGAGCCGGGAAGCACGATCCTGATGTGTTCCGACGGACTGAGCAACATGGTAGAGGACGCTAAGATTGAAGAAATCATACAGAATGAGACAGACCAGCTGCCGGAAAAAGGAGAAAAACTCTTAAGAGAAGCAAACCAGAACGGCGGTAAGGACAACATTGCAGTGGTTTTAGTAGAACCATTCACAAATGAGGTGGACAAATGTTAAAAGCAGGAATGATCATAGCGGAGCGTTATGAGGTTTTAGGGAAAATAGGCACAGGCGGCATGGCCGATGTGTATAAAGCAAAGGATCATAAGCTGAACCGTTTTGTTGCGGTTAAGGTGCTGAAGCCGGAGTTCCGGGAGGACAAAACCTTTATCCGGAAATTCAGAAGCGAGGCTCAGGCAGCAGCCGGGCTTCTGAACCCGAATATTGTCAATGTATATGATGTAGGGGAGGACCGTGGCCTT
>OKTF01001410.1_pt1 | contig 11294 bp, 10 predicted proteins | sample 1606461 | NCBI WGS metagenome assembly OKTF01 (sample SAMEA3879599, study PRJEB24766) | human gut metagenome | biome: human-associated habitat; feature: feces | place: USA | collected 1985/1987 | reverse complement strand
AGTAAGAAGTATCCGCAAGGCCTTCAATTTCTCGATGTGTTTGAGTATATTTCAATACATTTTGAGTGGCAGAAGCAGTATAAATGGATAAAAATAAAATCAAAAATAAATTAAAGGACGATCCGGCCTTCACTCTTGAGGTGCAAAACCCTGAGGTTGAGGCGCTGATGACACAGTATTCGAGCGACAAAAAGGCGGAGACACTCAATAAGCTCATTGAGAAATGCACAAAGAGCAGATTTTTGGTACCTGCAAATGTCGGAGAGAACAACAAGCCAATCCCGCTGTTTATTAAAAACGGTGAGGGAGAGGCTTTCATGCCGATTTATACTTCAAAGGCACAGCTTTCTAAGGATCATCCGTCACCATGCATTGTAAATATGCCGTTTCTTGCAGTCAACAATATGGTGGCAAATAAAGAGTCAAAGATTAATGGTATCGCATTCAACCCGTTCACTCACAATCTGATTTTCAAAAAGCCTCTTGTAGAAAAGATTGAGGCAGTGGAAAAGGCCAGAAGAGAGGGACATCCTACATCACCGACAAAGGGCAAGACTGTACAGATGACAGCAGAGCAGTATGTCATCTTTGAGCGTATGCAGTATGAGCATATTTTCCTGCCGGCAAAGATGTTTGAGGGCGGCAAAGAGTTCATGGACCGACTTGCCGATGAGAAGGAAAAGCTAATAGATGAGCTGTACGAGGAGGCATATCAGCAGAAGCGTATGTATCCATATATGGAGGAGGATTTCTCTGTTATGTCTATGCAGATTTCTGATACACTTAATGTCACCAGAGTTGATTTCCCGACAAGAGATATGGCTCCAAACTGCGCAATCCGTGCGTATCTCGTGTGGGATGATGCTGCGTCACAGGGCAGATATTTTGTAATTGATGCGAAGGGCGATAAAACTACTGAGCTGGCTGAGATTACAGAGGATTACAAGCGTCTTGGATATGGAGCTGCACCGGTTGAGGGTGCTGAGCTTCAGACTGTTCTTGACCTGGTTAAGAAAAGTGCAGAGGAACAGAATTAGAAAAGTAATGTAGGGCAGGATATATAAAGGAGGTCGTGTATGAAGGAGTTTTTAGGCAGAATAAAGGCTGATTTTCTGCTGTCATCAGTGCTTTGCATAGCGCTGGGACTGGTGTTTATCATATGGAGAGCTTCGGTGCTCACGATTGTGGCCAATGTGCTTGCGGTAGTGCTTATCATCATCGGAGTGGTCTATATGTGCAGCTATTTTTTGAATATAGTTACGAATGGTTTTTCAGCGATGCTGGGGCTTGTGGTTTTGGCAGTGGGTATATGGTTTCTGGTACAGCCAAAGGTTGTGGTGAGCCTGATACCTATAGTCATCGGTCTGGTGCTCATTTTTCACAGCATCAGGAGCATTATTGAGGCAGTGGATGCCAGAAAATACGGTTACGGAGGCTGGAGTGTCGGCCTGATTTTTTCAATAATCAGTCTGATTTTTGGAATAATCTGTGTGACAAATGCATTTGATGTAATGAAGACAGCCACTGTTGTTGTCGGTATCATACTGATTTTCAACGGAGTATCAAATATCTGGATTACAAGCCGTGCCACAAAGGCTGAGAGCGCCTACAACAAGCAAAAGGAGTTTGAGGCAACGTTTGTTGAGGACAGAAAAGAGGACAATTAAGCAGTAACAGAAAGGCGGCAGAATGCGTCGGATGGAGTTTAAGATGGAGAGACCCGGACTTACCAAGGTCGGTGACCATCTGAAGGTAACAGAGAGCAAGCTTCCTACTTCATATTATTATACGATAGAGCATGCGATTGCCATGTCGGGAAACTACGTGGTCAGCGAGAGGCTCAAAAGCCGTGAGGGCGATGTCGTGGATGTGAGGGAGACTGAGAAGGGCTACTTTGTCACGATGGAGTTTGATGAGTAATGACACAGCAAGGTAAGAATGCAATAGATCTGGTGCTCGCTGAGAGCCTTATAGAGCTTTCGGCGAAAAAGCCAATCGATAAGATTACAATTAAAGAGATAACGGACAAGGCCGGAGTTATCCGCCCTACGTTTTACAATCATTTTCAGGACAAGTACGAGCTGATAGAGTGGATTATCAAAAGCGAGCTGCTTGAGCCCATCAAGCCACTGCTCAATGCCGGAATGATTTTTGAAGCGATTGTGCTGATGCTCAATAATATCTCGGCAAACAGTGTTTTTTACAAGAAAGCACTAAAGCTGGAGGGTGCAGTGACGTTTAATCAGATTGCCATGAAGTGCGTCTACGAGATGTTTATGAATATCATAAACGAAAAGAGTACAGGAAAGAAATCCAAATACCGCTGGCTCACACCGGAGGTGATTTCTACATATTATGCGCAGTCGTTGTGCTTTATCACGGAGGGCTGGATAGCCCAGGGCATGGATGATATTGAGCCGAAGGAGATGGCTGAGGCATACATGTATCTGATTACGCGCTCAATGGATGATATATTAAGTGAGCTGTAGAGGACAATTGCCATGGAAAAATGACGGCTTAAGCAAGCTCATAAAGAGACACCATAAAGAGGCATGCGTTCATATAAATATGAAAATGCTGTGAAAAAGTGTCAGAAATCAAATACAATATCATATATGTGTCATATCGGATATACAAATTGATGGATTTGTATATCTCACATGACAAATCAAAGAGATTGAATATTTATTTATTCGGTCTTTTTTTTTATACTTCAATACGAAAAAAAGAAAGAGTGGTGAATCTAATGATTAAATTTGGAAAAGGAGTCGTAAAATATCGTGTGCTGATACTGATAGTTGCATTTGCATTGCTTATACCGTCGGGCATCAGCTTTATCAACACGAGAATCAACTTTGATATCCTTTCTTATCTGCCAAGCCAGATAGAGACTATGAAGGGTCAGGATATCATGGTAGATGAGTTTGGAACCGGAGCGTTGTCATTTGTGATCTTAGAGGATATGAAGGATCAGGACATAGAGACTCTGGCTGATGACATTGAGGACCTTAAGGGTGTAAATGATGTCATCTGGTACGGAACAATCGCTGATTCCACATTGCCAAGAGAGGCAATTCCGGATGAGGTGTACGACGCATTTAACAACAAGGATGCAAACAGCCAGCTCATGCTCGTCACCTACAGTGACACAATGGGTTCGGATGAGACAATGGAAGCCGTCAACAAGATGGATAAGATGGTGAAAAACCACTGCTTCGTAGCAGGAATGGCAGCGGTCAACGCAGATACAAAGACACTTGTTATGCAGCAGGCTCCTATATATGTCATCATAGCAGCATTGCTTTCAATGCTTGTCATGGGAATTACAATGGATTCAATAATTGTTCCGATGTTATTCCTCCTAAGCATAGGAATGGCTATTGTCTATAACCTGGGAACAAACTTTATACAGGGACAGATTTCATACCTTACACTGGCACTGACAGCAGTATTGCAGCTCGCCGTAACAATGGATTATTCGATTTTCCTGTGGCACAGCTATCAGGAGCAGATAGACAGATATGACGGAGACAAGAAGCGAGCCATGGCACATGCCATTTCCCACACAATTGTCTCAGTAACAGGAAGCTCAATCACAACAATCGCAGGCTTCGTAGCCCTCTGCTTCATGAGCTTTACACTTGGACTTGACCTGGGAATCGTAATGGCAAAGGGCGTTGTATTCGGAGTTATCGGATGTGTAACTATCCTTCCTGCACTGATTCTTGCATGTGATAAGGCAATCGAGAAGACAAAGCACAAGATTCTCATGCCTGATGTTTCCAGGATTGCAAGCTGGGTAACAAATCATTATAAGATACTTGCAGTGATTTTCATCGTAGTGCTCATCCCGGCAATATACGGATACACTCATGATCAGGTCTACTATGACCTTGCAGGAACCATGCCTGACAGTGCATACAGTAAGCAGGCCAATGAAAGACTCGACAAGGAGTATGCTATGGGTGCCACACATATCATCATCGCACCGAGCAATATGTCAAAGGCAGACAGCATAAGCATGATAAATGATATCAAGAAGGTCGATGGAGTAAAGCTTGCAGTATCGCTTGATTCAATACTCGGACCTACCATACCGGATGATATGGTGCCGGATGAGGCAAAGGAGATATTCAAAAACGGTGATTACCAGATGATGCTTGTGTCATCAAAATATGCGACAGCATCTGATGAGGTAAACAACCAGATAACAGAGATTAAAAAGATAGTAAAGAATTACAGTGAGGACGCAATGCTTATCGGTGAGGCACCTTGTACAAAGGATCTTATCACTATCACAGATACAGACTTTAAGCGTGTAAGTGCAGTATCAATCGTATTGATATTCCTTATCATCCTCATAGTATTCAAATCAGTATCGCTTCCAATCATACTTGTAGCGGTCATCGAGTTTGCAATCTTTGTAAACATGGGAATTCCGGGATTTACAGGAACGAAGCTTCCGTTTATCGCGAGCATCGTAATCGGAACCATACAGCTTGGTGCAACGGTTGACTATGCGATACTTATGACCACAAAGTACAGAAAGAACAGATACACCGGAATGGACAAAAAGCCGGCTATCACAAAGGCACTTGCAGATTCGACAAACTCAGTTATCGTCAGTGCACTCTGTTTCTTCGCCGCAACCTTTGGTGTAGGACTTTATTCAAACATTGATATGATCAGTTCTATCTGTATACTGCTTGCACGAGGCGCAATCATCAGTATGTTTGTAGTAGTATTTATACTTCCGTCAATGTTTATGATTTTTGATAAAGTAATATGTGCCACAAGCGCAGGCTTTAAAAACAAGAACCTGACAGCTTAGTAATCTGATTAATCATAAATGAGGGATAAAATACTTTTTGACCCTCATAACATAAAAATATGACCTCAAAAACAAAATCAGGAGGAATAAGACATGAAATTACCAGAATTGAAAGAAAAGTTAAAAAGTAAATATATTGTCCGTGTTGTAGCCGGAGTCCTCACAATAGCACTTGTAGGTACAGGAATCGGAGCAACAGCGGTTTTTGTCGAGAAGGACAGCACAGCAGTCACAGCCGAGGCAGACAGCACAACAGGAAGCAGCAAGGATGCTGATGACATAGCAGATAAGCTCATGGATAGCGTATCATTAAAGGATAACGATGCAGACAAGGACGAGAGCGTATACCTCATCTCAGATGCAAACGGCAACGTAAACAAAACAATCGTAGTAGATCACCTTAAAAATAAAGACAAAAAGGATACCTTGGAGGATGCTTCAAACCTTTCAGATATCGAGAACGTAAAGGGCAAGGAAAAATTCACACAAAGCGGTGATAAGCTCACCTGGCAGGCCGGCGGAAAGGACATTTACTATCAGGGCACAGCAACAGAGGAACCACCTGTAACACAGAAGGTTACATATTACCTCGATGGAAAAGAAATCTCACCTGAGGACCTTGCAGGAAAATCAGGAAAGGTCAAAATCCGTTTTGACTACACAAATACCACATCATATACAGAGACAGTAAACGGCGAGAAACAGACAGTTTCCGTACCATTTGCAGCAATAACAGGACTTGTACTCGGTGATGGCTTCGAGAATATCGAAGTGACAAACGGCAAGGCTGAGGTAAGCGACTCATCAAGCGTAGTGCTCGGCTATGCACTTCCGGGCTTAAAGAACAGCCTCGGAATCAAGGACAAAGACCTCGATGGCGATGTAAATATCCCTGAATACATGGAAATGACAGCAGATGTAGAGAATTTCTCAATGCCTGCAGCCATGACTTTCGTGGTAAACGCATCTGATTATGTAAGCACAGACGGAATTGACACATCAGACCTCGATGACATGATAAATGACTTAAAGGATGCCTCAACACAGCTTCAGGATGGCTCAAAGACACTGGCAGAGGGTACTGACACACTTGCTGACGGACTTTCAACATTGCAGAGCAAGCTCGGCACATTCGCATCAGGAGTTGGCAAACTGCAGAGTGGACTTAAGACATATACTGATGGTGTTAGTACATTAAGTGGTGGGCTGAATACCCTGAATTCAAATGTACCTACTTTGTCTAATGGTATAACAACATTAAATTCTAGTGCGAAATCACTTAATGATGGGGTGGCTTTACTTAATGCAACTGTTTCAACAAAATTTACTGATTCAGAAAAGCAGACACTTTTAGATCAGGTACACAGTACATTGGCGTCTCAAAAATCGGAAATAGAAAAACAGGCGCAAACAACAGTTGCGTCACAGAAAACAGCCATTCAAAAGCAGGCACAGAGTGCTGTTGACTTACAAAAAACAGATATACAGAAACAGGCACAGAGTACAGTAGCTGATCAGAAAGAAGATATTGAGAAAAAGGCTCAGGCCGCAGTAGACGATCAGAAGGAGCAGATTAAGTCAGTAGCAGCTGAGACAGTAAAACAACAGGAAGCTGCAATAAAAAAACAGGCAGAAGGTGCTGTTGAACAGGAATTTACATCCGGAAAAACCGACTATATAACAAATGAAGCAAAGAAGCAATTAGCAAGTCTTAAGCCGGTAATTGAAAGTGGTGTGAAAGCACAATTTGTACAGAAGATGGCTGAAAAAAATCCTGCAATCACAGATTATGATACAGCAAAGGCTTTTTTTGACCAGAATGTTGGAATGAAAGACGGAGCGGCTGAAGCATGTGTCAATGAACAGATTGATACAATAATAAATAACTTAGCTGGAAGTGTAGCATCAACAGCCAAGGATGCTTCTAAGATTGCAGCGGGAGAAGCAGCATATACAGCAGCAAGTCAGACAGCAGGAGAAGCAGCTTATACAGGAGCAAGCTTAGCAGCAGGAACAGCAGCATATACAGCAGCAAGACAGACGGCAGGAGAAGCAGCCTATGCGGGAGCAAGTTTAGCAGCAACAACAGCAGCCTATACAGGAGCAAGTCAGGCAGCAACAACAGCAGCCTATACAGGAGCAGTTTCAGGAGCTGAGCAGGCTACTATAACGTCTGCAGAGCAGACAAAAGCGACTGTAGCAGCCTCTATTAATCAAAAGCAGGCAAATGGATACAGTCTTGTAACAGGAATGAAGGCACTTGCAGATGGAACACAGACATTGTATAACTCAGTACCAACTCTCACAAGCGGTATCAAGCAGCTTGTAGACGGTTCAAACACACTTGTAGCAAACAATGCACAGCTCAACAGCGGAGCCTCACAGCTTGCAGATGGAACAAATCAGATAGTTTCAGGTGTTGACCAGCTCACAACAGGCTCTAAGACACTTTCAGAGGGTGCACACACACTTGCAGACGGTATGGTACAGTTCAATGAGGAAGGAATCAACAAGATTCTTGACGCATACAACGGTGACTTAAAGCCATTCACCGACAAGCTTCAGGCAGTAATTGACGCAGGTGAGGAATATCAGACATACTCAGCAATAGCTGATGGACAGACGGGCTGCGTTAAGTTCATATATAAATTAGCTTCAATAGATGCTAAGGCAAATAGCGACAAATAATTAATTAAAGGATGTTTAAAGATTATGGGAGGCAAAAATGGGCTGGATAGAATATCTGTTAATCGTGGCGGGAAGCTCACTGGAGATTTTCGTTGCGATGGAATGTCAGGGATCCCTGATCCAGAAAGTAAATAAGAAACAGCTTACAGCCATTTGCTTCATAGTTGCAGTTTGCCAGTTGTTAGCAATGTACATCGGGTATTTCCTGTCAAGCTTTCTTAATGGGAAATACTCGGTGAAGGATGAAGCACTTTTAGGAGAGATAATTTCTATCGGAATACTGATAGGACTGGGAATCAGGCTTATAGGAAAGGCTATAAGAAATGAAAGGATTGAGGAGCATTGTCAGGCACAGCTTGACATGAAAAGAGTGTTAAGGATAGCAGGAATCACCGCATTTTATACGGTTCTTGCAGGAATAGCATTCGGCTTCCTCGGTACCGGACTTTTCACCATTATGATAATGGTGGCGATGCTCACTGTCATCTGTATAGTGGCAGGCATTTACACAGGATATCACTTCGGTTTCGAGCAGAAGACAAAGGTATATATCGTGGGGGCGATACTCTTTTGGGCGGCTGGAATTGATGTGATAGTAAGGCTTGTAAGTGCAAAATAATGCATAGGGCTCTGTTCGTAAGGACAGGGCTTTTTTGCTGTCCATTGAAGTATGAAATCCTTTGCTTGCAATGTCAAAGTAAATGCTATAGAATATTTTCATATCAAATTAAACGCAAATGAGGAGATTTAAAGTTATGAAACAGAAATTGAGAAACCTTTCGGCACCGGCAAATATAATATTTGCCATTCTTGCAGTTTTTATTTTCATTGCACCCTTGCAGTGGAGCGGAAAAGTTCTGGGACTGATTCCGGGCATGGAAAAGGCGGATGATTATCTGCTGCAGGCTATTGTGGAGACAGTTGTTTTAGTTATTTTTCTTGGCATCACATATATATTTGGGCTGTGGGATATTTTTAAGGAAAATGCAGCAGGATGGACAAGAAGCTTATACACAGGCGGTTTTTTCATAGTGTACTGTTTGTATGCTGTTGTTTCAGGCATTTATTTGTGCTTTTTGGGTGAGCATGGTGATGTGAAGGCATTTTACAACATCATCTTTTTCTTTATTGCGGTCTGCCTTGTAGGGCTCGTTGAGGAGCTGGTGTTCAGAGGAGTGGTGTTTAATCTGCTGCTGAGAGCTTTTCCAAAGACGAAAGGTGGAATCACAGGAGCCGTAGTTTTGGGAGGCGTACTGTTTGGATTGATGCATTTTTCCAATATGGGCGCAGGGGTTAAGTTCAGCAGTTGTCTGATACAGGTTATTTCAGCAGGTCTCATGGGTGTGCTGTTTTGCATGATATACGCGTCTACACGCAATTTCTGGATGCTTGCCATTTTCCATACTGTTGTAGATATGGGAGGGCTTTTATCATCGGGAATATTTGAGGGAGGCGGAGTGGCCGACAGGATTAATGAGTTTTCGGCAATGAACTGTATTGCATTTGTCGTGCTCGGTATTCCTATGCTTGTTATGCTGCGTAAGTCAAGGCGTATCCGTCTTGAGATGCTTTACAACAATGTGACCATCATAGATGACGAGAGGGAGGGCGCTAAGCTGGCAGTGGTTTCACTGGTGCTTGGCATTTGCAGTATTATTTTCTCGTTTTTTGGCTATCTGATGGGGCTTGGAATTGTCGGCATGCTTGCTTCCAAAATGTCAAAAAGGGCAAAGCAGTATAACAATGCAATAGCAACTGCCGGTATGATTACATCAATAATAGGATTTGTACTGTCGGTAATCTGCACGATTGGCATGATGGTGCTGTTTGCAAGTGGCATTTATGACAGACTTGTTAATATGACTATGTAAATTAAAGTAACTGATTTGACAATATGGTAAAAATACCATATAATATTTTGTGAGAACAATGGAGAAGAGTTATGGGATTTTTGAATTGCGAGCTAAGGTAGGAACAGATATTTCGAGAGTATTATATTTTTTCTATTATGAAGGAAGAATAGTATTGACACATGGATTCATTAAAAAAACTCAGAGGACACCGGCTGGTGAAATTGAAAAGGCTAAGAAATATAGAAGAGATTATATAGAAAGGCATGGTAAATAATATGAGATATGACGATTATTTACAAGAGCAGCTTAAAAATCCTGACGTAAAAAAAGAGTGGGACGATCTCCAGCCTGAGATGGATGTCATAAGGGCTATGATAGATGCGCGCATTAAAAATAATTTGACTCAAAAAGAGCTTGCGGCACGTACAGGCATTGATCAGGCGGATATTAGTAAGCTTGAGAATGGAACGAGAAATCCATCTTTGAAACTTTTAAAGAGGCTTGCGCATGGAATGGGGATGCAGTTGAAAATTGAATTTGTACCAATGCAGCCGTTAAAAAAATAAAATTGAACGGATGCTGCAATAATACGAAGCAGACCTTTGAATGTGGCATAAAGTCTACATTCAAGGGTCATTTTTTAAGGAGAAACCATGAATATTTTACTGACAGCAATAAATGCAAAATATATACATTCAAACCTCGCAGTTTACTCACTGCGCGCCTGTGCCGGGGAGTACAGGGATGCTGTGGAGCTTGCGGAATACACGATAAACAATCAGAAGGATTACATTCTTGAGGAGCTTTATAAGAGAAAGCCCGACGTACTTTGTTTTTCGTGCTATATATGGAATATTGATTATGTGACTGATATTGCACGCGAGTATAAAAAGCTTTGTCCGTCAGTGCCGATATGGGTTGGAGGCCCTGAGGTGTCTTACGAGGTGGAGGCATTTCTGCGGGAAAATCCATACATAGACGGTGTGATGATAGGCGAGGGAGAGGATACCTTTAGAGAGCTGTGTGGTTACTATGCGCATAAAAGAAAGCTGAGTGATATTGCAGGCATTGCTTTCAGAAAAAACAGCACAGGTAATAGTACAAGTAATAGAACAAGTGTGAACAACGCAGGCTGCAAAGCGGATGAAATAGTATTTACAAGTCCACGCCCAATCAAAAACATGAGTGAAATCCCATTCTGCTATGATACTCTCGATGATTTTTCAAACCGCATCATCTACTACGAGAGCAGCAGGGGATGCCCATTTTCGTGCAGCTACTGTCTGTCATCGGTGGATAAGACACTGCGTTTTAGGGATACTGAGATTGTCAAAAGGGAGCTTAAGTTTTTCATAGACCAGAAGGTGCCTCAGATTAAGTTTGTGGACAGAACCTTCAACTGCAATCATGCTCATGCCATGGAGCTGTGGCGCTTTATAAAGGCGAATGACAATGGTGTGACAAACTTTCACTTTGAGATATCGGCGGATCTGCTGAATCAGGAGGAGATTGAGCTGATTTCTGATATGAGGCCGGGGCTGATACAGCTTGAAATCGGTGTGCAGTCCACTAATGAGGTCACGATTAAGGAGATTCACAGGACTATGAAGCTTGAGAGGCTTAAGGAGGTTGTGAGGCTCATTCAAAGCGGCAACAATATCCACGAGCATCTGGATCTGATTGCAGGACTTCCCTATGAAGATTACGACAGCTTTCGGCATTCCTTTAATGATGTTTATGCACTGAAACCACAGCAGCTTCAGCTGGGCTTTTTGAAGGTGTTAAAGGGTTCCCATATGATGGAGATGTGCAGGGAATATGGTATTGTATACAAAACACAGGAGCCTTATGAGGTGCTTTCCACGAAGTGGCTGGATTATGACCATGTTTTGAAGCTGAAAACTGTGGAAAATATGGTGGAA
>OKTF01001406.1_pt1 | contig 11318 bp, 9 predicted proteins | sample 1606461 | NCBI WGS metagenome assembly OKTF01 (sample SAMEA3879599, study PRJEB24766) | human gut metagenome | biome: human-associated habitat; feature: feces | place: USA | collected 1985/1987 | reverse complement strand
ATAGCCCGCGAGCTGCTTTTGGCGGCAGGATTCGTTGAAATTACGAAGCCGACAGACAGTCTGGATGGGAGAAGAAATACAATGGAAACAACATTGATTTTTTCGGCTGTCCAGAGAACAGAAGAATTTCAAAAGGACGCCGAAAGGCGTCTTTTTTTCTGCAAAAATGAGGAGGGAATGGCATGGAAACGGGAAAAGAAAACATTCTGGGTACGGAAAAGATCAGTAAGTTATTGATGCAGTTTTCCATACCGACGGTGCTGACGCTCATCGTCAACTGTCTGTATAACATTGTGGATCAGATTTTCGTGGGGCGCGCTGTGGGTATCAACGGCGTGGCGGCTACCAACGTAGCCTTTCCTATGATTACCATTTCGGCAGCCCTTGCCCTTATGGTGGGGGACGGCTGTGCCGCCAACATCAGCCTTTGTCTTGGCAGGAAGGAACGGGACAAAGCGGAACAGACCTTCGGCAATGCCTTTGTATTGCTGATATTGGCAGGGGTTCTTCTGGCGGCTGTCATCATCATCGGCGGCCCTGCCTGCGCCCGTCTTTTTGGGGCATCAGACGCGGTTCTGGATTTGTCTGTGACTTATATGCGCATCCTTGCTTTGGGACTGCCTTTCCAGATGGCAAATATGGCATTTACGGCAATCATTCGTTCTGACGGCAATCCAAAGTACACCATGCGGAGCATGATGATTGGGGCAGGAATCAACTTGGTTTTAGACCCTATCTTCATTTTTGGCTTTGACATGGGTGTCACAGGAGCGGCTATTGCCACCATCATCGGTCAGGTAGTGGCTGGGCTCATCTGTGTGGCGTATATCCCAAGATTTGAACATATCACTTTCTATAAAAAATACCTGAAACTGTCCGGCAAGACCTGCGGCAGTATCCTTTCTCTGGGTTTCCCTAGTTTCTGTATGCAGATGGCAACGGCGCTGACACAAATCGTCATGAACAACCTTATGACAGACTGCGGTGCGGTCACAAAATACGGCAGTGAAATCGCTTTGTCCTGCTATGGTATCATGATGAAGATTTATCAGGTGGCACATGCCATGTTTGTTGGGGTGGCATCCGGCACACAGCCCATCAACGGCTACAATTTTGGCGCGAAACAGTATGGCAGGGTAAAACAGACCTTCCGTGTGGCGGTGACCGTATCGTTCATCATTTCCATTGTGTGGTTCGGCATTTTCCAGCTGGGCGGCGGCTTCATGGCTGGATTATTTGTAAAGAATGAACCGCTGTATCTGGAATTTGCGGTGTTCTGTTTCCGGCTGTATATGCTGGGATTCTTTGTGTATGGTTTGCCTCAGGTGACAGCATCCTTTTTCCAAGCCATCGGCAAACCTGTAAAATCCCTGCTGGTGGCATTGTCCAGACAGATTATCTTCCTGATTCCTCTGGCGCTGATTTTGTCCGGCAGATTTGGATTGACAGGGGCATTGGCGGCGGCACCCATTGCCGATGTGCTGGCGTGTCTGCTGGCGGCAGTGCTCATTTGGACAGAGTTCCAGTTCTGGAAGAAAAACAGTATGGCATAATATCTGGTCGGTATCTGCTTTCTTTAGCGGATACCGGCTTTTTTTCCGCCCAAAAGGCATAAGGACAAGAAATGGGGGATAGGATAAAGGTAAAAAACGGAAGTGGATGACATGAAAAAGAAGAAATATTTGGGGATTGGACTGCTGTTTGTGTGCTGTTTTCTGGCAGGCAGGACAGCGGGGAAATTGCAGGCGGCTTTTGTACCGGCAGCGCAAATGACAGTGGAGGAGGCAAAACTGGCGGTTATCATTGATGATTTCGGCTATAACGGCGCAGGAACGGCGGAGATGCTGGCGCTGGACATTCCTTTTACAGCTGCGGTGCTGCCTTTTTCTTCCCATACGGCGGAAAACGCGGCGCAGGCAGCAGAGGCAGGAAAAGAAGTCATAATACATATGCCCATGGAATCCCTGACGGGAAAACCGGAATGGGTAGGGGACGGGGCTGTGTGCCGGGGCATGTCGGCGGCGGAAGTCCGGCAGTGCATGGAGGCGGCGTATTGTGCGGTGCCACAGGCGGCAGGGGTCAATAACCATATGGGTTCGGCAGTCATGGAGGACGCGAATACATTAGGCTGTGTGCTGGATGTGGTACGGGAAAAAGGCGGTGTGTTTGTGGACAGTGTCACGACGGCGGAGAGCAAATGTGGCACATTGGCAGGAGAAAAAGGAGTACCTTTATTGGAACGGGATGTATTTCTGGACAGCACCACGGAAAAGAGCGTGGTGGAAGAACGGCTCAGGGAAGCGGCAGACATTGCCAAGACAAAAGGCAGTGCCGTTGCCATCGGTCATGTGGGGCCGGAAGGGGGCGTGCTGACAGCACAGGTTTTGGCGGAAATGGCGCCGGAACTGGAAAAAGAAGGCATCCGTTTTGTGACGGTATCGGAACTGGCAGGCAGCCATTAAAATAGTTGCGCCGGGAAACCAAAACTGTGGTATAATGTCTGAAACATAAAATTTGTATCACAACAAGGGGATTTTTTCCTCAGGAGGTCATATGGCATACTGGAATTCCAGAGGGCTGCGAGGCAGCGCTTTAGAAGATATCATCAATTTTACAAACGAATCCTACCGGAAAAAAGGGCTGGCGTTGTTTCAGAAAATACCCACACCCATCACGCCGGTGGAGGTGGACAACAAACGCCGCACCATTACGCTGGCATACTTCGACCAGAACAGTACCGTAGACTACATGGGTGTGGTGCAGGGGATTCCTGTATGCTTTGACGCCAAGGAAACGGCACAGAAGCACCTGCCCCTCCAGAATATCCATGAGCACCAGCTTAGGTTTATGGAGGATTTTCAGGCACAGCGGGGCATTGCCTTTCTGCTGGTGTATTTTTCCGCTTTGGGGGAATATTATTTTTTACCTTTAGAAACATTGCAGACCTATTGGGAGGCGGCACAGAAAGGCGGGCGCAAATCCATCCCCTATGCCGCTTTTGAGAAGAAATATCAGATATTCCAGCAGGGCGGCGGCATGCTTCATTATCTGGAAGCCATTGCCCGCTATCTGGAAGAAACGGAACCGAAAGGAAGTGATGGCACATGCTGAAAAAATCTGTGGTGGAACATACATTGGAAGCGGCTCTGGAAACAGGGGCGGACTTTGCGGAACTTTATGTAGAACAGACCAAGCGCAACCATATTGCCATGGTGAACGGGCAGGTGGAAACGGCGTTGGGCGGACTGGACTACGGCGCAGGCATTCGTTTGTTCTGCGGCAATCGTGTCATTTATGCCTTTGTCAATGATACTTCCGAAGAAAATCTGGTGCGGACGGCACGGGAGATGGCATCCACGGTAAAAGGGACACATCTGCTCCGTTTGCCGGACTGGAAAACGCGCCAGTGGCAGAACATTAACCCTATTTTTGTACTGCCGGACGATGTGGAAAAACGGAAAAAAGCGGATTATCTGGCGGCGGCATCAGCAGCGGCTTTTGCCTATGATCCTGCCATTACCCAGACACGCACAGGCTTTTTGGATGTGACCAAAAATGTATTGGTTGCCAATTCCGAAGGCGTTTGGGCAGAAGAAAAACGGGTGCGGAGCCGTTTTACCGTAGAAGCGGTGGCATCCTCAGCTACGGAAAAACAGAGCGGACATCTGGGCCCCGGTGGTTCGGTTGGTTTTGAACTCTTCGACCAGATTAATGTGGAAGATACGGCAAGAGAAGCGGCGAGAATTGCCATAACCATGCTGGGAGCAAAGCCTTGTCCCGCGGGAAAAATGCCTGTGGTCATCGACAATGGTTTCGGTGGCGTCATTTTCCATGAAGCCTGCGGACATGGGCTGGAAGCGACGGCTGTGGCGAGAAATGCCTCTGTATTCGCCGGAAAACTGGGACAGCAGATTGCGTCCCCTTTGGTGACAGCCATTGATGACGGCACCATTCCCAACGGTTGGGGCTCCGCCAACATGGACGACGAGGGCACACCCACCAGACGGAATGTGCTCATTGAAAACGGTGTCCTGAAAACTTATCTGGTTGACCGTATGAACGGCAGAAAAATGGGAGCGGCAGTGACAGGCGGTGCCAGACGGGAAAACTACCGTTTTGCGCCTACCAGCCGCATGACAAATACATTTTTGGCTCCGGGAAACAGCACACCGGAAAGCATCATCGCCGATACGCCTTATGGGCTGTACGCAAAGCAGATGGGCGGCGGCAGTGTAGACCCAGCAACGGGCGCATTTAACTTTGCGGTGCTGGAAGCTTATATCATCCGCAATGGACAGATTTGTGAACCTGTCCGTGGAGCGACCCTCATCGGCAAAGGGGCGGAAGTCCTCATGCAGATTGATAAGGTGGGCAACAACCTGAAGCGGGCACAGGGCATGTGCGGCAGCATCAGCGGCTCCATTCCCACAGATGTGGGACAGCCTATGATTCGGGTCAAGGAAATGACCGTAGGCGGAAGGGGGTAACCGAAAAGAATGGATTACAAGAATTTTCAGAAAATACTCATCGAAAAAGCCCTCGCCGCAGGATTTTCTGACTGCGAGGTATATTATAAAGGCAGCAAACATTTTGAGGTCATGATTATGGAAGGAGAAGTTTCCGATTACGAAAACAGCGCATTGCAGGGGATTTCTTTCCGCGGCACATGGCAGGGACGGACAGGCTATGCCTATACAGAAAAACTGACAGAGCCGGCGGCGGATTATCTGGTGGCAGCGGCGAAGGAACACGCGGAACTCCTTTCCGAAAGCGAATGGGAGGAACTGTACCACGCTGGGGATGCTTATCCTGTGCTGGAAGGAGAAAACAAGGCGTTGGAACGGCTGACCACAGAAGAAAAGATACTGGCGGCAAAGAAAATGGAGCATGCTGCTCTGAAAGGGGAAGCTTCCATTGCCTCCATGGATTACTGCGTGCTGGATACGGATTGGGTGGAAACGGCCATTGCCAACAGCCATGGTTTATCCCTCTATCATGCCAAAAACAGCGTTACGGCTTATGTCTGCGCTATTGCAAAAGATGGAGAGGAAGTCAAGACTGGCTCTCACTTCTGGAAAGACAATGACTGGAAACAGTTTGACCCTGTGGCAACAGGCAGAAAGGCGGCACAGATTGCCGCAAGCCATTTGGGCGCGGCACCCATTGCCAGCGGAAAATACAAAGTGGTGCTGGATGGCCCTGTTATGGCAAACTTTCTGGGGGTATTCGGCGGGGTATTCTTTGCGGAAAACATCCAGAAGGGATTTTCCATGCTGGGCGGAAAAGTGGGAACACAGATTGCCGCAGATTGTGTGACACTGCGGGATGATCCTCTGTTGCCGGAAGGGTACGCTTCTACGCCTTTTGACAGCGAAGGGGTACCCTGTTACAACAAAGCCGTTGTGGAACATGGTGTGCTGAAAACATATCTGTATAATCGGAAGGCGGCAAGAAAAGACGGCGTGCCTTCCACAGGCAATGGCTTTAAGGCAGGATTGACAGCTCCCATCAAAACGGCAGTGACCAATTTCTATCTGGCACCGGGACAGCGCAGTCAGGAGGAACTGCTGGCGGACATGGGCGAAGGCATCCTCATTACAGATATTACGGGGCTTCACGCCGGAGCCAACACCGTTTCCGGTGATTTCTCCCTGTCGGCAGAAGGTTTTCTGGTGACAGAAGGCAAACTGGGATGGGCGGTGGAACAAATTACCGTGGCAGGGAATTTTTATGAACTGCTGAAAAACATCACAGAGGCGGCAAATGACCTGTATTTCACCAGCGGCGGCAAGGGGGCACCTTCCGTACGGGTGAGAGAAATGGATATTGCGGGGAAATAAAAGAGGCGCAAAAGCTTGTCGTCAAAGCCTCATTTCATTCAAGGCTTTGACGAGGAGATAGAAGTATAAAGCAGTTGGGTCAAGCACTTTGCTTTGCAAAGTCAGCTTCGCTGCCCCCGTTTCTTCGGGGTGCAGAGTATCCAGCGGCGGAGAGCCTTGAAACTCCTGCTTTTCCCCTAGGGATTTTAGTTGGGAAACCCCACACCGCAAGGATGCGGACAGCCATAGATGGGTGGCATTTGCGGAGCAAATGTGTTGACCCTTTGTTTCCCAAGCCCTTCCGCGTTCTTAAAAAGATATAAAATTTCGTTTTTCTAAAGTTTGGCACGAAATCTCGATAGATTTCGTGCTTTTTCTATGGAAAAACGGGAAAACGCCGGAAATCCGAAGAAATCCGACGTTTTCGAGGGTTGGTATGAAGAGGAAAGTCAGCTTTCCAATTTGTCGCAAAGGGCATTGATTTGTTTGAGGAGTTTTTCCATATCCCGATTGGCGCCGCCTTTGTTCTGGCTGATGATGCGCAGGAGGCGTTTGCCGGCTTCGTCCAGCTGATCGGAAAGGTACATGGCACGTTTGCCGCCTTCCGTTGCTGCACGGGCATGGGGATAAAGTTTCGGTACCACAGGGATTTTCACACCAGCGGAAATCATGGAGCCGTTGGAGAGGTCGAAGCAGGCACCGCTATAAGGGGCTACGGCATGGAAGCCATAGTCTTCTTTCAGGCAGTTTTTGAAGGCTTCGCAGACCAAATCTTCCCCGTGTACCACAAAGACGGTCTGGGGTTTCTGGTCGAAGTGGTGAATCCAGTTCAGCAGACCTTTTTTGTCCGCGTGACCGCTGACACCGGCGAGCTGATGGATTTTGGCGTTAACTTCGATGGTTTCACCGAACAGCCGCACTTCTTTGGCACCTTCTACAATGTTGCGCCCCAGTGTGCCGACAGCCTGATAGCCTACGAACAGGATGGTACATTCCGGACGCCAGAGGTTATGTTTCAAATGATGGCGGATACGTCCCGCTTCGCACATGCCGGAAGCGGAAATGATGACTTTCGGTGTCCGGTCAAAGTTGATGGCGGTGGAGTCCTCCGGGGTGATGGCAAGGTTCAGACCGGGGAACTGAAGGGGGTTGATGCCCTTTTTCACCAGTTCCATGGCGGCAGTGTCGAAACAGTCCAGACGGTTTTCCATGAATACCCTTGTGGCTTCAATGGCAAGGGGACTGTCGATGTAAACGGGGAAGTTATCATGTCCCGTTACTAGATTTCGTTCCTTGATTTCCCGGATGAAGTAGAGCATTTCCTGTGTACGCCCTACGGCGAAGGAGGGAATCACCAGATTGCCACCGGCATCCAGCGTTGCCTGAATTTCTTCCGCCAACGCCTGCACATAGTCAGGAGGGGCGGTGTGGAGGCGGTCACCATAAGTGCTTTCCATGATAACGTAGTCCGCTTCCGCTGTGTAACGGGGGTCGTGGATGATGGGCTGGTTGATGTTGCCGATGTCACCGGAAAATACCAGCTTTTTGGTGATATCTCCCTCTGTCAGCCAGATTTCCATACTGGAGGAGCCTAAGAGATGCCCAACGTCTGTAAAACGCAGGCGGATGCCGTCGCAGACTTCCACCATTTCCATATAATCGCAGGGAACGAAGTGTTCCATAACGGCTGTGGCTTCTGCTGTGGTGTAGAGAGGTTCAAAAGGCGGCGCGCCGGCACGTTTTGCCTTTCGGTTCCGCCACTGGGCTTCAAATTCCTGAATGTGGGCACTGTCTAACAGCATAATGCGGCACAGGTCAGTGGTGGCGTCGGTAGAGTAGATTTTGCCTTGGAAGCCGTTTTTGTACAGCAGGGGCAAAAGCCCGGAATGGTCAATATGGGCGTGGGACAAAAACACATAATCAATGGCGGAAGCAGCAACGGGAATCTCCTGATTTTCGTAAGTATCCCGTCCCTGTTCCATGCCGCAGTCCAACAGGATGCTTTTGCCGCAGGCTTCGATATAATGGCAGCTGCCGGTAACTTCATGGTCAGCGCCTAAAAACATCAGTTTCATAAAGCGATCCCCCCTCGGTGATATGAAAAATCCTTATGGAACGATATGTCTGAGAAAGACATTTGTTTTTCTAATTACAGTATATCTGTTTTCATGGCGATTTACAATCTGTTTTCCCATGAAAAAGACAGGTGGAAGGAATTGTCGTTTTTCATGAACAAAGAATTATGAAATTGGATAGAATTCAGAACAAAAATGGTATATAATATAATCTGAATACATCTCGCCAGCAAAAGTTGAGAGATACAAAAGGGGATGAGAGGATGATTACCATTAAACACTTGAACGAACTTTTCCAAATCATTAACGGGGAGCATGCCGACCCCCATACCGTGCTGGGTATGCACGAAGTGGAGGAAGACGGAAAAAAATGCGTGGTTGTACGTGCGTTTATCCCCAGCACCCAGACCATTACCGTTGTGGATGCCAACACCAGAAGGCTGAAATATCCCATGGAACGCATTCACGAGGACGGATTTTTTGAAGTCATTATTCCTGACAGAGAAGAATGGTTCCGTTACCGGCTGGAATGCACCGATTATCAGGGCAACAGCTGGCATACATACGACCCTTATGCCTTCAGTCCGACCATTTCTGAATTCGACCGGTATCTGTTCGGCGAAGGGAATCATTATGAAATTTATGAAAAATTAGGCGCTCACCTGATTACATTTGAAGGGGCAAAAGGCGTTTCCTTTGCCGTTTGGGCACCCAATGCAAAAAGCGTCAGCGTCATTGGGAACTTCAACGGCTGGGATACCCGCAGACATCCCATGCGTCTGTTGGGTCAGTCCGGTATCTGGGAATTGTTCATTCCCGGTCTGGCTGCCATGGATCAGTATAAATTCCATGTGGTACAGTCCACTGGCAAACAGGTGGACAAGTGCGACCCTTACGCTTTCTACGCACAGCTGCGCCCGGAAACAGCCTCTGTGATCTACCCTATCGGGCGGTATAAATGGAAAGACAGAAAATGGATGACCGCCAGAAAGAAAGCAAATGTCTATACGGCGCCCATGAATATTTATGAAGTCCATCTGGGTTCCTGGATGCGTGTGCCCGAAGAAGGCGACCGTTTCCTGACCTATACGGAAATGGCGGAAAAACTGGTGCCTTATGTGAAAGAAATGGGCTTCAGCCACATTGAACTGCTGCCTGTGGAAGAACATCCTTTTGACGGCAGCTGGGGCTATCAGGTGACAGGATACTACGCACCTACCAGCCGCTACGGCACACCTGCCATGTTCAAAGAATTTATTGACACCTGCCATCAGAACGGCATCGGCGTCATTCTGGACTGGGTGCCTGCCCACTTCCCCAAAGACGAATTTGGTCTGGGGCGGTTCGACGGCACAGCATTGTATGAACATCAAGATCCCAGACGGGGAGAACATCTCCAGTGGGGTACCTATATTTTCAATTACGGCAGAAAAGAAGTCAGCAACTTCCTTATTGCAAACGCGCTGTTCTGGCTGGATGAATACCACATCGATGGTCTGCGTGTAGACGCGGTGGCTTCCATGCTGTATCTGGATTTCTGCAAGAACGACGGCGAATGGGCTGCCAACGAATACGGCGGCAGAGAAAATCTGGAAGCTGTGGAATTCATCAAGCATATGAACTCCATCGTGTCCAAACGTCTGCCCGGCACCATGATGATCGCGGAAGAATCCACATCTTGGGAAGGCGTCACAAAGAGCGCCGACGACAACGGTCTGGGCTTCACCATGAAGTGGAACATGGGCTGGATGAACGACTTCCTGTTCTATATCAAAAAAGACCCCATCTACCGGAAGTATCACCACAATAACCTGACTTTCGGTATGGCATACAATTATTCCGAAAACTTCGTGCTGGTACTGTCCCATGACGAAGTGGTACACGAAAAGAGCGCCATGATCGGCAAGATGCCCGGCGACCTGTGGCAGAAATACGCAAATCTGCGTCTGTCCTACGGTTTCATGTACGGTCATCCCGGCAAAAAGCTGCTGTTCATGGGCGGGGAATTTGCGCAGTTTAACGAATGGAGCGAATCCCGTTCTCTGGACTGGCATCTGCTCCGGTACAAAGACCATCAGCAGATGCAGCAGTATATGAAAGACCTGAATCACTTCTACCTGTCCGAAAGCGCCTTCTGGCAGCAGGACTATGACCCCCATGGCTTTACATGGATCGAATGCGATGACGCGGAATCCTCTGTGGTTTCCTTCATCCGCCGCAGTCAGGACAAGGAACTGTATTTCATCTGCAACTTCACACCGGAAACATACGAAGATTTCCGTATTGGTGTGCCTTTTGCGGGAACATACAAAGAAGTCTTCAACAGTGACGCGGAAAAATACGGCGGCAGCGGTGTGGTCAACAAAAAAGCCGCAGTCAGCGAAAAAATGCCTTGGAATCACTACCAGAACAGCATCCGTGTGAAAGTGCCTCCTCTGGGTATGGTGGTGCTGGAGAGGAAAGCGACCGAAGAAGCAAAGGCAGAAAAGAAACCTGCCAAGAAAACAGAAAAGAAAAAAGCGTGAAAACATGCTTTGAACTGATTTCCTGAAGTAAGAGAATATGGCAGCCGGAGTCCAAAGAAAACGGATTCCGGCTGTATTTGTTTTCTTAGGAAGAAGTTTCTTGAACATTTACTGTTTTCAAGGAAAGTCACGCTGAGAAAAGTGGGATTTGCTTTGATTTTTCCGTTTTTTCGCTGGCGGGAAATAAACAGAAGAAGGGAAAGAGCCTCTGCTTTTTGGTCGGGAAAGCCAAAATTTGCGGAAAAATCAAATTTTCTCGCCTCAATCCGTTTATTTTTATTGACGAGAGCTGTTTTTTTGTGTATAATTCCTAAATGTACGGTAAAAAAGGTAAGCCTTTCCCGTACACGAATCTCGCATCTGGAGGGAGGGAAATTCATGTCAGAGGTAAAAGTTAAAGAAAATGAATCCTTAGACAGCGCACTGCGTCGTTTTAAAAGAACATGTGCTAGAGACGGCATCATGGGCGAAGTACGCAAAAGAGAGCATTATGACAAACCCAGCGTAAAACGCAAAAAGAAATCCGAAGCTGCCAGAAAACGTAAATTCAAATAATTTTACTTTATTTTGTTGCGCAAAGGAATGATGGTTATGTCATTAAAAGAACAGCTTTTTGCGGACCTGAAGACTGCCATGAAAGAGAAAGACACGGTTCGGAAAGATACCGTACAGCTCATTCGTTCCGGCATTCTGCAGATTGAAAAAGATAAGAAGATCGAACTGGATGAGGACGGTGTTCTGGACGTTATTGCCAAACAGCTGAAAAGCCGCCGTGACTCTCTGCCCGAATATGAAAAAAGTGGCAGACAGGATTTGATCGAAAAACTGAACAGAGAAATCGAAATTTTATTGGGTTACCTTCCAGAGCAGTTGAGTGAAGACGAAATTCAGAAGATTGT
>OKTF01001388.1_pt1 | contig 11439 bp, 13 predicted proteins | sample 1606461 | NCBI WGS metagenome assembly OKTF01 (sample SAMEA3879599, study PRJEB24766) | human gut metagenome | biome: human-associated habitat; feature: feces | place: USA | collected 1985/1987 | reverse complement strand
TGGAATGGCATGGTCCACATATGCCTCTTGGGGCTGACGGAATCCAGTCAAAAGAATTGTTTGTGCGAGTGGCAGAAAAAGTAGGCGGTGTAGTACTTCCGATGCTGTTTATGGGACCCGACCGTATCTTTCATGACGGTGGGAAAGCATTTTATGGAATGGATATCAATACGGAGGGTACACTGCACACCTATTGTGTCCAGCAGCTGAAAGGCAGCGCTTACTGGATGGAAAAGGAACTGTTTCAGGAGTACCTGCGCAGTATTTTTGCCCAGCTTTCCCGAGTGGGAATCCGTATTGTTGTCGGACATGGACACGGTCCGTCGACAAACGCCTTTACGGAGATGGAGGAAGAGGCAAAAGAAAAGTATGGCCTGCGTATTTTGACAGCCTGGACATTTGCGAAAGATGAGAGACTGAAATATCAGAGCGACCATGCCGGAGCGAATGAGACTTCTATCGTGATGGCTGTGCGGCCGGAGCTGGTTGACTTCGGACAGGTAAAAGACGATGAGAGTAATCTGATCGGAATCGCAGGACGCCATCCGGTCAAAGAATCATCGGAAGCGTTCGGTAATGAACTCCTGGAGTATACGATCAAAACTTTAGCTGCCGGTATCGAAGAAGAGTACAAAGCAATAAAAGAAAGATAGACACGGATTGTTTTGGACTGTCTTATAAAAATAAGCCTTTTCGTGAAAAACAGTCGTATGTCTGTTATTATTCGGAAAATTTATCACTGTAATGAACATGCATAGCTTCCCAGTCCATAAACAATACATAAAAGACTTTTCCGTATTGCTGGCTCTCCACGATCCTTCCGTGATCAAGCACAGAAAGATAAGAACCGTCCGCTTTTCGGAGATGGAAGTGGATATAGTCATTCTCATTGCCATTATCGATCTGTTCCCAGATACTCGCCTCGATCTGCTGCTGTTCGTCTTTCTGGATCAGGTTGCGGAAGCTTTTCTCTGTGAGCTGAAAGAGTTCATCCATGTTTTTATATCCGATCATATGAAGAAACTCATGGTTTGCATAAAAGAGTTCATCCTCCGTTCTGTCTGCTTTGTAGATGATAAATGCGCCGGGAAGGTGTTCTGAGACATCCTTAAATGCGAATCCCAGCTGTTTGCGGACTCCTGAGTGAAGTCCTTCCCGGTAAGCCATACATCCGTTTTTTCCGTGGAGTTTTATTTCATAAAGGGCTGCATCTGCACAGCGCATAAGCTGTGAACGATTGGATGCAAATGTCGGATATTCCGTATACCCAAGAGAAATATAAAAGTGCTGTTCTTTTCCTCTGCATAAGAATGTCTTTGGAAGGCTGGTGAACTGCTGCAGCTGTTCTATTTATATTGCCAGTTTTTATTGAATTTTCTAGGTGCACAGGCACTTATTCAAGTGCGAAGTTTGAGTTTATAAAATGTTGACTCGTGGTCATGGATGAGTATTCCCTGATAGTCTTCCACAACGGTCTCTTTGATGCCTTCATGGCCTTTCTTTTGGCGGGAAAAGTAAAGCGTTTCCCCATTTGGGGCTACACACACAATTACATATGCGGCCTTTCCGTTAATACGCGCATTTGTACAGTCCGTATGCATGACCAGAGACATCTGCAGTCTTCGGAAAAGTTCCTTCTGTTCTTTTTTGTCTTTTCTGCAAACTCCTTTCCCAGTCCATTGACCATGCCTTTTGAAATGTTCAGCTTCCCATCCGTCGGGTCCGACAGGAATTTTCTGCTCTTATCAATGGATACGCAGCAGTCGTTATTCAGCAGATAAAGGAATGCTTTGATACTGCCATCGTAATTAACATCGTCTTTTGCTTCCCTTGGAAAGGCAGCATGGCACCGTTCACCCGTTTTGGAGTTATAATAAACATCTGCATGGTATTCTTTTACGGTAAGGGATACCTTAATCCCGACTACCTGTCTGACGATCGTCTTTTTTGTTTTCTTAAAATCAGGATCGTCCAGTACTTCCTGCGGCGGTGGGAGCTGGATCACTTCCGTGGGTTCCTGTTTTTTTCGGCTTTTCCCCTTATGTCCGGGCTGTCCTCCCGGCTTACGTCCTGTTTTTTCCCTGCTGTTTGCAATCTTTTTCTTTTTCACTGACATGGAAGACGGCAGGGAGGAATTCTCATAATCATGGTTCAGCTGTGCAGTAAGCTTCAGGTTCTTCCCCTTTTCTTCCTCCAGTGCAGTCTCCAGTTCATATATCTTATGCCGCTGCTCAGTGATCTTGGCCTGTACGGCATCTTTTTGGGCTTCTGCCCGGAGAGCCCTTTCCTCCATCTTTTTCAGTTCCCGCTCGAATTGTTTTCGTTCCCTTTCACGTTCTTTCTCCAGATCCTCAAACTGCTGAAACCACAGATTGCGCACAGTGATTGTTTCTTGATGTGCCAGGGCCAGTTCTCTTTTCAGATGCCGGATCTGCTGTTCATATGCACGTACTATTTTCTTATGTTCTTCCGACATACGTACATACTTTTCCCCGGATTTCAATTCTTCCAGCTGTTTTCTGGCTGCTTTTAAAGCGTATTGAAGGTTTGAGATATATTCAAAGGAACTGTTATACATAGAGAAATCCTTCCAGCTATGGTTGCATAATCTTGTTTAACAGGTCTGTCAGTTTTTGGATATGCTCCTCTTGGGCGTACAGTGCCTTTTTCTGTTCCCGGATGAGCTCATCTTTTAGCTTGATTTCCTGCTCAAAGCATTCGATTGCCTGTTCCAAAAGTTCCATCTGTTTCTTTTCTTCCTGATTCATAGCCGACCTCACTTTCTGCAAAAAGTATAACAGATTCCAATGAAAAAAGCGAATTGGCCAATTTTGTCCTATGGGAATTTTGACGGTGTATAACTTTCTTTTTTATTTGATCGAAAGTTGAAAAAGTGGTCAAAAAATCCTAATACTGAAACGTTACGAAGCTGGTTTAGACAGAAAAATCCGATTGAGACAATGATATGCAAAACAGAAAGACTCGCAAGAAAGGTTATCCACATTAACCCTTTTGCGAGTCTCTATAAAATTTAAAAAATTTCGTCACTTTTTTTGAATAACTTGCCGCCTGAACAGTAACGAAAAGGGAGAAAAACAGATTTTAAATTCACCTGTTGACAAAAGCACCAGCCTATGATATAGTCTAGACACAAATTAAAAATGTTTAGAGCCGATGCTCTGATAAGTGACTAAATGATTTCCCGAAGGGAAAGTCTACCCATTTGGTTGTTTATCAGAGCATCGGCTTTTTTTGTTTTCCACCTGCACCTTAACAATTTCATATTGTGGTCATCGCCCGGTTGCCGGGGCGTAGAGTTCGGCAACAGCGACCGATTGCGGCTGAAGACAATCGGGGCGCCGCCATCACGTGCAAAAATGATATTTCAAATACGATAAACATTAGCAGGCTACGTTTAATGCAATAGGAGAAAAACGAAGTCCTGTGATGTGGAGGTATCAGTAAATGAAGAAAAATAACAGAAACATTAGAGTGTGCGCAGTTAACAATGGAAACAGAGACTGCAAATTATGCTTAAACGGAATGCCAGTTCCGCTACTGCGGAACTGCTATTCCATTTTTAACGGTACGAAGTACCGCTAGATGATATCATTCTGTTTCACGCATATTTATACCGTTCATCTCCAGACGATATGTATGATGTTTATCTGTGATTCGTGTAAGGCACGCATCAGCGTAGGTATTATCAGCAAACATATCAAACCATGTACTGACTGGAAACTGTGAGATGACTACAGTTGATTTTCTTCCATCCCTGGTGTCAAGGACTTCAAAAAGATCCCGGCATTTATCAAGATCGAGATCCATAAGACCGAAATCATCGATCACAAGCAGATCCAGTTTGGTCAGTTTATTCAGGTAATCCAGATTTGTGGATTTGATACGTGCCTGTTCCATTTCGCTCATAAGAGTGTTCGCTTTTATATACTTTACACTCTTAGACTGCTTCATTGCAGTTACGCAAAAAGCATTGATCAGATAAGTTTTTCTACTGGCAAGAACCTGTTACAATGAGATTTTTTCCTCTATCCAATGACAGGTACTCAGTCGTTCTATTGTCTGGGTATCAAGCTGGCGTTCTGGACGGTAAATGGTTTCATCAAGATCTGCCGCCGGGTATCGCAGATGCGCTTCTTTCATCAGACGATTAAAGCATTTATCTGCCCGTGCCTGCCACTCTGCATCAACCATTGCTGTCATGCGTTCCATAAAAGTGTTCAGATCTGCATTGGGATCTTTCAACTGTTCTTCCAGGATATGTGCCATTTCTGGAACACGGAAACTTTTCAGACGCATGATCAGAGCCTGTTCCTGAGGTGTTAATGTAATGTCATGGGATGAACTCATTTGTATGCCTCCTTTCCACGGATGTTTGTATGGGAAGGAAGTTTTCCGGTTCCGTTTATAGCGCTGCTGGAATGATTATTTTGAACCATGCTAAGTACTTTCTTGAAATAAGAATACTTGCAGGCATTGGCTTCTACGCATTTCTCAGCAGCCTCCTGAACCAGCCTGTGAGGAACATCTTTACAGGAATGGAGCACACCGGCACAGCTGTTGTATGCCTGTTCCTCATGCTTGGAACTGCGGAGTATCCTGTCAATAAGAGTTACCATAGATTCTCCATAAACAGATGCCCACCGTCTGTAATAAGCTCCGTCATGTGCATTCACTTCTTTGTAATACAGGTGTTCTGGAGGCATATGATTGTCATCTGTAATGTAAAGAGGAAAATCACGGTAAGATCTTGGATGGCGGCAGATCAGCCGGTTATACTCATCACAGATCCGTATCTCCGTCATTGTAGCCTTAAGAATTGCAGACTTCCCTTTGTAGGTATACAATACAGAATAGTAGTGGGCATCATACTCAAGGTGGTAATTATCTGGAACTTTAAGAAAGTATTTATAATCACAAAGTGTATAACTTTCGCCTGGAAGCTGGTTCATACGCGGTTTATCGTACTTTTCGAATCCATTCATGCGGGATTTCCGAATGTCAGATTTTTTCTGGAAAGGACGCTGGTTGATGTCTGCTACGATCTTTTTGACCGCAGCATTCAGAGCTTCCAGAGAGGTATAAGTATCTTTCTTTAATTCTTCTACCAGATGCGTCTCCAAGAAACGCACATGATTTTCAACTGTTGGTTTGCCTTTCGGTTTCCTTGGTGGTGGCGGCAGAATGATCGTATCATAAAAAGTTTCCAGATCTGAAAAAGCTGACTGCAGCACAAGTTCATCTTTACTATGCCTGGTAACAGCTGTTCTCAGATTGTCCGGGACAAGATATTTAGGAACTGCCCCATAATAAGACAGTGCATGTACTGTGCCAGCAATAAAATGTGGAAGTTTCTCATCCAGAAAGATCTCTGCATAAACAAGACTGCTAAAACCAAGTGTAGTCGTAAAAATATGAACTTTTCGAAGTTCGCCAGTAGTTGTGTCCAGTAGCAGTTCCGGCTGGTCGCCTACCCAGTCGATATACATCTTTTCACCAGGGATCCGCTCTACAGGCATAGATGTTTTTGAAGTACCATATGTATCTACCAGGAAATCACGATACAGCTTATAAAACTGAGCAAGCTGGTAACCGTTGGGATGCTCTTTTTTATAATCAATCCATAGAAAACTCAAGTCAGCATGTTTTCCCATTTGGATCATCTGCTCATGTATTTTTTCAAAATCAGGTAATGGAATATCCTTATGTCGAAGGTTTTCTTTTGGATAGATGAGATCAACCACCTTTGAGGCTGGCATTTGTCGAAGATCATCCAATGATAAGCCTGAATCCTTGTAGCGGTTCATGATCAATGCAATCCCGCTCCGACCGATCCGGTAACGTTTTTGTACAGAGTCATAACTGACTTTACTGAGCCGAAGTTCTATGACTCCAAGAATAGTATTGTAGTCGTGCATAATAGTTCCTCCTTTGCACTGTGATGAATAATAGTTACATCACAATAATAAAGGAAAAACGTACCGCTTTGAGCAGAAAACGCATACCGCTAAATCAGAATGGATGTACCGCTAATTTCAGAATAGGCGTACCGTTCGAGCAGAATTTGCAACAGAGACGGATTCAATATCTATCTCGATTTCTCCGGCCAGCGTGAATATCTCATATATCATAGACATAACGGGTTGCTATATGATCTCCTTAAAGACGGAGTAGCAATAGATGATGTTCGTCGCTGGACCCCGGCCTCCCTTGGCTGCTTCCATGTTGGTAGAACAGGATCCTCTGGACTTTATGAAGTGACTAAACATCTCGTGTCCGTTATCAATGTTTATATGTTAGAACGTGAAGCCTGCTAAGGAGGTGCTACAGATGAAGAGTAATTACTATCCCAACAACACAGCAGTCGCTGTCCGTTTGGAGAGCCTTATAAAGAGTGAAGGAAAGAAGCTGCTTTCTGAGAGAATGTCTTCCCGAATGGTGAAGTGTGCATCTGTCATGAATGAAGAAAGCTTCGTTGGCTGGCAAATTGAGATTCCAACAAAGGGTCTTGCGATTCTTAGTCTCTTTGGTTCAGAAGAATTTACGGAGAAAGAACTAAGATGGTGTGCTGAAAAGACCGGAAAAACTGTCAAGGGAGTCTTGAAAACCTCTGTCTCTAGTCTAACACAGCTATATGAGGTCTATCTTCCTATAACAGAGACAGGACAGACAAGAGCGATTATTGGCTTTAACTGTGGAACCCCTACCACTAAAGATGATAGCATTTCTAAATGGCCAACACATTACTCCGGAATATTTGCTGAGCTCGTCAGCGTGCTGCGAGATACTGGAGCCGTCATGCGAGTTGTCTTAGGTCCGGCTACAGACGAGGAACAGACTTTCTGCCGCAAGAACACCGAAATAGACATAAGTAAAAGGCCATCTATCGTCTTCACGGTAAATGACCTTCCCTAAAAATCCCATTTTCAATTAAATCATTTTGTTTTCATAATCCTGCAATTCATGAAAAATATTATCTACAAACACAATATCCTCAACAATTCTATACAGCATAAAATACCTATGTGAGAGAAAATTTATCCTTCGATACCCCAGTTCTTTTAATCGAGGATTATCACACGGCTTCAAACTTCCTGCAACACTTTTAAGGCTCCGAATAGTAGCCTCAAAATCATCCAAAACATTTTTTGCCGCCTGATCACTTTTTTTCACAGTAAGCAAATATCTGATGTATTGATTTAGATCTTCTTCTGCATCTGCTGTTACTACTACTTTATATTCCATACTTTTCCCTCATATCAGCAATAACCGCATCCGCAGATCGATAGTTACCCTTTGATGCAGATACTCTTGATTTCTCCAGTTTCTCCAACATCATTTTTTCAGACATGGCAGCATACGGATTATGCTCCACCCGTTTTATCTCAAATGGAAAACCGTTATTTGCAACAGCTTGTGTCAAAAACATCCGAATTGCAGAAGTAGTATCTGTGCCAAGATCTTTAAACAACTGGTCTGACTTACTCTTTAACTCATCATCAACACGTACTTGAATTGTACTAGCCATTCATTATTCCTCCATTTCTTTTTTATTATTATAATACATAATCATTGCTATTTCAATTCATTTGTATTGATTGAATCTTTAATTTTGACCGTAAGAAAAGAGACAGCATCAGACTGTCCCTTCATCTATCATTCTTATTCAGCTTTCAATTTCCCTCCAGAGTTCTTGCCAATGAAGTAAGCAACGCTGTCAATTCCGGATTGCCAAGTACCTTTGCCAGAACTTCTGCGTCTACTCCTTCCGGTACCTGAAGTATTTTACCATTGCCAGTTTCATGGATCTTCGGATCCAGATTCTTTTTGGCATAAAATGCTTCCTCAAACAGGATTGCGTTCTGTTTTCTGTCGTCATCAATGATGTGTGAATAAACATCCGTCACCATACTAACCTGTGCATGGCCGGAGTCCCCCTGTACCGCCTTCACATCACCGCCATTCAATTTCAGCTTGTAGGTGACCGAGGTGTGGCGGAGACTGTGAAAGACAACCGGTGGAAGATCATGTTCTTTGATAAGTTTCTTCAAAGCTCCACGGATCAGAGTATCCCCCAGTGGATAGCCGAACGTTCCTGCCATGACCAGATTGTAATCCGTATATTCAGAGCCAAGAATATCCTTTCTTTCTTCCTGCGCATTTTTCCATTCCACCATCATCTCTGCTACACTTCTCGGAAGAAATACTTTACGGACACTGCTTTCTGTCTTTGGTGTCTTCAAAACCAATACCGTTGTATTCATTTTGCTCTTTTCCGGAAAAATCAGAAGAATATCTTTTGCATCCAGTTCCCGAACTGCATCTTTCGTTACTCTCTGAAGTTCCTTGTTCACATAGATATACGCCTGATTGGTTTCAATGGCTTCCTTACTTATATCGCAACAATCCCAGGTGAGGCCCAGTATCTCTCCCATACGAAGTGAGCATGAAAAAGCTAAATTCAGTGCAATCCTTAATCTGTCATCATCACAAACTTCCAGCGCATGCATCAGTGTTTCAGCTGTCCAGATCTCTCTTTTTTCCGCTTTATGTTTGGGTACGGTTGCAAGCAAAGCCGGGTTCTTCTCCATAAGATCCCATTTTACTGCCTGCTGAAAACAATTGCGAAGTATCTTGTGAATATCACGGATTGTGCTCCTGCCAACAGTTCTCACATCGCCATTACTGTTTTCTTTTTTGACCTTATCTTTCTTTCCTCTTGAAATAGCTGGCATAACTAACAGTTCCTGATAAAACTGCTCTATGAATCTTGTGTTGATGTCCCTCAGTTTAGTATCTCCAATAAGCGGAATAATGTAGGTATTAATCTTTGTCACATTGCTTTCGTAGGTGCTCAAAGCCCACTTATCTTTTCCATAAACAGCGATGTACTCTTCCATCAATTCTTTTATGGTCTTGCAATCCGGAACTACAAACGTACCAAGATTCGATTTGTACTCTATTTCATTTTTCCTCTTTTTCGCTTCTTCTTTGGTATTGTAGGTTTCCCATTTCTGTTTTTTCTGTCCATCCGGTGTGACGTAATTATAAATCACACAGTATTTATTGTTTCGTTTCTTAATTGTTGCCATCTGCCGCTACTGTCTCCTTTCGTTTAGCCAGCCACTGTTCAAATTCTCTCAAAGGAATTCTGATACCGCTCCCAATAATATTTACGGGGAATTCACCTTCCCGATACCATTTTGAAACCATACCTCTGCTGACCCCTGCAAGTTCTGCAGCCTCTTCTCGTGTTAGATATTTCTTTTCAGAAATAGTTTTCTTTTCACACATACTATCCAATGCTACAGCATTATCATTCTCCTCTTCTGGTTTCGCAATCATAACCTGCGTAGTCTCAGCGGATGCTTTCAGTTGATACTGATCCTGGCCTGCAAGAAATTCTTCGAATCCTTTTCGATAAATTCTTTTCCGATCCGCAATGATTACAGATTCAAAATAATGCATATACTTTTCATTTCTGAGAATGTTATATATCTCCTGTCGTGTTACCCCCAAAAGCCCGGCCATTTCCGGCATCGTAAGCGTCTCTGCTTCAACTGCAGCATCTCTTTCCCTGTCTTCCTTTGTGCGGTAGCGGGACTGGCTGTGATACCAGTCCCAGAACACCTCCTTCGGAACACGCTTCCAATAATCGACGATAACGGTCTCCAGCTTATTCTGCCGGATAATGCTGTAAGCAGTATCTGTTGTAACGCCCAACAGATCTGCAATATCCCTAGGAGAAAGTGACCTTTCTTTCAATTCCAGTCCCGGTTCTTCTCCGGTTACTTTGCGGTATTTAACCTGGTTGGCATACCATTTTTCAAAACTGGCAATGTCAACTCTGAGCATTCCCATCACATTTTCCGTGCGGAAATAATTCTTGTGAATCAGCCAGTACCGGTCTGTCTTCTTAAGTCCCAGCAGCTTACCCATTTCTGATGCAGGCATCCATTTCCTGGGTTTTGGTTCTACTCTCCCATAGGGCGACATCGTTTCTACCTTTTTACGTAATTTTTCAAATTCCTGCTCTTCATTTTCCTTCACGTATTTAACCACCTCATAATCCATCTTCACTCTTCCTGCGCCATAGCAAAGGCCTCCTGATGATCCAGCCACTGATCGAAGCTTACCTTCGAAATACGATATATTCCGCTATCAAGTTTTACCCAACTGAATTCTCTGCGTTTCAGAAGACTGTAAATTGACTGCCTGCCCACATCCAGCATCACCATGAGTTCTGCTACTGAATAACATCTTTTTTCTTTTTCGTTCATTTTGAACCTCCTTGTAAATAATCTGATTTTGCCGTTACTTTGTCTCTTGGTTTCAGCAATCCCTGCCACAGCATAAGCTGTAGCATTCACATATAGCTTACTATATGGCAGGAAAAATTGTTAGGATGTCACAGATTTTCCTGTTGATCCAGCCACTGGTCGAAACTTACCTTTGAAATACGATAAGCACCGCTTGTTAATTTCACTGCGGAGAATGCTTTTTTCTTAATTAAACTTACAACTGCCTGTCTGCCGCAGCCCAGTATTTCCTGAATTTCTGCCACTGTGTAACATCTTTTTTCGTTCATGTCTGTATCCTCTTTTCTTTAAATTTGAAAGTTAATCTTTCTAATATCCTAGGACAAAGTTATGGACGAAAATAAAGGAAATTCATGAAGTAATTTTTAGAAACTTGTCCAAATATGGTCAATCCGGCCAAATTCGTCATTTTCTTACAGATTTTCACCGAAAACATAGAGTCTGCGCAGTCTGGTCAGAGCATATTTCAGGCGGCTGTGCAGGTTCTGCGGAGTAATTCCCATGCTTCTGGCAACCTCCACCTGTGAAAGTCCCTTGAAGAAAACTTCATTAATAATATACTGATCCTGCTCTGACAGCATGGATACCTTTTCATGCAGTTCTTCATATTCCAGCTGCTTCATCACTACCGCTTCCGTGCTCTGCGGATTCTCTCCAGGCATATCCTGTACGGATAAATCAAATGCATTTTCACTGAATACACAGTCCAGCATGATTTCTCTCGGGACCACAAGTTTACGTTTCTTCGGTTCAGTTCCCTTTTTTTCTTTTTTTCCATTTGCTTTCTGATCTGCTTTTTTATGCACAGCCTCTGCTTCAGCAGCTTTCTTTTCAGCTTCTTTTTCTTCCTGCTCCAGTTCATCCATCAATTCCTTACAGCTGTTGAGTTCTTCCTTCTCATTTTTTTTCCTCTGTTCAGAATTTTCATCATCGTCATCTTCCTCCCCTTTGTACCCCCATTTTTTATCGTAATTTTTGTAATTGCGGTAAAAAGACAGCATGACCTTTGCCTGCTCTCTGGTAATTTCAATCAGTTCTCCGTCAACCTTTGCATAATACACTCCGTCGTATTTAAATGGATGTTCAATATACATATCCGTTC
>OKTF01001366.1_pt1 | contig 11602 bp, 10 predicted proteins | sample 1606461 | NCBI WGS metagenome assembly OKTF01 (sample SAMEA3879599, study PRJEB24766) | human gut metagenome | biome: human-associated habitat; feature: feces | place: USA | collected 1985/1987 | reverse complement strand
ACCTCTCCCGAGGACATCGAGGGCATGAAGGCGGCTCAGGGCATCCTGACCGTCCGCGGCGGTATGACCTCCCACGCCGCCGTTGTGGCCCGCGGCATGGGCAAGTGCTGTGTCTCCGGCTGCGGCGAGATCAAGATGGACGAGGAGAACAAGAAGTTCGAGCTGGCCGGCAAGACCTATGTGGAGGGCGACTGGATCTCCCTGAACGGCTCCACCGGCGACATCTATGACGGCGCTGTGCCCACCACCGACGCTACCATCGGCGGCGAGTTCGGCCGCGTTATGGGCTGGTGCGATCAGTACCGCAGCCTGCAGGTCCGTACCAACGCCGATACTCCCCACGACGCCGCTCAGGCCCGTAAGTTCGGCGCTCAGGGCATCGGCCTGTGCCGCACCGAGCACATGTTCTTCGAGGGCGAGCGCATCCGTGCCATCCGCCGTATGATCTGCTCCGACACTGTGGAGCAGCGTGAGAACGCTCTGGCCGTCCTGGAGCCCATGCAGCAGGGCGACTTCGAGGGTATCTATGAGGCCATGGAGGGCTGTCCTGTCACCATCCGCTTCCTGGATCCCCCCCTGCATGAGTTCGTGCCCACCGAGGAGGCTGACATCGAGAAGCTGGCCAACGACATGGGCAAGACTGTCGCTGACATCAAGGCTATCATCGCCGGCCTGCACGAGTTCAACCCCATGATGGGCCACCGGGGCTGCCGTCTGGCCGTGACCTACCCCGAGATCGCCGCCATGCAGACCCGCGCCGTCATCAAGGCAGCGCTGAATATCCAGGCCAAGCACCCTGAGTGGAACATGGTCCCCGAGATCATGATCCCCCTGGTGGGCGAGGTCAAGGAGCTGGCCTATGTGAAGAAGGTGGTCACCGAGACCGCCGACGCCATCATCGCTTCTGTCAAGTCCGACATGAAGTATAAGGTGGGCACCATGATCGAGATCCCCCGTGCCGCTATCACCGCTGACGAAATCGCCAAGCAGGCCGACTTCTTCTCCTTTGGCACCAACGACCTGACTCAGATGACCTTCGGCTTCAGCCGTGACGACGCGGGCAAGTTCCTGGATGCCTACTACGATAGGAAGATCTATGAGAACGATCCCTTTGCCAAGCTGGACCAGAAGGGCGTGGGCCGTCTGATCGAGATGGCTGCCAAGCTGGGCCGTACCGCTAACCCCGACCTGCATCTGGGCATCTGTGGTGAGCACGGCGGCGATCCCTCCTCTGTGGAGTTCTGCCACCGTGTGGGCCTGGACTATGTTTCCTGCTCCCCCTTCCGTGTGCCCATCGCCCGTCTGGCTGCCGCTCAGGCTGCTATCAAGAATCCCCGCAAGTAAGAGTTCTGTCATTCACCATTGGATTTGATGAAGCGCAAACCTTCTATAAATCCCATGGATACGGCATAAAACCGTCAAAATGGCATGATTTGACCGTGGAGGTTTATATCTAATCGCCAAAACCCCCGTACATTCCCAATTGGGCAATGTGCGGGGGTTTTTTATTGTTATTTTGGGCTGTTTGTACAAATCTAAACGGGAACGCAAAAATGTATTCTGATTTCAAAAATACATTTTGTCCATGCTCGCTGCTATTTTCACAGCAGCCAGTTCCGTAATTTTGGACGAATTCAGCTTTCAGTAAAGGGGGCCATTATGGGACGAGACGATCAAAGGCAAGCAGTAAAAAACATTCCCTTGGAACAACTGAAGCCATTTAAGAATCATCCCTTTCAGGTACGAGACGATGAGGAATTTCGGCGTCTTGTTGAGAGCATTGAAATTCACGGTGTAATTCATCCAGCGGTGGCTCGCCAGATTGGTGCGGAATGCTATGAACTAATTTCTGGTCATCGACGCAAAGCGGCTTGTGAAGTATTGGGTTACTCTGAGATGCCTGTTTTAGTCCGGTCTATGACGGATGATGAGGCAGTTGTAAACATGGTAGATGCAAACCTTCAGCGTGAGACGATTCTCCCAAGTGAAAGAGCCTTTGCATACAAAATGAAGTTGGCAGCTATGAGCCATCAGGGGCGTAAAGGATTTACTTCCGCCCAACTTGGGCGGAAGTGTGTCGGAAAAGAATCCAGAGAGTTAATTGCTGAACAAGTCGGTCAAAGTCGCAACCAAATTTCTCGCTATATCCGTCTTACTGAATTGATACCAGAAATTCTTGAAATGGTTGATAATAGAAAAATCGCATTGAATCCAGCAGTATCTATTTCCTACTTGGACAAGAAGCAACAAAAGCTACTATATAAGGTGATGGTAGCACTAAAAGCAACCCCATCTATTTCTCAGGCAAAAGCCATCCGAGAAAAGGCCAGTGAATCAGACTTCACAGAAGATTACTTGGTTTCTATCTTATCGGAAAAGAAACCAAACCAGAGAGAGCCGATGATTGTTGAAGAAGAAATCAAGCAGTATTTCCCCTCGCATTACAATAGTGAACAGATGCACAACACGATTTTACTGTTGATTAGGAATTGGAGTAAAAAGCGTGGCTACACACAATAAAAGGTCATTATACCTTGTCACAACAGGGAGCAGAAAATTTTTCTGCTCCTTTTTTTATTTTTTGCGCAACAAACGGCCTCTGCCGTGGCCTACAAGTGAGAGTTACATCTCATGGACCTTGAAAATTCAGAAGAACATCAGGTACAACCGTCCCTCGGAGAGCCACTACGGTGATACGCCATGACGCCTACGGGTCGAGCGACTTCCCTATCGCCGGTAAAGAGCTTGATAACTTGAGGCCACGATCCAGGGGCAGGGGGAAAACTTACACTCAGCCACAGTCCGAGCGTTAAAAGCGTCGCAGGCAATGGGAGTGTCCGGTACAGAACCGTGATAAATGAATCCTAAATCAAAAGGATGCCGAAATGTTCTTGATTTTAAGAAAACCCAAGGGGGTAGTTTACCCTCTTTATATTCCATCTTCTGTTCAAGACACAGGAGGAAACTGAAATGAACACACAAATTATCGCCATCGCCAACCAGAAAGGCGGCGTTGGCAAGACAACGACCTGTGCCAACCTGGGGATCGGGCTGGCACAGGCCGGGAAGAAAGTGCTGCTGATCGACGGGGACCCGCAAGGAAGTCTGACCATCAGCCTGGGCCACCACCAGCCGGACAAGCTACCCTTTACCCTGTCCGACGCGATGGGCCGTATCCTGATGGACGAGCCGCTGCGCCCCGGCGAGGGTATCCTGCATCACCCGGAGGGCGTTGACCTGATGCCCGCTGACATCCAGCTCTCCGGCATGGAGGTCTCTCTGGTGAACGCCATGAGCCGAGAGACAATCCTGCGGCAGTATCTGGACACCCTCAAGGGACAGTATTCCCATATCCTGATTGACTGTCAGCCCTCCTTGGGGATGCTTACGATCAATGCGTTGGCTGCTGCCAACAGGGTAATAATCCCCGTCCAGGCGGAGTATCTGCCCGCCAAGGGCTTGGAACAGCTGCTCCAGACGGTCAATAAGGTGAAACGGCAGATCAACCCCAAGCTCCAGATCGACGGTATCCTGCTGACGATGGTGGACAACCGCACCAACTTTGCCAAGGAGATTGCGGCTCTGCTGCGAGAAACCTACGGCAGCAAAATCAAAGTGTTCGGAACTGAGATTCCCCATTCCGTCCGGGCAAAGGAAATCAGTGCCGAGGGCAAGAGTATTTTTGCCCATGACCCCAAGGGCAAAGTGGCCGAGGGTTACAAGAATCTGACCCAGGAGGTGATGAAACTTGAAAAGCAGCGCGAAAAAAGTAGAGCTTGCTCCATACGATGACTTGTTTTCCACCGAAGAAAGCCGCCAGGATGCCAAGCTGGAGAAGGTACGGGAAATCCCGCTGTCTGAACTGCATCCTTTCAAGAACCATCCCTTCAAAGTCAAGGATGACGAAGCCATGATGGAGACCGCTGACAGTATCAAGCAGTATGGCGTTCTGGTTCCGGCGATTGCCCGACCGGACCCGGAGGGCGGCTATGAGCTGGTAGCCGGACACAGGCGGCACAGAGCCAGTGAGCTGGCAGAAAAGGAGACCATGCCGGTCATTGTTCGGGATTTGGATGATGATGCCGCTACAATCATTATGGTTGACAGCAATTTACAACGAGAAAGCCTGCTCCCCAGTGAAAGAGCATTTGCTTATAAAATGAAGCTGGATGCCATTAAGCACCAAGGAGCCAGGACGGATTTAACTTCGGCCCAAGTTGGGCCGAAGTTGACTGCGGCAGAAAAAATCGCGGAGAACAGTCCAGATAGCAAATCACAGATTAAGAGATTTATCCGTCTGACAGAGCTGATTCCTGAATTGATGGATATGGTGGATGAAAAGAAGATTGCCCTGAACCCTGCCTATGAGCTGTCCTTTCTCAAAAAGGAGGAACAGGTAGACCTGCTGGACGCGATGGACAGTGAACAGGCTACCCCTTCTCTTTCCCAAGCCCAGCGGCTCAAGAAATACAGCCAAGAGGGGCATCTGACCCTCGATATGATGCGTGTCATCATGGGTGAGGAAAAGAAAAGTGATCTGGACCGAGTGACATTTACCTCTGACACCTTGCGGAAGTATTTCCCTAAAAGCTATACGCCCCAGCGGATGCAGGAAACCATCATCAAGCTGCTGGAGGCATGGCAGAAAAAGCGTCAGAGAGACCAGGAACGATGAAAGGAGCCGCCTATGAGGGATATTTCAGCCCGTGAGCTGAAAGGACACAACATTCTCGCCGTAGAGAGGTTTTGGGATAACACCCGCTGGATGATTGAGTTTTCCGTCCTGCGTCCCAGCACTCCTTACGGCAGTCCCGGAGATGAAATGCGGCTGTTTTTGACTGAGGACGGGTATCAGGCCGCCCTGCAAAGCCAGCAGCGCCGGGAGATCAAGATCAAGCGTTACGCTCGTGTGATTGAGGGACATATCCTCGATTTCAAACCGGGAAAACGCCGCCGCTCATAAACCCATACAACGAAAGGAAAGGAATGACTATGTGTACGGTAAAGGAAATTCAAGAAGCAATCCGGGAAGATTGCAAATCTCAGCATGACATGGATTCAACGGATATTGACCGCGTGATGCAAACACTTCCTTTCGCCCAGGAGGAGCCATTTACAGAGGTGCGTCCCCAAAAGCCGCTGTTTTGGTTCTATGCAAGAAAATTTGAAAAGCGCTGAACACCGCAATTCTTTGAAATGAGGATTGCGGTTTTTTTGTACCCAAAATTCGGAAGGAGTGAGGTCGATGGCCGTTTTTCGCATTGAACGGACCCGTGATTATACCGTGATGAGCAATCATCATTTACGAAATGCAAACCTGTCGTTAAAAGCCAAGGGGCTGCTTTCCATGATGCTGTCTTTGCCAGAGGACTGGAATTACACCACCCGTGGCCTTGCAAAGATCTGTAAGGAGGGCGTGGATGCCATCGGTGCTGCCCTGCGTGAACTGGAAGGAGCCGGATATATCGTGCGCCACCAGAGACGCGATAAAAGTGGGCGGATCACAGATACCGAGTATGTCATCTATGAACAGCCCCAGCCAGATATGTCCCAGCCGGATACGGCTTCACCAGATACGGAAAACCCGGATATGGTAAAACCGGATACGGAAAAGCCCGCAGAATTAAATATAGAGAAATCAAATACAGAAAAATCAATTACTTATGGATCAAGTACCGATTCCATTCCCTTCCGGGATTGCGCGGCAGATTGTCTGCCGGAACGGAAAGGAAGGGATGCGATGTCACTCACAGAGATAGAGAGTTATCGGGAATTGATTCAGGAGAATATCGGGTATGAATACCTGTGTCAGCAGTATGAAACTTATCGGGAGGATTTGGATGAGATTGTGGAGCTAATCGTGGAAACGGTCTGTGCAAAGCGAAAGACCACCCGTATTGCAGGAAGTGATTTTCCGCATGAAATCGTTCGTTCCAGGTTCTTGAAGCTGGATAACTCGCACATTGAGTTTGTCATGGACTGTTTACAGAAGAACACCACGGAAATTCGCAACATGAAGCAGTATCTTCTGACCGTTCTGTTCAATGCACCGACCACGATAAGCAATCATTACACCTCACAAGTAAATCACGATCTGTATGGCGGCTGGTAAATGGTCGCTTTTTTATTGCCCGGAACTGCCGGGAGAAAGGAGCAAGCATGATGTCTGAGGGAAAGACCATAGGGCAGCTGATGGAAGAAATGCGGGCAAAGGCAGGAGCGCAGAATTATCACGGTCATGGATATATGGACCTCCAGCGTTTTGCGGAGGACACCCGGCACATGATTATTTTTGATGTGCTGACGAACGATTCCCCTGTTGGCTGGAAAGGCGAACGAACCCGCCTGTTCCTGTCGGATACCGGTTATGAAAAAGCACTGGATAGTCAGGAAAAGGGGCAGATTAAGATTTTGAGCCACGCAAAGGTACGTCAGGGCAATCTGCACTATGACCGTTCTGACCAGTTACGCTAAGGAGGGCGGTATGAAGCGTTATCTTCTGCGGCGGCTGGTGGTTCCGCCTTAGCAAAAAAGAGATTCCCTGCAAACTTCGTGGAAAGGAGGCGAGAAAATGCAGGAAGAAGTGGAAAACAGAACTTTGACGCTGGTTGTCAGTGGAACAAAGTTTACCGGCAGAATGTTTAAGGCTGCCATAAGCAAGTACATGGCACATCGAAAGGAAAAGAAGCTGGAAAAACAGAGAAGCCGTGATGCGCCGGTTGTTCCGCATGGAAAACAGACTGTGAAGCAGCTTGTCGGGCAGAATCAGGGAATATCCAACATTGAGATCACAGACCCCTCTATCAAGGAGTTTGAGAAAATCGCCCGGAAATATGGTGTGGATTATGCGGTGAAAAAGGACCGCAGCAGTTCTCCGCCAAAGTACCTGATTTTTTTCAAAGGCCGTGATGCAGATGCTCTGACAGCAGCTTTTACAGAGTACACCAACAAAAAGGTCAAAAAGGCAACGAAAACAGAGCGCCCGTCCGTACTGGCAAAACTTAACCAGTTCAAAGAGATGGTTAAAAATGCTGTGGTGGATCGCACCAAGCGAAAGGAGCTGGAACGATGAAAAAGACATTGGACATCAAAAAGCTCATTTTGCTGAATATGCCGTATATCCTGCTGGGGCTGTTTGCTACCAATTTTGGAGAGGCATGGCGAATGGCACAAGGGGCGGATGCTTCAGAAAAGTTTCTTTCGCTGGTTGCGGTTCTGCCTGGGGCGCTGCAAAGTTTCTGGCCAAGCCTGCATCCATTGGACTTGTTGGTAGGGCTGTGCTGCGGTGTTGGTCTGAGGCTGGCGGTGTATCTTAAAAGCAAGAACGCCAAGAAATATCGACATGGTTTGGAATATGGTTCGGCCCGCTGGGGAACCCGTGAGGATATTGCACCTTACGTTGATCCTGTATTTCAGAACAATGTGATTCTGACGAAAACGGAGAGCCTGACCATGAACAGCCGCCCCAAGGACCCCAAGACTGCCAGAAACAAAAATGTACTGGTGATTGGCGGCTCCGGTTCCGGTAAGACCCGATTCTGGCTGAAACCCAACCTGATGCAGATGCACAGCTCCTATGTTGTGACGGACCCGAAGGGAACAATTCTGGTGGAGTGCGGAAAAATGCTCCAAAGGGGTGCGCCCAAGCTGGGGAAGGACGGAAAGCCCATGAAGGATAAGCACGGCAAGGTCATTTATGAGCCGTACCGAATCAAGGTCCTAAATACCATTAACTTCAAGAAGTCCATGCACTATAACCCTTTCGCCTATATCCATAGCGAAAAGGACATCTTGAAGCTGGTCACAACGCTGATCGCCAATACCAAAGGCGCGCGCCCAGATAGGGCGTAGTAAGAAGTAGAATCAGGCACTACCCACTCAGATAACAGTGGAAACAGCCCGCCTAACCGATAGGCGAAAGCCGATGCGGGACCATAGCATGGCGGGAAAGCGATAAGTTGCTCTATACACAAGGGCACGACTGAATTGCTACGTTAAGCGGATATGAGGATAAAACTACTGAATGTTGAATGCGAGTTTCAAGTCCCCGTTGTGTTCGGACGGAGGAATGTGTATGTAACCGCTATATATGGCGGCATCAACCTCTGACATGAATAACATTGCGTTTCGCCTTTGCGCAATGGGTTATCAATCCATTCATGTGACAAGCCAGAGAACTGGAAATAACGAAACGAAAGCGTATCCGACAATCCGCATTTGCCTACTTATTACGCTAACTGGGGATTGCCTAAGTTGGAATGCTCAAACGAGCTATGCGAAATGCCCCATGCGGGTGATAAATCCCAAGCCCACGAAAGGCAAGGGAGATGACGCTGAATATCCGATACGGCAACGGAGTTCTCATAGTAGTCCTGTGGGAAGTAATGACTCCTACGGAATACATCCTGTATTCCAGACGAAGGAGAACAGTTATTGCATTCCAAAATTGAAATTTGATTAGGGAGGAAAGCCTCAAATGCAACCAACAATCGAGATTTTGGATAGAATCAGAAAAAATTCAAAGGACAATAAAGAGGAAATCTTCACAAGGCTCTATCGTTATTTGTTAAGACCTGACCTGTATTACCTTGCATACAAAAACCTCTACGCCAACAAAGGCGCAGGAACAAAAGGCGTGAATGACGATACGGCTGACGGATTCAGCAAGGAAAAGGTTGACCGGATTATTCAATCCCTGGTTGACGGAACCTATACGCCGAATCCTGTTCGCCGCGAGTACATCCAGAAGAAGCAAAACAGCACAAAAAAGCGTCCTCTTGGAATTCCTACCTTTACGGACAAGCTGGTGCAGGAAGTATTGAGAATGATATTGGAATCGGTCTACGAGCCAATCTTCTCAAACAATTCTCACGGCTTTCGTCCCAACAGGAGCTGCCACACTGCGCTGAAATCCTTGAAAAGAGAATTCTCAGGCGTGTCGTGGTTTATTGAGGGCGATATTAAAGGCTGTTTTGATAACATCGACCACCGAGTTTTAGCAAACGTCATAAACGCCAAGATTAAAGACGCACGGCTAATTCAGCTCATTTGGAAATTTCTAAAAGCCGGCTATATGGAGGACTGGCAATACCATGCTACCTACTCCGGCTGCCCGCAGGGCGGAATCGTTTCGCCCATACTCGCAAATATCTACCTGAATGAGCTGGACAAGTTCGTGGAAAAGACCGCCAAGGAGTTCTATAAAAGCAGGGACAGACACCATACCCCGGAATACGATAAGGTCACATGGCAGATAAAAAAGGCTCAAAAACAGCTGAAAACTGCAACAGGTCAGGAAAAAACAGCTTTGTTGCAGAAAATCGCTCAACTAAAAGCAGTCATGCATAAAACGCCCTGTATGTCCAAAACGGATAAAGTCATCAAATACATCCGTTATGCTGACGACTTCATTCTTGGCGTGAAGGGCGATAAAGCGGACTGTGAGCGTATCAAGAGACAGCTGTCCGACTTCATCAGCCAAACCCTGAAAATGGAGCTTTCAGAGCAAAAGACACTCATTACGCACAGTAACCAGTATGCAAGATTTTTGGGTTATGACATCCGTGTGAGGAGAGACCAGAAGCTAAAGCCGCACGGAAACCACGTTTCCCGCACGCTCAACGGGTCTGTTGAGCTGTGCATTCCGTTTGCGGACAAAATCATGCCTTTCCTGTTTGGGAAGTCGGTCATTCGGCAACTACGCGACGGGACAATAGAGCCTACCGCAAGAAAATATATCTTTCGGTGTACGGACTTGGAGATTGTTTCAACGTACAACTCTGAGCTGCGCGGTATTTGCAACTATTACAGCATAGCCAGCAACTTCAACAAGCTTCAGTATTTTGAATATTTGATGGAATACAGCTGCCTGAAAACTCTGGCTGGAAAGCATGAAAGCACCAGCAGAAAAATGATGCGCAAATACCGAGACGGAAAAGGCGGCTGGGGTGTGCCATACCAAACGAAAACAGGCATAAAACGCCGCAGTTTTGCAAGGTTTATGGACTGCAAAAATATAGACCTCTGGACAGACAAAATCATAGACTTTGCAATTGCACACGTCGGTTCCAGAACGTCATTTGACGACAGGCTGTCCGCCCGTGTGTGTGAGCTGTGCGGAAAAACCAATGTACCGCTGGAAATACACCATGTAAATAAAGTGAAGAACCTCAAAGGAAAACAACTGTGGGAGCTTGCGATGATAGCAAAAAAGCGTAAAACACTTGCGGTGTGCAAGGACTGTCATCACAAGATTCATCACCCTTGAACGACACTGATTTGAAGCAATGATGGCGAGCCGGATACATCGAGAGGTGTACGTCCGGTTCTGGGAGGGGTTTGGGCAAACCTACGGCAGTAATGTCGCAAGGCGGCTCATTCCTACTCTACGAAGGCAAGGCCGGGGACGATTTTTGGGTCAAAGCAGAGACCTTGCTGTATTGCGCGCTGATTGGGTATATCCACTATGAGGCTCCGGTGGAGGAGCAGAACTTCTCCACCCTCATTGAGTTCATCAACGCCATGGAAGTCCGTGAGGATGACGAGGAGTTCAAAAACCCCGTAGACCTGATGTTTGATGCACTGGAAGCCGAGAAGCCAAACCACTTTGCGGTGCGCCAGTATAAGAAATATAAGCTGGCCGCCGGAAAAACAGCCAAGTCGATTTTGATTTCCTGCGGCGCTCGCCTTGCCGTGTTCGACATTGCAGAGTTGCGTGAGGTCACGGCTTATGATGAGCTGGAGCTGGATACTCTGGGAGACAGGAAAACTGCCCTGTTCCTCATCATGAGTGACACTGATGACAGCTTTAATTTCCTTATATCCATGTGTTATACCCAGCTGTTTAACCTGCTCTGCGAAAAGGCCGACGATGTGTACGACGGCAGACTGCCGGTTCATGTGCGCTGTCTGATCGACGAGTGCGCCAACATTGGCCAGATACCCAAGTTGGAAAAGCTGGTGGCCACCATCCGAAGCCGTGAGATCTCCGCCTGTCTGGTGTTGCAGGCGCAGAGTCAGCTCAAGGCGATTTATAAGGATAACGCAGATACCATTATCGGAAACATGGATACTTCCATCTTTCTGGGCGGTAAGGAGCCGACCACTCTCAAGGAGCTGGCCGCCGTGCTGGGTAAGGAAACCATCGACACCTACAACACCGGAGAGAGCCGTGGGAGGGAAACATCCCATTCACTCAACTATCAAAAATTGGGGAAAGAGCTGATGAGCCAGGATGAGCTTGCTGTTATGGATGGCGGCAAGTGTATCCTCCAGCTGCGCGGTGTGCGTCCTTTCCTTTCGGATAAGTACGACATCACCAAGCACCCCAATTTCAAGTACACTGCCGACGCGGATGACAAGAACGCTTTTGACATTGAAGCATTCTTGTCTGCAAGGCTGAAACTCAAGCCCAATGAGGTCTGCGATGTATATGAAGTAGACACAAAGGGCGCTTAATTTCGTTCCGCTTTAGAAGGGAGTGATCTTATCTATTCGCCGCACCTGCCCTCTATGGGCCATTGGCGTACAAAGCGGACAATCGCGAGAAAAAATAATGAAAAAGGAGGACAGCCGGAATCATGCCCCCGGAAACCGGGCGGCA
>OKTF01001330.1_pt1 | contig 11992 bp, 7 predicted proteins | sample 1606461 | NCBI WGS metagenome assembly OKTF01 (sample SAMEA3879599, study PRJEB24766) | human gut metagenome | biome: human-associated habitat; feature: feces | place: USA | collected 1985/1987 | reverse complement strand
GATTCGCAGTTGGAAGAATTATGCCTGAAAGTAGATATTAAGGAGTAATATACCGATAGGTCGATTTTCCGGTATGCTGGTGAATGGTTCACTGGCCTATTGGCAAATTGATTTATTTATAAATTATTGATTATGTTAAGGGTTAAGGATATACTGAAAGAAATCGAACAATACACCAGCCATGCCGGTGAATTGCAACAGCTTGTACTGCAGCGCCTCGTCCGGACAGCGGCAAACACGGAATGGGGAAAGAAGCATGACTATGCCTCTATCCGTACTTATGAAGATTTCAAGAAGCGCCTTCCCATACAAACTTATGAAGAAGTAAAACCTTATGTAACCCGCCTGCGTGCCGGTGAGCAAAATCTGCTTTGGCCTTCGGAAATACGTTGGTTTGCCAAATCATCGGGTACCACCAACGACAAGAGCAAGTTCCTGCCCGTCAGCCGGGAGTCCTTGCACGACACGCATTACAAGGGAGGCCGGGATGCCGTTGCCATCTATCTGGGACAGAATCCCGAAAGCCGTTTCTTTTCCGGTAAAGGGCTTATCCTTGGAGGCAGCCACGCTCCCAACCTGAACACCAACCACAGTCTTGTAGGCGACCTCTCCGCCATCCTCATAGAAAATATCAACCCGCTGGTAAACTTTGTCCGCGTACCCAGCAAGCAGACAGCCTTGATGGAGCACTTCGAGCCCAAAATGGAGGCCATTGCCCGCGAAACCATCCATGCAAATGTAAGCAACCTTTCCGGTGTACCGTCCTGGATGCTTGTACTCATCAAACATATACTGGAAAAGACGGGAAAGCAGAGCCTTGAGGAGATATGGCCCAACCTGGAGGTATTCTTCCACGGCGGCGTTGCCTTCACTCCCTACCGCGAGCAATACAAAGACGTGATCCGCAGCAGCAAGATGCATTATGTAGAGACTTATAACGCCTCCGAAGGCTACTTCGGCACGCAGAACGACCCTGCCGACCCTGCCATGTTGCTGATGATTGACTACGGTATCTTCTACGAGTTCATCCCGCTTGAAGATGTAGGCAAGGAGAATCCGCGTACCTTCTGCCTCGAGGAGGTGGAGCTGAACAAAAACTACGCCATGGTAATCTCCACTTCTGCCGGTTTGTGGCGATATATGATTGGAGATACGGTGAAGTTCACATCGAAGAACCCCTATAAGTTCGTCATCACCGGACGTACCAAGCACTTTATCAACGCGTTCGGCGAAGAACTGATTGTGGATAACGCGGAAAGAGGACTTGCCAGGGCATGTGCCGAGACCGGTGCACAAGTAGTAGATTACTCTGCTGCTCCCGTGTTTATGGACAAGCATGCCAAATGCCGCCACCAGTGGCTGATAGAGTTTGCACAAATGCCGGACAGCCTGGAGAAGTTCGCCAAAGTATTGGACGACACCCTGAAAGAGGTGAACTCCGACTATGAAGCTAAAAGGCAGAATAACCTGGCGCTGCAACCGCTGGAAATCATCGTCGCCCGTCCCAACCTCTTCCATAACTGGCTGGATAGCAAGGGGAAACTCGGCGGACAGCATAAGGTGCCCCGGCTCAGCAACACGAGGGAGTATATAGAGGAAATGCTGGAACTGAACCGGTAAATTACTATATCATAAAAATCAAGCGCGGATTACGCAAATTACGCGGATAAATTAATAAATCCATGTAATCTGCGTAATCCGCGTTTTACAAATCAGTCAGTACGTTTTGACTTTACTTTTTCATTTCAACAATCAGCCTCAAGGATTAGAAATTATATGCCAGCCCAATTCCCAGCACTTCCTTAAACTGCACCTTGGCGCCCTTCTTCACTCCATTGTCATCAAACGTTTTCACATCATTGTCATACTTCAGAGTTGTATTGATGGTAGCCGACAATACTTTATTGATTTTCATGCTGATAAGTACATCCCAATTCACATCTATGTTTCCAAAATCTTTGCTGTAAGGAGTAAAGAAATCAGCCGTAGTAATCAGATTCACATTCTCCATCACGGGCAATTCAGCACGGGCTTTCACAAAAGCGCCACCCTCTATCTTGAAGTGGTCACCCGGGTCTACACCAAAAGCGCCCAAATCGGAAAGATAGTCATCAGTCACGAAAGTCATCTTGGTGGAAACGGGTGAAAGCAGTAGAGAATAGTTACTCTTAGGCCTCCATTCCATACCCAGGGCGATATTCGAATAGGCAGGAGCAAAGAAATTGGAAATCTGGTGCTCTTTGTCGGGATCGTCATATCCTTTGGCAAACTGGGTATTCAAATCACCCATCAGTGTATAGAACCAGACGTTGTCTGTAGAATATCCCAACTGAGTGGAAAGCCCTATTTTATCACTACTTTTCCTCATCCCCTGAGATTTGGTTTTCGACAAGCCATAGTCCAGCACCATGTTGGTGACCCAGAGCCAGTTTCCTTTCTTGTGTGTCAGTGATGCATTCAAGTAGGCATTTCCAGCAATGGAATTCTCACCTCCTGCCGACCAGTTGGCCATGGCAGTCTGTGACATATTAAGACCAGTCACTCCTTTCAATACCCAAGCTCCCTCCTGATAACCCTTATCATCCGTCTGGGCATAAGTTATAGTTGCTAAAGCAGCAAACAACATTACAATATATATCCTTTTCATATTACAGTTCGTTTTAAAAGTTTCTCATAAAAAGACGTCTCATAAAATTAACAACATTTACTATCTTTTGTTCGAGAAGCTATAAAACGAATGTAAGGTTCAAAGAATAATTCCACCGCCCAACAAGTATCCGTCCTTATCATAGAAAGCCGCTGCCTGCCCGGGTGCAATGGATTCCAGCGGCTCTATCAGACGGACACGTAACAGACCTTCCACCGTAAGAGTCACCCTGCACCGGTTTGCCTGCTTACGGTAGCGTATCTTCACAATAACCTCGTTTGCACCCAGCACACGACTATTCTCCACCAGGTTCCACTCTCCCAGCCACATTTCCTGCTTGTAGAGGGAAGAGAGCGGAGCTAAAACGACTTCATTGCTTTCCACTCTTGTCTCTTTCACAAAAACAGCCTTGTTCAGATGGATACCCAAGCCCCTACGTTGCCCTACGGTATAAAACGGATAGCCCTCATGCCATCCCAAGAAATCCCCCTTTTCATCGACGAATCTACCTTTACCGGGTAATAGTGTTTCAGGAACCTCACGCTTCAAAAAGGAACGGTAATCCAAAGGGCAAAAGCACACACCTATACTGTCTTTCTTCGCAGCCACCTGCCCGAAACCACGCTCCGCCGCATACGAGCGCGCCTCATTTTTCGTAATATCTCCCATCGGAAGCAACATACGCTGCAGGATGTCCTGCTTCAATCCCCACAGAAAGAAAGTCTGGTCTTTGTCCTTATCTGCAGCAGGAGCTATATAATACTTTCCTCCGGACAAGACTTTACGCACATAATGTCCGGTAGAAATCCAATAAATCCCCTTTTCATCGGCTATTTTAGCCAACAACGCCCACTTCAGCTCATTATTACAGACCGTGCAAGGAACGGGAGTACGCCCCCTTAGATACTCTTCCACAAAATAGCGGATAATACGCGAACGGAAAAGCTCGCGTGCATCATAGGTAATGTGTTTCATCCCCAGCTTCAGGGCCAGAGCCCGTGCATCTTCCAAATACCCGGTCTCATCTCCTGCCTCATAGAAACGGAAAGTCACGCCAGTCACCTCATAACCGGCTTCCTGCAACCTCATGGCGGCAATACACGTTTATCTGACTTCATGGATACAAAAGTAATAAACGAAGGTGAAATCCGTTGCATTTACTCTTATAAAACAGAATATCATTATAGATTTTCACAGATTTATTATACCTTTGTACTCCTAAAAGAACTAATAATCAACTGTTATGGAACATCAACTGACCATTTACAACACTTTAAATAGAAAAAAAGAGCTGTTCGTACCGCTGCATGCACCGCATGTAGGCATGTATGTCTGCGGACCGACCGTGTACGGTGACCCGCACTTGGGACATGCACGCCCTGCCATCACTTTCGACCTGCTGTTCCGCTACCTGACGCACATCGGCTACAAGGTGCGCTATGTCCGCAACATTACCGACGTGGGCCATCTGGAGCACGATGCCGACGAAGGTGAAGACAAGATTGCGAAAAAAGCCCGTCTGGAACAACTGGAACCAATGGAAGTGGCACAGTACTACATCAACCGCTATCATAAGGCGATGGATGCATTGAATGTGCTGTCTCCCAGTATCGAGCCACATGCCAGCGGCCACATCATCGAACAGATAGAACTTGTAAAGGAGATATTGAAGAACGGATATGCCTACGAAAGTGAAGGTTCCGTTTATTTCGATGTAGAAAAATACAATAAGGACCATCACTACGGCAAGCTCTCCGGACGCAACCTGGATGATGTTCTCAACACCACCCGCGAACTGGACGGACAGAGCGAGAAGCACAACCCCGCAGACTTTGCCCTCTGGAAATGTGCGCAACCGGAACACATCATGCGTTGGCCTTCCCCGTGGAGCGACGGCTTCCCCGGCTGGCACGCCGAATGTACAGCCATGGGAAAGAAATACTTGGGCGAGCACTTCGACATTCATGGTGGCGGTATGGACCTTATCTTCCCGCATCACGAATGCGAGATTGCACAATCCGTAGCTTCCCAAGGGGAAGATATGGTACATTATTGGATGCACAACAACATGCTGACCGTGAACGGACAGAAAATGGGTAAGTCTTACGGTAACTTCATCACATTGGAAGAGCTCTTCAAAGGCACACACCCCATGCTGGAGCAAGCCTACAGCCCAATGACCATCCGCTTCTTCACCCTGCAAGCCCACTACCGCAGTACGGTAGACTTCAGCAACGAAGCTCTGCAAGCCGCCGAAAAGGGATTGGCAAGACTGATGGATGCTGTACATGGACTGGACAAGATTACCCCTGCTGCAACCTCCACCATAGACGTGAAAACCCTGCGTGCCAAGTGTTACGAAGCCATGAATGATGACTTGAACTCACCGATTGTCATCGCCCACCTCTTCGACGGCGCCAAGATGGTAAACAATATCCTAGCTGGAAACGATTCCATCACAGCCGAAGACCTGAAAGAATTGAAGGAAACCTTCCACCTCTTCTGCTTCGACATCTTAGGATTACAAGAAGACAACGCCTCCAACGAAGAGCGTGAAGCCGCCTTCGGCAAAGTAGTGGACATGCTATTGGAAGAGCGTTCAAAGGCAAAAGCCAACAAAGATTGGGCTACATCCGACAAAATCCGCAATGAACTCACCGCGCTCGGTTTCGAGATTAAGGACGGTAAGGACGGAAGCGAATGGAAGCTGAATAAATAACGAAGGTATCATAACTCACCACAGAATCATACAGATTGGGGTAAGTTTTAGACAGAAGAACAAAAGAACATATTTCTCTCTCTTGTTCTTCTGTTCTTTTAACTGAAAAATAAAATCTGTATAATCCTATGGTGATTGTGTATTTTGATACATCCCTGTTAGAATACGAATCCGAACCCGGCATACCACCCTACTTTCTTCGTCTGGTTGGACCAATTCAATTGTATCTCCACTGGTCCCAGAAAACTCTTGTACATATAGCCGATGCCTACCCCTGCCATATCAACCGATTCGGAAGAGTCAAGAATCTGATGAAACTTCCCGGAGTTTCGCCCATAACTGCCCATCACTGATATATACTGGTTTTTCAAGATACGCTGTCTGAGGTTCAGCCCTGCAACCAGCAATGCGGCTTGTGACAGTTCCGCACGGTTGATGCCCGTAAACGGTATCTGCTGTGGCATATAGCGCCCCGGTATGGTCCCCCCCACCATATTGATGATGGCAAAAGGATAATTATCGCTTCCGGACAATACGCGTCCATAAAACGAAGGAGTGACAGTGAGCTTACTCGACGGAGAGAAACATCCCTGCCAACGGACATCGAAAACAGAAATAGGATTGTTGTCTTTATACTGGAAGAGGTTATCCGTATAGAGATGGTAGGATACCGCCCACGACATGCCTTTTGTAGGGGCGCTCCTCTCATTCAAGTTGTTGAACACAAGTCCGGCAAAGTAACTGAATAAGGACGAATTCTCAAACAGTGCCGAAGCCAACGGGTCGAGCGACAGCAAATCATGATAGTGGTAGTAATCAAAGTCAATGCCCAAACTGACCTGGATATTGTTCCAGTCCTTCGCCGCCCCCATACGGACCAGCTGATGTGTAAAAGTCAAATCCAGCGCCCGTTTGCCTTCATTATAAATATTCATATCTTTATAGTCGAACTGATAGGCAAGTCCTGCCTGCCATCCACCGTCCCACTGATAACTATATCCGAGTCGTGCCAGAGTACGCTTGCCCAGACGGGCGGTGAGGCTGGCCAGCGACTCCCGCTGCCGGCCGAAATAGAAGTCCGTATTTGCCTGCAACGCCGCCAGTTCTTCCGTATCAAAACGAAAACCGACATTCAGCTTGTTCTCCCGTACAGCAGGGGCGGCTATTTGGGAATCAACGGGAATCTCCCTATCAACAGCCGCGCCGGGCAAGCGGAAAGGTCCCGGGCGGCGAGGCTGATAATCTTCTGCAAGTCCCAGCTTCCGTTTCAGGGCAAGCAGTCCGTCCCAACTGTCCATGGCAGCACGCTCTCCCCGCACCATCAAAGTGTCGATGGCCTCTTTGGTGAAACTTGCAGCCGAATAGCCGGTGACATCCACCTTTATCAACACGTCGGTATTACGCAGATTCTCACGGTATTTCTTCTCTCCTTGCAGATTGATGATTTGCCCGAAGATGTCTTTCACCGATTTCAGCTCGGAAGCCTTAAGCAGCGGACTCTGCACATCCACCCCGATAATGTAGTCGGCCCCCATGGCAAGCGCCACATCTACCGGATAGTTATTCACCATTCCACCGTCCACCAACACCATTCCATCCAGGTCTACCGGAGCAAACACACCGGGAATGGACATGCTGGAACGCATGGCAGTGGCCAGTATTCCCTCATGGAACACTACTTCGCTGCCATTCACCAGATTTTCCGACACGCAGGCAAATGGAATAGGAAGACGGCTAAAATCCACAGAATCCTGGTAACCTTCTGTCAACGTGGAGAACAAACGTGCCAGGTTCTTCCCTTTTATGATACCCGCATCCGAAACAGCGGCAGATTTCAAAGAAAACGGAATGGAGAGTACATAGCGCTCCGACTTCAACCGGTCATCCAGCAACACATCCTTAGGATTGGGGGCATCCGAGAGCAAGAATTTCCAGTTCTGGGCATTCACCATACTGTCCAATTGCTGCGGGGTATATCCGATAGAATACAAACCGCCCACAATGGCCCCCATACTAGTGCCCACCACATAATCTATAGGGATACCCGCTTCTTCAATTACTTTCAGAGCACCGATATGCGCCGTCCCTTTGGCGCCACCCCCACTGAGTACGACAGCCACTTTCGGACGCCCGGACGCCCAAAGGACCATCGGCAAAAACAACAAACAAGCCCATAGTCTATACTTCATCTCCATCATTTACTTAATACGTATTGGTAATTTATTCCACTCTGAATCAAACAACCCGCTCCGACAAATAGTTCACTATCAGTCGAAGCGGGTCGCAAAAAACGTTCAAGCAATTTATGGAGGATTATCTATAACCCATTTCCAATCAATAAGGTATCATATCCTTCAAGATACCTTCCTTATACCAAGGATCATCAATCTCTTTCAACACTTTGCCCATCTCTGCGCAAAGGTCTTTTACGACTTCTTGGTTTTCTTCCAAAGAAAGGTTATTCATCTGATACGGGTCCTTTTCATCGTCAAACAACAAACTTTTGACCAGCTTATGGTTTTCGCGGTCAATGTAGAGCGCCAGCGTGTAGCGCGCCGATTTAAAGCCGCGCGACGAAGGGAAGTAGGAACGGACCATGCCTTCCGCATCCTTCTCACCGTCCAGGTTCTGGATGTAGAGAGCGCCGGTGGGACGTACAATATCCGCCTTTTCATCGAAGAAAAGCGGTGCATAGTTGCGCCCCTGCACCTCGGCCGGAATGGAGTCGGCAAGACCGGCAAGCCCCAACAAGGTAGGCATGATGTCCGGCGAGGAAAGCATCAAGTCGTCCACGCGAGGCTTAATCTTATCGGGAAAACGCACCAAGAAAGGAACGTTCATGGACTCGGAGTACGGGGAATTCTTCGGGTCTTCCGTATGCTGGCTACACATGGTCTCTCCATGGTCGGAGGCAAACACGACAATGGTATTCTTGTCCAGCCCGAGTTCCTTCAAGGCATCAAGTATCTGACCGAAAGCACGGTCGACACCCGTCACAGAAGCAAAGTAGTAGCGTGCACTCTCTGCCTTGAGCATCTTGGAGTCGGCATTCGGACGGACGAGCAAGCTGTCCAGAGGCTGGTTTTTATAGAGATTGAAATCTTCCTCCATACAGTCGTCCAAAGAACGGTACGGACTATGGGGAGGATTCATGCCTACCATAATGAAGAAAGGTTTCTTCGGGTCGCGTACATTCCCCTCGTTCTTCAGATAAGACACCACCTTGCCCGATTCGTGTAACGGTGACCACTCGCGCGGGTCGTGGCGACGGCCTTCCGTATCCCAGTAATGCGGATTCTTGTGTTCGTCAAAGGTACCGTAAGAATACCAGTAATTGAACCCATGACGACGTTCTTTCGGCGTATAGGCATCCCATGCAGGTACACGGTCTTCCACATACTGTCCGGGACGTTCGGGGTCGTTGGGGGTAGGAAAGTCGGCATGCAGTTTGCCAAAGTAGGCACAGTCATATCCGGCATTGCAGAAAACATCACTCACACACACAGCATCCTCACGCAGGGAGCTGATGGGACGGCTCGAATTGCAATTCAATGGAATACCACTCTTATTAGGATACATTCCCGTCAACAGAGAACCACGGTGGGGACTGCTCAACGGGCAGTTGCTCATGGCAGATGTCAATACCACCGACTCCCGGGCAAAATCATTCAAGCGTGGGGTATGCACCGGGTCATTCCGAAAGTTCACTTTCTCGCGAAAACCTTCCTGGCCCCAGAACTCCATCGCCTGATTACGGTATTGGTCGGGAAAAACGTAAATGACATTCGGCTGGACGGATTGTTCCGCCTGCGGGGCTTTACAGCCCTGCAAGGCGAACAAACCTAAACCACCTAACAAAATATTTAATTGAGTTTTCATTTTTCCAAGTCTCTTTTACGCATCAATCCTTCCAGGAAGTAATAGTCGGCATAATTCAGCGGTACATCAATCTCCGCACCGTGAGGAATACTGCCCACAGAGTGCATCAGGATGAAGTTGCCGTTGGTACCCACCTTGGCACGGTAGGAAGGAGAAGCGAGGCTTTCCATAATCCGGTCGGCGGTTTCCTTGTATCCCTTATCCGGCAGATAAGTACTCAGCTCGTAAAGGGCGGACGCCGTGCAGGCAGCTGCCGAAGCATCGCGAGGTTCATTCGGGATATTGGGAGCATCGAAATCCCAATAAGGAATCTTATCCTTAGGCAGACGCGGATGATTCATAATGAACTTACCAATCTTAATAGCGTGATCCAAATACTCCTTTTTACCAGTCTGCCGATACATCATTGTAAAGCCATATAATCCCCATGCTTGTCCACGTGACCAAGAAGATTGATCGTTTACTCCTTGGTGTGTCACCTGATTCAGAACTTTTCCCGTAATCGTGTCATAGCTTACCACGTGGTATGAACTTCCATCAGGGCGGAAATGATTAATCATTGTCCGGTCTGCATGCGATTTGGCCATATTATAATAGGCGTTGTCTCCGGTTAGGGAAGAAGCTACGTTGAGTAGTTCCAAATTCATCATATTATCAATGATAACAGAGAATTGCCATTTTTTACTATTCCAGGAACGGGTGCATCCTGTTACCGGATGAAAACGGGTCGACAATGATTTGGCAGCAGTCTCTATTACTTTCCTATATGTTTCATTGTGCGTGAGACGATATCCATTTCCAAAGCTGCAATTGATGATAAAACCAACATCATGGTTACTGGTTGTATATTTCTGTTGTTCTACACGTGAAGTCATCTCTTCTGCGGCAGCCCTTATTTGCGGGTCATTACTATATTCGTAACAATACCAAAGGGTACCCGGATAAAAGCCACTTGTCCACCAAGCAGATTCGCATGTAATCATCTTGCCATTTTCCGCTGTTCTCGGAAGTATGCCTTTTTGATCTTTCATCTCATTGAACATGGACATTGACTGTTTGACAGAAAAATCAAGAGCGTCATCAATGACTTTCTTCATGCCCTTTGTCACTGCCCCTGCCGAACAGGTAAAACCCGCCAGCAGAGTCAGACTTATAATTAATATTCTCTTTCTAATTTTCATTACCATCACTTTAAAGGATTTATACTTGTTCCTTGTTGTTATAAACTTATTCTATTTGTCGAAATATTCAATTAAATTATAGACATTGTAATTCACCTCCTGCATAAACTTGCCCAAGTAAGGATACATCTCATAATGATTGTCATACACTCCTTTATTAGCCGGTTTTCCGCTGTTATCTGTACCGTCGTCATCCTGATACTTGAACCAATGCCATCCTACGCAATTTTTTGCTTCAAGCAATCCCAGCGTAAAATGTTGATAAGCATAGGCGCGATCGTTCTGAGTCGGAACCGTGAATCCGGCTCCTGATAGATTATTCAAATCGGAATCCTGTCCTTTGGTATAAAATTCGGTAACTAGGAATGGAGTATCTGTCCATTCTCCCCAATTTTTAACGTATGAGTCCAGTTCCGGGCTCCAACGACTGTAGTAATTGATGGATATGATGTCACAGTATTTACCTGCGGCGGCCACTACATCTTTCATATATTTGGGAGTACCGTGCAGGCGTGTGCCTAGATACATCATGTCCGGGTCAGCTTCCTTAATGGCATCCTTTACTCCTTTATAGTAAATTTCGGCTAACCGGCCTGCAAATTCACTGTTCAGGTTATCAGTCACCCCTGTTGCCCCTTTCTCGTCCATAAATTTCTTTGCCGCAACATAAGCTACATCAGTCTTATCCGTAAGTGCCAGAAAACGGTCTAAAATTTTGGAATTTTGTGATGAGAAGTTGATCTCATTGTCTGAGAAGAAACCCAATACGTTGGCATCATGCAAGTAAGGAGCTAAAGACGTATTTACATATTTCTTACAAAAATCTGGCCAGTCATCATAAAGTACCAGTCCCAATTCATTATCCGATGTGTTGCCTGGATAAGTATGGCCATTTTGCGATCTGAATTGTCCTAAAAATCCGAATGAAGGAGTCAACGTTAACGGAGAATTAGGAATGGAAGAATTATGAGTTTGAATCTTTCCATATGTATTCGTGCAAAAGGCTCCTGTACCGTGAAAACCGATACTAGCCAATTCGGCTTGTGATGTTGCTATCCATTTGGCGTCAGTGCCAAAACGTTTGTTCCATGCTTCCTTATTGCGTGCCGAAGAACCGTAACGCATGGAAGTGACACTTCTCTCATAATGTGGATAACCTTCAGGGTCGATAATCCACCAACGACCGTTCACCTTTTTTACATAAAAACGCCCTGTGGCCTGTTGTTTGGTTCCTGAAATGAAACTGCCATACTTATTTGTAATGGCTTTGTAGTCACTTTCAGATTTAATGGTAGGTTTGTATTCTCCCATGTATGCGATAATACGGGTATTACTCTCCGTCCATTTAGTCACTGGTGGAAATTCATTGGAATACTTAACTTTTATCGGACGATAAGGTTTGCCTAAGAGTGAAGGACTGTAAGGCTGCATTTCTCCGGGAGTTGGTAACCCTTCAATGATGTCATTGTTACCTGTGTCGTCAGTAATAACAACATCCGGCGGCATAAAATTAGGATCTTTCACTACATAATCCGTACACGAAGCGAGTATAATAGCATGGCAAAC
>OKTF01001320.1_pt1 | contig 12041 bp, 10 predicted proteins | sample 1606461 | NCBI WGS metagenome assembly OKTF01 (sample SAMEA3879599, study PRJEB24766) | human gut metagenome | biome: human-associated habitat; feature: feces | place: USA | collected 1985/1987 | reverse complement strand
ATCCCGCCCACAAATAGAGCCAAACTAGAGCCATTTGATAAAACAAATGCCGGAAGCCCGCATAAATACAGGCTTTCGGCATTTTAGTCCGCTATTCAAACTCAATAGTTCCCGGTGGCTTACTGGTCAAATCATAGAATACTCTATTGACTCCCTTTACCTCATTTATAATTCTGCTCATCACTGTCTGAAGTACCTCAAATGGTATCTCGGCTGCTTCGGCTGTCATGAAGTCCACGGTGCGGACTGCACGGACTGCAACGGCATAATCATATGTTCTCTCATCACCCATGACACCTACTGAACGCATGTTGGTAAGGGCTGCAAAATACTGGTTTGGCATCCATGATGGTTCCTCGCCGTGGGCCTCTTTGTACTCTTTTGCTGCCTTTTCCACTTCGCTTCTGTAAATCCAGTCTGCATCCTGGACAATGCGTACCTTTTCGGCTGTGACTTCGCCGATGATACGGATTCCAAGGCCTGGGCCTGGGAATGGCTGACGGAATACGAGATAGTCAGGTAATCCAAGCTCCAGTCCGACCTTGCGTACCTCGTCCTTGAAGAGGTTTCTGAGTGGCTCCACGATATCCTTGAAATCGACATGCTCCGGGAGACCTCCTACGTTGTGGTGTGATTTGATGACTGCAGATTCTCCGCCAAGTCCACTCTCCACTACGTCCGGATAGATGGTTCCCTGCGCAAGGAAGTCAACCTTTCCGATTTTCTTAGCTTCTTCCTCGAATACACGGATGAATTCTTCTCCGATGATTTTTCTCTTCTGCTCCGGCTCTGTCACTCCTGCAAGTTTCTCATAAAATCTCTGCTGTGCGTTCACCCGGATAAAGTTCAGGTCATAGTCACCTTCCGGTCCGAAGATTGCTTCTACCTCATCTCCCTCGTTTTTACGAAGAAGTCCATGGTCTACGAATACACAGGTAAGCTGGTTTCCGATTGCCTTGGAAAGCATAACTGCTGCCACGGAAGAATCCACACCGCCGGAAAGTGCACACAATACTTTTCCGTCGCCTACTTTTGCACGAATCTCTTTGATTGAGTTTTCTACAAACTCATCCATCTTCCAGTCGCCGGCACATCCGCACACATTTCTCACGAAATTGCTGAGCATCTCTTTTCCCTGTACTGTATGAAGTACTTCCGGATGGAACTGGATCGCATACAGCTGTTTTTCTGCATTCTCTGCGGCTGCTACCGGACAGTCTGCCGTATGTGCTGTAATCTCAAATCCCGGTGCGATCTGCGCAATATAATCAAAATGACTCATCCAGCAGATTGTAGATGCTGACACGCCTTCAAATACTTTTGAAGAGGCTTTATCGATCAACACCTCAGTTTTTCCATATTCTCTGACATCTGCACGTTTTACTTCACCACCAAGTACATGCATCATCAGCTGGGCTCCATAACACAGTCCCAATACAGGGATTCCAAGTTCAAACAATTCTTTTGTATAGGTCGGGGAGTCTGCCTCATAGCAACTGTTCGGACCACCTGTCAGAATGATTCCTTTTGGATTCATATCCTTGATCTTCTGAAGGTCTGTTTTGTAAGAATAAATCTCACAATATACATTGCATTCTCGAACGCGTCTTGCAACCAGCTGATTGTACTGCCCGCCAAAATCGAGTACGATTACTAATTCGTTTTTCACAAATGTTTCCTCCTAATGTTTATCCTAGTATTTTTATTATAATGTAGCACTTCTGAATTTACAAGTTTCTTTTCTTGTAGTTTCACCAGTTTTACTTCCAAATACTCTAATTCTAATCTGTCTGATCAAAGGATATAGCTGTCTGCATTGATCACTTTCGCAAAGAGCAGATCCTGAATTCCGATATTCTTACCAGGCAGCTCTTCTCCATCAGCTTCTCCAAGTTGCGCTACATTTTGCGAAATGGCTACAATCACACTTTTCTGTTCTTCATTACACAATACCTGTGCGCAGTTTTGAATCCTGAGGTAATTTAATATCAATTCCGGCGTTACATCTTGTGCAATCTTTACAGTGGCTATATTTCTTACAAGAACTTGATCTGAAGAATTTTCAAGCAATATTTTATCTATGCTAATATTAGGCTTATTTTCAATGATTCTGCCCTCCCATTCAAATTCAAGTCTCTGATAGTCCACATTTAACTTTTTAAATGACGCTTCTTGATTTTTCATCAAAACTACCGTTTCCTTTACCATGAGTTTTGAAATCCACTCATCTAATGTATCTAATTTGACATCTTCCGGTACTTTTAGATTTCCGTACACATAAATGCTGTCTCCCTCTTTCTTCAGTAATTCTTCATTTAAAACTGCATCTCCATAATGAAGTGCCATTCCTGCAGGGATGACTACAAAATTCACTTTTTCATCAAATAGCTCGATACACGATTCCACCATTTCTTCCGGAATGATCAACTGTTCTGTAACAAACCGGACATTTTTTTCGACTAGCTTTTGCATATCTACCGATTTATCCTGAATAATTACTTTGTCTTTTACATAATATTTGTTGTCTTCTTTTGCTCTCAAAGGGAAATATTTATCTACAATGAATGTGTCATTTAATATCATACAGTCATCCGGATAGATCGAAACGGAATTACTTGCGGATAATTTTGTCAGATAACCCGAAATACTTTCCGCACATCGAACAGAACCGTTCACATGAATTTTCTCATATTTCTCTAAAATTTCTTTTGTACCTGAATGTATATTGAGGGCTCCATTTACGATTAACAATGTATGTTCCTGAACAACCATAGAATCTGTTATTTCATACGATCCATTGATTACTTTTAACTCTGTCTCAACATCATCTGCAATTTCTATTGTATAATCTTGATTTATCGTGACAGGAAGACGATTTAAAATACTTTTACTGGAAGTACTGACGATAACAATATCTGCATTGATTATCATGTTTTTATAGTTGTTGTAATCTTCTTCTTTCATTTTTCTGGCATCACAGATATCACAATTTAATACATAGTTTTTCTTATCAAACATATTTGTTCCCTCCTAAAATTCTTTTTAAATGTTGACGTGCAGAAGAAAGTTTGGATCGGACCGTTCCTGGTGAAAGCAAAAGGATATCTCCAATTTGTTTGGAATTATACCCTTCCAGGTAACGTAACGAAAAAATTACTCCTTCCAGATCCGGTAAAGTTTCCAGCAACTTCTCCCATTCTAATCGAACCAGTTCTTCAGAATCTATTTGTGGCTGCGAAAGCTCATTCGAGATAATTTCCTTCTTGCCATGTCTGAGACGATCTACATATAAATTTTTAACAGTTCGATATAACCATGAGCGACTTTGCTGTTCTTTCAGCGTGGATAAGGTATCCTCATGAAGCATTGCGCGCAAGAAAGCTTCATGCACCAGTTCCTCCGCGGTATACAGGTTTCCTGTCATACTATGGCACCAATTGATCAATTCCTCATAATATTTCTTATACAGTTCCTCTATCATACCTTGCGATCCTTTCTTTTGCCTTTCACTTATAAGACGGATAACCGGACAAAAGTGTTGAAAAATATTTCTCTATCCTCATTTCTTCTATTTTCTATTTCTTTGTATACTGAAAAGGCCAATGCACTTTCGTACATCGGCCTTTGGAATTCTCTCCCTTAGGTTTGCTTAGTTTGGGGAATTTGGAGTCAGATTTTCATCTAACATCATATTTAGGAGGGCTGCCGCTAGGCAGCGTAACGGGAGATTTCCTTTTTCAGTTCTTCGCAATGATCACCGTAAACCTGCAGTGATATCACGTTGTTCAGCCCGAGATTCATGATTCCTAAAATAGATTTTGCATCTACCACAAATCTTCCTCTCTTCATATCCATATCATATGGATACTTTGCCACTGTATTTACAAAATTTAGAATTTCCTCGGGGTTTTTAAAGCTAACTAACATTTCGCTCATCATAAATACTCCTCTTCTATCTATACTGATGTCTTCCTATGATGCCTTCCATGTTTCACTCTTACGAGGTTATCACATTCTGTCAAAAGAAACAGGGTGAAATATCTTAAAAAGGGAGATTTTTTTAATGAACCGATTTTCTGAAGTCATTTGGAAGCATCCCAACTTCCTCTTTAAATACCTTACTCATATATTTCGGATCTGAATATCCGGCAAGCTCCGCAATCTGATTCAGTTTCAAATGTGTATTTAAAAGCAGCTCCTTTACCTTCTCTATCCTGTATTTGCGGATTGTCTCGGTAAAAGTACTTCCGGTTTCTTTTTTAAACTGTGCGCTTAAATATTCTTCCGATACATAAAGCTTATTCGCAATCTCCTCCAGTGTAATCCCCTGATCATAATATTTGCGGATCAGCTTTTTCGCCTGTTTTACCAGAACACTTGTCTCCTCGCCTTCCTCTTCCGTCTCAAACTCAAACAAACCGAAAAAGGCTTTCAATGCAGCTTCCAGCTGATTCCAGCTCACTGCTACTGTAATTTCCTGCAGGATATTCTGCACTTCCAGATCCAGTTCAACCGAAACTTTTGCCTTATAGATTCCGAATACAGCCAGGCTCAAATGAATGATCGCCTGTTTGATATCTGTCGGTGTATGAAACTCTTCTTGATAGCAGTTCGCCAGTTCCCAGAAACATTTTTTTAATTCCTTTTTGTTCTCCTGTAAAACCGCCTGTTTTGCCTTTTCTTCCAATTCCACAGGATATTTTAACGGTACCGGATGCTGCTGCTCGATCAACTCGTTGGTGATCAGTGTTCCTTTCGGAAACATCAGATTCCATTCTCTCTGTACACGGATTTCCTGCAATGCAGACGGCATATCCAACAGCCGTTCTACCGTTTTCCAGAAGCAGACCACCGGAGTTTCCAGCTGACTGCAAACCATTGGGACAACGGACTTTTCAAATCGCTCTTTCTGGGACGCTCCGTCTTTCACCTGATAAATCACCATCGTCAACAGCTGCCAGCTGTCGGATTCCAAAATGCAGGACTTATAATGTATAGCGTGATCCCCCACCGTTTCCAAAATCTGCCTGGTCAACGACTTCTGTTTTCTGTAACTGTCCCCTAGCCACACACCAAAAAGTTCTGCCGGTTCTTCCAGAGAAACACCGTATTTTTGCTGCATTGTTTTATTTAATTGTGAATTCTGGCGCACCTGACCATGCATACAGGCCAACATAATATTTTCCACGGAAAAAATCTGCTCTGTCCCCTGATCCTCTGAGATTTCTCTCTCTGCCTGTTTTAAGGCACTTTTCAATTCCGGAATCTTAATCGGCTTCAGCAGATAGCTGTCTGCTTTGAGTTCAATCGCCTTTTGGGCATACTGAAATTCCGAATATGCCGAAAGGATAATGGCTTTACATTTTATATTTTCCTCCCGCAATTTCTTCATCATGGCAATCCCATCCATTTTGGGCATCCGAATATCCATAATGACCAGATCCGGATTCAGTTCACGAATCAGCTGATAGCCGGCTTCCCCATCCGCCGCTTTTCCTACCAGCTCATATTCCGGATTGATCTTGCTTAGAAGCTTTGCCATTCCTTCACGAATCGGCGCTTCATCCTCAACCACTACAATACGCATGTAGTTTCCTCCTCTATCGGTATAAATAAGTGTACTTTTGTATAGTTTCCAACTTCACTTTCAAAATATAATGCTGCCTGTCCCCCATAATACAATTTCAGGCGCTTTCTTACATTTGCAATTCCAAGATGTCCTTCCATCTCGCACTCGTCCTGATTAAGTTTGGCTACCATGTCCGGATCCATTCCCTGTCCATTGTCCTGGATCAGAATATGCAGCTGTTCTCCGCTTTTCTTCATGCGGATATTCAAAGCACACGTTTCCTGATCTGCGAATGCATATTTGATCGTATTTTCCACAAACGGCTGTAAAAGCAATTTGTGGATTCTGCATTCCTTCACATCTTCCGGCATATAAATCTTTACATCCAGACGCTTTCCGAATTTTGCACTCTGCAGCATAATATATTGCTTCAGCCAGGCAATTTCTTCGCTGATACTCGCTGTTCCTCCTGCATTTTTCACTGTATAACGCAGAATGTCCGCAAGTGCACCAACCATTCCACTAATCTCATACTGCTCATTTTCAATCGCCTTCCAGTTGATCGTATCCAGCGTATTATAGAGAAAATGAGGATCGATCTGTGCCTCCAGGGCTGACAATTCTGCATTTTTCTGATCCAGAACCGCCTGTTTTACTTTTGCAATCAACATCTCCAGATGTGCAACCATCTCATTAAATCCTGAACTGATCTGTTGTATCTCCATAGGCAGATGCGGGTTCACTCTCACCTGATGATCAAACTCACCCTGTTCTACACAACTCATTACGCCGGTAATTGATTCTACCGCCTGAATGTATGGTCTGCTGAAAAAATGAAGCAATATGAACATGATCACGATCGTCATGCTGATAATGATAAACAGATAAATCCATTGACTGACGGACATTTTCCAGTAATACGCAAGTGGCTGCTCATTGCAGATTGCAAATCCGCTGATTTCATGATCTGCTGTCGTATACTGGTAATTTTCGGAATCCTGTATCTCACTGAGCTTCTTCCCGATCTTCTTTGGATCAGGCGCACTCACAATCACATCGTCGCTCAGCAGATATTCTCTGGAACCAATATCCGATGCAATTGCTCTGCGAATTCTCTCCTCATTGACACTTAATACGACCGTTCCCTGAAAATTCTCGATAATACGATAGTCTGTAATATTTCTTGCAATATAAAACATATAATGATTCTTGTCAGCAATCTTCACTGGCTTTCCATCTCCGAAATAAACAGCCCCCCGTTCTATTTTCGGAATCTCAACCTTATCTGCCCACGTCTCACTTCCAGAAAATGACGAAAGACTCTCATAATATATGATCTCTCCCGTCTTTAACTGTATCGTGATCCCTTCCACTCCGGTAAACTGATTGCAAATATGACTCAGTTTTTTCCTGAGACTGGTGCTGTTACTCTCACGATCCCCCTGATTCTCGTTCAATTCTCTCACAATTTCCAGAACATCTTCATCCGTGCTGAAATCATATAAAATTGTCTCGTACTTATCCAGAACCATCTCCAGATTTTTTTCTGCAGTATCCAGATTACTCTTTATTCGGTCTGATAGATTTTCTTTTAACCGCTTCTGTATATTGATCTGCGAGATAATTGCAAAGATCAAAACCGGAATCAATGCTGTCAAAAGAAAATTTGTCATTAATCTGCGTTTCAGGGTGCCTCGTATTTGCCCGTTTTTTCCTTGTCTCAATTAGCTTCTCCTGTATCTTACTTTTTATTCTCAGCATACCTGCTGACTTTCTTCCTTATTATAGCACACATTCCTATGTCAGCTCTTGTTCTTCTCATGCTGGTGTAAATATTTTTCCTTTGTAGCCAGTCCACCGCGTATGTGACGCTCTGATTTGTTCATATCCAACACTTTTCGCGCCTTTGCCGCCAGTATCGGCCGAACCTGAAGTAATCTTTCTGTCACATCCTTGTGCACCGTACTCTTACTAATCCCAAACTGCTTCGCTGTCTGCCTCACTGTCGCATTATTTTCTATTATATAAGTTGCGATCTCAACGGCCCTCTCCTCGATATAATCTTTCATGGAAACCCCTGTATAATTTGTTTATACAATCTATGCAGGGCTAAGAGACAGTATGCGGAATGTACACTCCGATTCGTCTATATTTCTTTTGATATCTACAACAACTAATCTGAACCTGTTTCATTTTTCTGTATCTATTCGATTGTAAATAATTCAGGCAAGTTCCACCACATGATTTATACTATCAATTACAATATACTTCCATGATATAATCTCATAACATGCCTCCGTTTTTTTCGGCACAATATCCCTAAGTCTTCTATTATTGTTCCAAAATCTAAGGTATGCTCAACTTCATAATTTTCTTTTTCTTTTCATTCATCCAAAACCTCCTATTATTTAGCAATGGCAAGATAATCTTTTTCCTGCTTCGCCATTCTATTATCCTCCCTTTACTCGTATCTTTAAAACAAACCAAACAACGATGACTCATCAAAAAGTACATCATTTGATAAGCATAGCCCATATGTATCTACAAACATTCTTATAAATTCACCTGATAGTTCTTTATTTTCTTCATAATCCTTTTGTAGCAACTGCTGAAAATACGCCCACTTCTACAGCTTCATCATATACCTCGCATATTTCTAAATACGTATTCGAATAATGTCTTCTTTCTTCCGAAAAAGTATTTGTTACATTTCTGCAATTTCCCATACTATTATATCTCCTTCCTATCCTTCATTTTAACTGCTTTTCATCTGTAACTCAAGAAAATGAGTGACAAAAAGACCGGAATTCCCCTGCAGTCATTACTTTTTCCCCATTCTCCACACTTCAAAACCTCAAAATTTTATTGTAATATTTTACCAATTTTTATAGTATTACACGCCAAAAAACCATGATATTATAAAAACAATTCTTCCAGTTTTTCAAACACGCGCGATCTGAAGGATAACAAGAAGAGTAAATTTTTTATGTAGGAGGGCACTATGAAAAATCGTTTACGATCCATGTTTATAGCCGCCGTACTGGTTGGCACAGTTGTCGCAGGAAGCTTCACAGCTCCATTTTCTGTTCAGGCAGCGAAAAAGGACACCACATCTTTTGAAGATTTAAACCAGTCTCAAATAGTAGAAGCAATGGGACCTGGCTGGAATTTAGGAAATCAGCTGGAAAGTGTCACTGACAACGTTCCGGAGGAAACAAACTGGGGAAATCCTGTAATCACAGAAAAACTCATTCAAAGTGTAAAGGCTGCAGGCTTTAAATCGATCCGTATCCCTGTATCCTATTTTGCCAAAATCGACGATGACAAAGATTATACGATTGACAGCAAATGGCTGAATCGTGTACAGGAAGTTGTAGACTACTGCATTAAAAATGACTTATATGCAGTGATCAACATTCACGGAGATGGCTATAATACCATCGATGGCAGCTGGCTTTTGTGCAATGGAAAAAATCAAACAGAGATTAAGAAAAAATATAAAAAGGTATGGAAGCAAATTGCAGAAAGATTTAAAAATTACGATGAGCACTTACTGTTCGAGTCCATGAATGAAGAATTTGACGGCAGTTATTCTGAACCGAATAAAGAGTACTATCAAAATATTAATGACTACAACCAGATATTCGTTGATACTGTTCGGAAAACAGGAGATAACAATACAAAGCGTTGGCTGATTATTCCCGGCTGGAACACAAATATCGACTATACCGCCGGAGACTACGGTTTTAAACTTCCTACGGATCAATACCGCGACAAACCAATCGATAAAGAAGAACAACGAATTATGATTTCTGTTCACTATTACTCTCCATGGGACTTCTGTGGCGGGGAAAACGGTGTGATCACTCAATGGGGCAACGAAGCGGATGATCCTTCCAAAACAAGTACAACCTGTGACGAAACTTACATGAAAAATCAGTTAAATCTGATGAAAACAACATTTGCAGACAAGGGATACCCTGTTTTCATCGGTGAATACGGCTCTATCGACAAAACATCCTATGACAGTGAAAACGAATATTACCGTGCATATTTTGCCCGAAAATTGTGCCAGCTGAGTCGTAAAAACGGATGTATTCCAATGTACTGGGACAATGGATACAATGGTGTCCACGGATTCGACTTATTTGATCGTACAACATGTGAAGTCACACAGCCTGTCATTATTGATGCCATTATGGAAGGTTTTGGTCAGAAAGCATCTCAAAACAGCACTCTGATGTCCGTCCGCCTGTATGTGTCAGACAGTAAATACTGGACGACCATTCAAAGTGATAACACTGCAAGAATTACCAAAAAAGGCGGCACCTATACTCTGAAACTGAAAGGTGATAAAGATATGCTTTTAAACATTACAACCATTGCTTTAAAAGACTGTGACGTTGAACTTGGAAATCAGACAAAATCCGACTTTACCAATGCTCAGATTGTAATTGACAAGGTTCTTTTTAATGGAACGGATTACACGGTAAAAGAAAATAAAAATGATGAGGTTTTCTCTGAAAAAGGCAGCCTTCAGATGGATCTGATCAATCAGTGGAGCGAAGCAGAGCCGATGATCGAAGGTCTGCAGAAAAAAGAATCTTTTTCTTTCCAGAATGCAGACTATAAAGATGAAAATATGTTAGAGGTTACGTTCACCATCTCCAATTTGAAATAAAAATAACAGACTCATTTTCAATATTTCATGTAAAAATGAGGCCGGGAACGCAGATTATTTTGCTTTACACCAGCCTCATTTTTGCTTGTCTACTTAATTACCAAGATGGTGAATGAATACCTGTACTGTGCAAGAATCAAATTCTGCTTTGTATTCATTGTTCTTCCAACCTGTGCACATCTTCCGGTGATAATCCGGAATACTCCGCGATCTTTTCTATCGGCAACTTATCCTCCAACATCTTACGCGCCATTTCCACTGCGTGCTCATGTTTTCCTTCACGTAATCCTTCACGTAATCCTTCGCGCCTTCCACTAGCTAACATATGGCGATGATCCCGGATTGCCTTTTGTCGTTCCTCATATTCTAATCGTTTTTCCTCGTCTGCACTGATTTCTTCCAATTTATCATATGCTTTATGGATATATTCATCTTTTTCTGCCAACACTTCAATTTCCTCCCTGCTCCTTGCACCGAAAAATTGTGCCCATCGAAGGAGTTCTGTCTGTGGATATTCATACTTCGCAAGCTTTGGCAACTCAAGTACATGAATCTCGAATTTGTCGGAATACATGTCCCGTATCGTATCCTCCCAGATATGAAAACAAGAATAATATCTCTCATGTTCAAACAGTGTAAAATCCAGAATCCCTACATGGATACATTTCTTCAACTTATCATAATCTTCCCCTTCGTGGATCTGGTCTACATACATTTTCCCAAGATAAAACAAAGACCGCTCCTGCCAGTAATCATAGGCAATAGACTGCATTTCAATGTTTAGCTGCTCTCCCTCTCTTAGACGAACTCGCACATCCAGGATTCCGTACTTCTCTTCCTTATATTTCTTACTAAGCTTCTTCGGAAGTAATTCCATATCCAGAATCTCTTCCGGTGGAATCCGAAGAAACGCACCTATAAATCCTCGGCGCACTTCTTCATCTTCCATCAGCTCCTGAAAACAAAAATCCACGCTAGGTAACATAATAAACTTCTGTTCTTTCGTTTTCTTACACATATAACTGCTCCTTTCCACGGTGTGGAAAACACAATCATACATGATGTTCTTTTTTGATATTTTCATTATAAAGAAATATTGTCTATTGTACAACTGCTTTTCCATCATATTTACTTGCCTCTTTGTTCAGTTAAATTTTTTCTGAAATATCTGACCGAACGGTCTTGACCTTCTAGAAATCATTTAGAAATTTATCAGAAAGTTTAGATGATTCAAGTATAATATGACAGTATATGAAAAGCAATAAACTATTTATTAAATTTCCAAAGAATCCCTTTTAATTACTCAAACTTTGCATTTCAATAAGTTCGTATACACCTTGAAAATCCAATAATTGAGGGCGTAAAAAATAGTATGGATGCCATCCGGTTTGGTAGAATTGAGTTACTCAAAAACAATTAAAAACCGTAGGCTCATGCTATAAATAAAAGATAACACCAGACACCCAGAATGATACCCAAATTTTTAAAACTATTCGAAGATTTTTAATGGTTTTCATGTTTCTCCAGTACTCAAAACAGCAAATTCATTGTGTACTTCACTTACTATCGTTGTATTTCCGGTACATTTTCTTCTTTGTATGTTACTCTAAAATGTTTTGCCCCAAGATCCTGCACAATCTTTTGTAATTCTCTTATTCGCGCTATTTTTAAATAACTAAAAATAGTCGTCTAACGCAATATATTCATCTCTATCACTTGGGTCTACATCATAAAAAGTCGGAATCTCTCCCGACTTTTCCTTTATTCACTCAATTTAAATCGTTTCTTACT
>OKTF01001312.1_pt1 | contig 12100 bp, 14 predicted proteins | sample 1606461 | NCBI WGS metagenome assembly OKTF01 (sample SAMEA3879599, study PRJEB24766) | human gut metagenome | biome: human-associated habitat; feature: feces | place: USA | collected 1985/1987 | reverse complement strand
ATTGGTAATATGATGGTGTTACAAATTTTTTGTATGAAAATTAAACACGATATATTTCCTCTCTACAAACCACTTATATTTTGTGTTAAAATAAATCAATAAATCGGTATTTGTTAAGTTGGTAGTAATTTTTTGCAATAATGAAGGTAAAGGAGAGCATTTTATGAGTACAAGAAAGACGATAGGATGGGCTTTGGGAGCTATCATTGTATTGTTAGTAGCTCAAATATTAGCTCAGTTAGTGGCAAGTTTGTTTGTTTTGGTTAAAATTCCAGAAGGTATATGCAATATTATAGCAGGAATTATATATGTTGGATTAGCATTTGTTTTAATTGAATTATTTTCAAAAAGACTACTTAAAATAAAGATAGAAAATTTGGGAATGCCAAAATTTTCAATTAAAGCTAAATGGATTATTGTAGGTGTATTATTACCTGTGACAGTAATAGCGGTTTATCTTTTTTTCTTTTCTGGAAAGTACGTTTCTTCTGGAATGAATAGTAATCAGATTTTTTCAATACTGAGTGCTGGTATTGCTTTTACAGGTATAGCCGCTGGTTTTGTTGAAGAAATGGTTTTTCGTGGAGTTATTCTAAATCTGTTAAAAGAGAAATGGAATATTAAAGTAGCTGTATTAATTCCATCAGTTTTATTTGGATTCGTACATATTATAGGAATGGATTTTTCCATTATAAGTAGCCTGTTGGTTCTTATTGCAGGAACAATGGTGGGAATAATGTTCTCAATGATTGCTATTGAAAGTAGTTCTGTTTGGAACAGCGGAATTGTTCATTCACTTTGGAATATTTTAATTATTGGCGGCGGTTTATCGATAAGTGAAAAGGCAGATGAATATTCGGTTATGACATATGTACTTGATTCAAAAGACTTTGTTTTCACTGGTGGAGAATTTGGAATTGAATCATCAATTATTGCACTATTAGGTTATGTTATAGTTACTTTAGCAGCAATATGTATGATTAAGAAAAAAGCAAAAGTGTAATAAGTATCAAAAAAACAAATTCCAGTTTGTCGCTGTATAGACAAAACTAGTAACGGGTAAGCCTCATCAATTTACCCGCTTTTTTTTATGCCTTCTATTTAACTATGGGGAGTATTTTGGAGGTTTCTGTGAGGATGTTTTGTCCAAGTTGTAAAAAGAGAAGACCTTCATTGAAAGCACCTGCATCTAAGAACATCTGTGATTACATCTCGAATGCATAGAACAAAGAGACTTTATATGTTTCTTTGTTTTTTTATGCTTATTCAGAGAAGATTCTTAACAAACCCGTATTGAGGGGCTTAGTCTAATTCTAGACTACGTTACCCGTTTTTAGTTTCACCGTTTTAAGTGAGTATTACCCGTTCTTACTTTAACGGTTTGTGTTCTGTCTCGCTAAATGCGCGGCTTAGTTTAACATCGACCTGCGGGCAGAATTTGCTAAATGCACGGCTTAGTTTCTATATGCACGTTATAGTTTAACGATGACATGACAATTAGGATAGTTTTATCCTAATTTTTTCTTTACAAGTGATATATACTGTTATACACTGTTATATAGAAGGTGATACAATGATTATTATCAATAATAGTTCAATGATTCCTATTTATGAACAGATTGTGAATCAAGTGAAACAAAATATTGTGGATGGTAAGTTAAAAGAAGGAGATGCTTTACCGAGTGTTCGTGGTCTATCAAAAGATTTAAAAATATCGGCTTTAACTGTTAAAAAAGCATATGACATATTAGAAGCAGATGGCTTATGTAGAACGGTTCAAGGTAAGGGTTCGTTTGTGTTGGGGGTAAATCCTGGTTTGGTACATGAGCAGCGTGTAGTTGAAATCCAAAAGGATTTAGAGAAGGTACTTGATAAAGCGAAATCTTACGATTTGTCAAAAGAAGAAATCAAAGATTTATTTGATATCTTGATGGAGGAATAATAGTATGCGGTTTGTAAAGACATATAATGATTTTAAATTGGATTGTAAACTTGAATTAAAGCCAGGAACAATAACGGCTTTGATTGGTCGTAATGGCTCTGGTAAGACAACTTTATTTAAGTTGTATCTTGGTTTGATTGAAGATGATGATAAACATACAAATCAAGTGAATAAAGAAGAAATTGGTGTTGTGTGGAATGATTCGAGTTTTAGTTTGGTTTTAAATGTTCTTGAAATTAAAAAGATTCTAATGTATTCCTATAAACATTTTGATTGTGATTATTTTGATTCTATGATTTCTCGATTTGAATTGGATATAAAGAAACCATTAAAAGAATATTCTACAGGTATGCTTTCAAAATTGAAGATCATTATTGCGACAAGTCTTCATGCGAAAATATTATTGTTGGATGAACCAACAAGTGGTTTAGATGTGATTGCACGAAATGAAGTATTAGATTTGTTGCGTGATTATATGGAACAAAATGAAGAGGTTTCCATATTGATTAGTTCGCATATCGCAAGTGATTTGGAGGGTTTGTGTGATGAATTTTACTTTATTGAAAAAGGAAAAATCATTCTGCAAGAACAGGATCTAGAATCATATGCATTATTAAAGGGTGTAGATGAAACTGTGGATTTAAGCTATGCATTAAAAAGGATAGGCACGACGTATCTTACAAATGAAAGACAATTTTATGTAGAAAACTATCCAAATCTAGTCATTGAAAAAGCACATATTGATGATTTGATGGAATATATGATAAAGGGGGAAACTATATGAAGGGTTTGTTAGTCAAAGATTTCTTGTTGATGATAAAAAGTAAGAAAGTCATATTGTTTATGTTGTTCATTGGAATCATTGGTGGGATAAATGATATTTCATTTGCGACAGGTTATATCTTGATGGTTCTTGCGATATTAAGCTTATCTACAATTTCGTATGATGAAGCCAATCACGGATTAAATACATTATTTACTTTACCCATTTCTAAATCGGATTATGTGAAAGAAAAATATTTGTTTTCTTTGATTATTACAGGGATTGGTTTTGTGTTTGTCACAATATTAGGTTGTTTTAGTAAAAGTGGCTTCATGGAAACACTTATAATCTTATCAACAGCTTTGTTGTTGTTAGCTCTATCTTTGCCTTTTCAATTAAAGGAAGGTAATGAAAAAGGAAGAATTGTTTTGTTTGTGGTTGTGTTTGGATGTACTTTCTTATTCGCTTTCTTAAATCAATTTATTCCTAAATTCTTTGAATCTATAGAATCTGTATTGAATACATTAGATCCTATTATGTTTAGTGTAGGTTTATTGATTACAAGTTTTATTCTATATTTTATTTCTATGATGATTTCAATTCGTGTATACAAAAACCGTGTTCTTGATTAATTCACCAGTTTACCTACAATGTGATTGATGATATTCGCAATTTCTTCACAAGATTCAATACATCCTGCATCGATCCATTGTTGAATGGTTGCCAAAGATCCAAAAAGGATGTAGTTTTTGATATATGGATCGTTTTGCGAAACTTGTTCAAGTTGATTGTTGATGGAATCGAGTGCTAGAACTTGTTTAGGAAATTCATTGTCGACATTGCATTCAAAAAAGATTTTGATGGTTTCTTTATTGGATTTTAAAAATTGGAGTAATTGAATAAAAGAAGTTTCTTTTGGCTGATCATTTAATTGTTTATTGATCAATTGTATGACTTCTTGCTCCATTTCTTTAATGACATCATATTGACTGCCATAATACTTATAGAAGGTTGAACGATTGATATCAGCCTTTTCACATAAGCTAGAAATGGTGATCTTATTGATGTCTTTTTCTTTTAGACATTCGAATAAAGCTTCTCGAATACATCTTTTTGTCATTTGTATTTTTCTGTTCATAATCAACACCTGTTGCTTTCGTAACAATATGTTAAAATCAGTCGATTGAAAAATCAAGAGATAATTTTCTATAATTAAGAAAATATGGAGGGCTTTTTATGCTTCAATGTAAAAATATTATAAAAGATTATGTTTCAGGAGACGAAATTGTACATGCATTAAAAGGTGTATCACTTTCTTTTCGTGAACATGAATTTGTTTCAATACTTGGACAGAGTGGATGTGGTAAAACTACATTTCTAAATATTATTGGTGGTTTAGATCATTATACTTCCGGTGATTTAATTATCAATGGAAAGAGTACAAAGGATTATAGTGATAAAGACTGGGATACGTATCGTAATCATCAGGTTGGTTTTGTGTTTCAATCCTATAATCTAATCATGCATCAGAGTGTTTTAAGTAATGTAGAATTGGCTTTAACACTAACGGGAGTCAATAAAGAGGAAAGAAGAAAAAGAGCTATAGAGGCTTTAAATAAGGTTGGACTTTCGGATCAAATTCATAAAAAGCCAACCCAGATGTCGGGTGGACAAATGCAGCGAGTGGCCATTGCCCGTGCTATTGTCAATAATCCAGATATTATTTTGGCCGATGAGCCAACTGGTGCTTTGGATAGTGCAACAAGTGTGCAGATTATGGAGATCTTAAAGGAAATCTCAAAAGATAAGCTTGTCATTATGGTCACTCATAATCCGCAATTGGCCGATGAATATTCGAGTCGAATTATTCGCTTAAAGGATGGTTCTTTAGTATCGGATTCCAATCCTTTTAATGAACAAGAAATGAATGTGGATACGAGTGTGTTAAAAAGACCTGGCATGTCTTTTAAAATGGCTTGCTCATTAAGTTTAAATAATTTAATGACAAAAAAGGCACGTACATTTTTAACTTCTTTTGCCGGAAGCATTGGCATTATTGGAATCGCATTGATTATGTCATTGTCGCATGGTATGCAGTCTTATATTGATCAAATGGAAAATGATACAATGGCCAGTTATCCGATTGAGATTCAGGCTAATTCAAGTGATATGTCTACATTAATGACAACGATGATGGGCATGAAGAAAAAGACAGAAGAACATAAGGATTCTAAAATCTATTCTCGTCCTTATGTGGAGGATGTATTAGAATCTTTATCGAGTTCAAAGAAGAATAACTTATCGGCTTTTAAATCGTATATTGAAAGTAGTAAGGGTAAAGAATTTAGAAAGACGGCGAAAGCAATTGAGTATGATTATAATTTAAATTTACAAGTTTACAATGAAAATACAGATTCTGGCTTAGTGCAAGTATCGCCAAATGGTTTGTTGGATAAATTAGGAATGTCAGATATGATGTCGATTCAATCGCAATTCATGGATTCAAGTGCTATGGCCAATGATCAAGTATGGCTTTCTTTACCCGAATCGAAAAAGCTTCGAGATGATGAGTATCAGCTTGTCGAAGGTAAGTGGCCAACAAACTATAACGAAGTTGTTTTAGAGGTTGATGAAAATAACGAAATAACGGATTATGCACTGTATTCTTTGGGATTGTTAGATCAGGATGAATTGGTTAAGAATTATCAAAAGATTTTAAATGGAGAGACGGATAAGATTTCAAAGACAAACCTAGAATCGTATAGTGTGGATGATATCATGAATTTGAAGTTTAGATTGGTTTTAAATAGTGATTTATATCAAAAGGTAAATGGTTTGTGGATCAACCAAAGTGAAAATGAATCGTATATGAAGGATGTTGTTTCGAAGAGTCCTGAAATCAAGGTGGTTGGAATTATTAAACCAAGCGATTCAACTGTATCACAACCAACAATGGGTGGTGTGTATTATACAAAGGCTATGGAAGAGTATGTAACTTCTAAGACGGAGAATGCTCAAATTGTAAAAGAACAAAAGACAAATCCAAATATCAATATTTTTACGCAGGCCGAGTTTGCTTCAGGTCAGAAGATGAGTATGTCAAATCTTACAAATGAGCAGATGATGCAGCTTTCTAGTATGTCGCAAGAAGAATTGATGAATTACATGAATACGTATAATGAAAATATCAATGCGACGTATGATTCGAATTTGACTAAACTTGGTGTTGTAGATTACTCAAATCCGACAAAGATTTCTTTATATGCATCAAGTTTTGATGGAAAAGAAAAGCTGGGGGATTTGATTACTTATTATAATAAGAAGCAGACAAAGAGCAATGTGATCACATATAATGATTTTATTGGAACGATGTTAAGTTCTGTGACAAGTGTTGTAAATATTATTAGTTATGTCTTGATTGGCTTTGTATCTGTATCACTCATTGTATCAAGCATCATGATTGGTATCATTACGTATATTTCAGTATTAGAACGTACAAAAGAGATTGGTATCTTACGCTCTATTGGTGCTAGTAAGAAAGATATTACACGTGTATTTAATGCAGAAACATTCATTATTGGATTGATCAGTGGTGTATTAGGCATATTGATTACACTTGTATTGAATGTTCCAATTAGTGTGGTCGTTGAGAATATGACAGGTGTTTCGCATATTGCCAAATTACCAGTCAATGGAGCTGTATTCTTGATTTTCATTGATTTAGTATTAACCATTCTTGCAGGATTGATTCCATCCAAGATTGCAAGTAAAAAAGATCCTGTAGAGGCATTAAGAAGTGAGTAATCACTTCTTTTTTGGTATAATACCTGCGAGGTGATTTCGTGATTCGAAAAGGAACGATTGAAGATGCAGAAATATTATCTAAGGTAGAAGCAACTTGTTTTCCACCCAATGAAGCAACGACTTCAAAAGAGATTCAAGAAAGATTAAATGTATATGCGAATCATTTTCTTTTATTGTTCGAAAAAAATCAATTGATTAGTTTTATCGATGGTTTTTGTACAAACCAAAGAGATTTAACGGATGAAATGTATAGTGATGCTTCGATGCATGATGAAGATGGTGACTGGCAAATGATATTTGGATTAAATACATTACCAGATTATCAAAAAAATGGTTATGCCGCGAAGATCATGTGTGCAATGATTGATTTGGCTAGACAAGAGAACCGAAAAGGATTAGTGTTAACTTGTAAAGATAGATTGGTGCCTTACTATAGTAAGTTTGGGTTTAAAAATGAGGGTGTATCCTCAAGTGTTCATGGTGGTGTAGTTTGGTATCAAATGCGATTGGAGTTTTAGATGAAAATAATTCAAAAGGTAAAGAAATATCAGAAGAAAAAAGCAAAAAAAGCCGCAAAAGAAGAGTTGAAACAGATGATTCCTACGTTAAGAGGTCAATTGAATGAAGTGACTTCTGGTTTGGATGAATTAAATGGTCTTCTTAAAAAGATTACACGTTCATGAAGTCAAAGATTTATTTAGCTATCGATTTAAAGTCTTTCTATGCTTCTTGTGAATGTGTATCTAGAGGATTGGATCCTTTAAAAACCAATCTTGTGGTGGCGGATGCTTCTAGAACAGAAAAAACAATATGTTTGGCTGTATCGCCTTCTTTAAAACAGTATGGAATTGGTGGAAGGTGTCGTTTGTTTGAGGTGAATCAAAAGGTAAGGCAAGTGAATGCCAAAAGGAAAAAGGGATTTTTGCGTTTTGATGGTAAGTCGAGTGATGATGAAATCTTAAAAAAGAATCCTAGATTTGAAGTCGATTTTTTAATTGCACCTCCAAGAATGAAATACTATTTGGATATCAGTACGCAAATCTATAATATATATTTGAAGTATGTTTCAAGCCAAGATATTCATGTATATTCTATTGATGAAGTGTTTATTGATGCGACGCCATATTTAAATACGTATCAATTAACACCCAAAGAGTTCGCGATGAAAATGATTTTAGATATTTATGAAACAACTGGCATCACGGCTACAGCAGGTATTGGTACGAATTTATATCTTGCCAAGGTGGCAATGGATATTGTGGCCAAACATAAAGATCCAGATGAAAATGGGGTTCGTGTTGCGGCTTTAAATGAATGTAGGTATCGTAAATTGTTGTGGAATCATAAGCCTTTGACTGATTTTTGGCGTGTTGGAAAAGGATGTGAGAAAAGATTGCATAAACTAGGTATTGATACAATGGGTAAGCTTTGTACCTTTAGCTTGGAACATGAGGATGTTTTGTTTAAGACATTTGGTGTAAATGCCGAACTATTGATTGATCATGCGTGGGGATATGAACCTTGTACGATTGAAGATATCAAGGCATATAAGCCAGAAAAGAATAGTATAGGTTCGGGACAAGTCTTATCTTGTGGGTATGAAAAAGAAAAGGCTAAGATTTTAGTAAAGGAAATGGTGGAATCTTTAGCTTTAAGTTTGGTGGATAAGGATTTGGTGACAAATAAAGTGGTTCTTACTATTGGTTATGAAGCAAATGCGGATTATACGGGCGAAACGATGGTTGATTTTTATGGACGTGTTTTGCCGAAAAGCTTAAATAAAATTGTTCATTTACCTCAAAAGACAAATGCGAATTCAATTCTAATTCAAAATATATTGGATGTATATGATCAGTATGTGGATTCTAGTTTATTGGTGCGAAGAATCAATGTGGCGGCTGTTGAAGTGATAGATGAAAAGAATCGTGGCTTTGAACAGATTGATTTATTTTCAAATGTGGATGAAGAAGAATTAAAGAAGGAAAATGATCTTCAAAAGGTGACTTTAAAAATAAAGAATAAATATGGTAAGAATTCGATCTTAAAGGGAACGGATTTTGAGAAGGGTGCCAAGGCAAAAGAGCGAAATGCGCAGATTGGAGGGCATAAGGCATAATGGATGAAAGATGGTATACAATGGATCGCCCTAAAAGTAAATATCCAAAGATGTCTATGTCAGATCGTGCCGCTCAATTTGCGCCTTTTGCAGCTTTAACAGGTCATAAAGAAGCTGTGATAGAACAGGGTAGAATCACGCAGGAAAAAAGAATTTTATCAAATGAAGAAAAGCTTGAAATCAATGAGAAAATCACTGAATTGATGCATTTGAAATCGAAATGTAGAATCACTTATTTTGAAAAGGATAAGACAAAAAGTGGTGGTCAGTACATGGAGAGCGTTTTATCTTTTAAGCGTATAGATGAATTGAATAAGGTGTTATATTTTAAAGAGAATATTCAAATACAAATAGATGATATTGTAGATATTGAAGTATTGGAACAGTGATGTTCCTTTTTCTTTGGAAATACGAAAAAAAACAGCCATTGGCTGCTTGATAGAGATTGCATTCCTAATTTAAAACGCTTGTATTGTTGTCTTGTGAAGTTTATGCCTTTCAATCGTTTTAAATAGAATACTTGTTAGTGGAAAGATGATATCTTTTATTATGGGATATCGAACATGAGTATCAGATAGAAAATATTCTGAATACATTTATGTATAGTGCAATCTAAGAACACTCGTGACTTTAGTCGTGAGATGAATTAGATGAAATTAGCTCAGTTGCAAAAAGTGCAACTCAACTAAAGCGTAATGATCCACGTACTAGAAAAGATAGAATTTCAAATGTAGAAATCAATTACTACAATCTAGATGTAATTATCTCTGTTGGATATCGTGTAAAATCACGAAACGGCATTACTTTCATAAATGTACAACCTTAATTTTAAAAGATTACATGATCAAGGGTTATATGGTGAATCAAAAACGTTTAAATGTTTTAGCTGTCCTACAAATATACTAGCATCAAATAATTACAAGACATATACAAAATATTTTTAAAACAGAAGAATTAGATAAAAATTCAGTATGCTCATATTTTGAGCATACTGCTTCTGATGGAAAATATATAAAATACAATACTATAACTTAGATATGATCATTTCTGTTGGCTATAGATTGAATTCTAAAAAAGTAACTTCATTTAGACGATGTGCAACTTCAATTTTAAGAAATTACATGATTAATGGTTATACAATGAATCAAATTCGAGATATTTTACCTATTCCTATAAATATGTTAACATCAGTTGTTGGATCGTGATGAAAAAACAATTCGTAAGCATATTAATAACATATTTAAAGATCGAGAAGTTGAAAAAGAGAACAACACGCAAAAAATGTGTGTTGTTGGAGTTAAGCAATCTGTTCCATTTTATTCTTTAGATGTAATTATTTCCGTTGGATATAGAGTAAAATCACAAAATGGTGTAATTTTCCGAAAATGGGCGACATCTATTCTTCATGATTTCATGATTAAAGGCTATGCAGTGAATCGAAAACGTTTATATGTTTTAAATAAAACAATCGCGATTCAATCTAGAATGTTAGCTTCGACTCTTAATATTGAAGAAAAAGAAGTGTTGAATGTTGTTGAAGCCTATTCTAATGCATTAACTCTTTTAAATGATTATGATCATGGATGTGTTTCTAAAACAAAAGGTAAAAATTCAATTTATCAGTTGACTTATGAAGAGTGCAGAATTCTAATTGATTCAATGGGGTATGGTGGATTTTCTTCTGTATTTGGTGTTGAAAAGAACCAGGTAAATTAAATGGAATAATTGCAGCGGTATATCAAAATGTTTTTGAAACTGAATTGTATCCAAGTATTGAAGAAAAAGCTGCAAACCTACTTTACTTTTTAATCAAAGATCATCCTTTTGTAGATGGTGGTAAACGCATTGGTGCTTCTATTTTCCTAGAATTTTTAAATTGGATTACTATGGCTTGGATGCGAAGCATATTGCAGAAAAATAATATTGAATACAACAAGTCACCTGATAACCGGGTGACTTGTTTAATGTATATGAAATGTTTTTTAGAAATTTACGCGATTTAATAATGTTTTCACATTGAAGTTTTATAATTAGAAGTGCTACTGGATACAGTAGGGTGGTACCTCTGAAATTAAAAGTAATTTAGCTTGTGTTCTCGGCTCGATTCCGATTATTGTAGGAGGTTGTCATATGTACATTTATCTTTATATTGACGTTGCCATGACTTTAATGGCCATAGTTCAAATACTACGACTTACGTTGATGATTATAGAAAAATGCAAAAGACACTAGTCCACCTTTCACGCAAAGAAGTTAAACTAGTGCCTTCGCATTAGAATGATTTCAGAGTGACCACTGTATCCAGTAGTCTTTCTGTATTTGTATTATAGCTATAAATAGGGATTATGCAAACCGATTGACAACAAGTCAAAAATTCAGTAGAATAATCATCAGTTAGTCATCTCTAACAAGAGATGACTTCTTTTATGGAATAAGAGTTAGACTTATCTAACTTGGAGACATAATGAAAAAGATTCTATATATCATGATCGGATGTATATCATTAGGATTAGGAATTATTGGTGTCATATTACCGATTCTTCCAACGATTCCTTTTGTGTTGCTTGCAGCTTTTTGTTTTGCAAAATCAAGTGAAAGATTGGATGGTTGGTTTAAGAATACGAAGTTGTATGAAGAGAACAATATGAAGAGTGGTATGACGAAACGAGCAAAGCTTCGTATTATGTGTTCAGTAACTTTATTGATGGGCATTGGATTTATCATGATGGGATTAAAGGGGATTGTGGTTGGCAATATTGTTTTATTGATTGTTTGGATTTTTCATATGGTTTATTTTATGTTTGGAGTAAAGACTGTATGAGAAGGGTTTTGAATTATTTACTCGCTATTAGCTTTGTTTTGACTATTATGGTTCCAATTACTGGAATTATAGTTCATAAATTGGCTTCTACATTATTCTTAGTATTGGCTTTGATTCATGTGTTCCTGTATAGAAAGAGATTGGATTATAAGTATATTCTTATTATTGTATTAACTATATTATCCTTTGTTTTAGGAATACTAGGATTGATTATGGTTGAACATCCAATAATTCTAACGTTTCATAGAACCGTGTCGATTGTATTAATAATCTTATTAGCTATTCATATATATAAGTTTCATAGAAGAATTGCCGTTGCATAATGTGACGGCTTTTATTATATTTAATGTAATGGTTTTGATGATGTGAATCATGAATTGGTTGAGATTCAAAAGATTAATGAGGGGTTTGATGATTATGAAGATTAAAGATGTAATTGAATGTTTAAAAGAAGAGGGTACTTGGGTACGTTGGAATCGTTGTACAAGGGATCGTGTTTTATTTGGTGATGATGATCAAGAAGTAAAGAAAATTGGAGTTTGTTGGGTGGCTACAAATAAGGTGATTGAACAGGCATTGGAAAAGGGAATTAACTTTATTTGGTACTATGTCAAGAAAAAGGACTCCTAAAATAGATAAATTTTAAATTCTAAT
>OKTF01001302.1_pt1 | contig 12223 bp, 10 predicted proteins | sample 1606461 | NCBI WGS metagenome assembly OKTF01 (sample SAMEA3879599, study PRJEB24766) | human gut metagenome | biome: human-associated habitat; feature: feces | place: USA | collected 1985/1987 | reverse complement strand
GATCTCACAGATGGTCATGATATCCTGGCGGGTCTTGTTGTTGGCGTTCACCTTCAGGATCATCAGCTCCCGGCCGATCAGGCTGTTCTCCTCCAGGGTGCGGACCTTGATGACTTCGATCAGCTTGTTGAGCTGCTTTTCCACCTGCTCCACCACGCTGTTGCCGCTGTCCACGATGATGGTGATGCGGGAGATGGTGGGGTCATCGGTGACACCCACTGCCAGGGATTCTATGTTGAAGGCCCGGCGGGAGAACAGGCCGGTGATCCGGTTCAGAACGCCGGCCTGGTTCTCCACCAGGACGGAAATGGTCTGTTTCATGGCTTATCCCCCTCTCAGTCATTGGTCCCAACGTCGGGGTGGACCTCACAAATCAGCAGACAGCTGCCCTGTGTGCCCAGAAAACGGTCCAGCGCCTCGTCCAGGTGATCCTCGTCCCCCACCTGGATGCAGGGGACCCGGTACGCGGCGGCAATGGTCTCAAAGTCCGGGGAGCCGTCCAGCGCCACACCGAAGGGCCCGTGGTAGGGGGCGCTGCTCTGGATCTGGTGGACCAGACCCAGGGTGTGGTTGCGGAACAGGACGATCTTGATGTCCATGTCCGCCGCCCGGATGGCGGCCAGCTCGTTCATGGCCATCTGGAAGGAGCCGTCGCCGCACACCACAATGGTCTGCCGTTCGGGACAGGCCACCTTGGCCCCCACGGCGGCGGGGAGGGCGTAGCCCATGGTACCCAGGCCGCCGCTGGTGAGCAGGCGTCCGTGCTTCTGGGGGATATATTTGCAGGCGAAGATCTGGTTCTGGCCCACATCCACGCAGATGACGGCATCGTCGTCCAGCCGGGCTCCCAGCCGGCGGAGGACTGTGCCCGGGAAGACCGAGCCCGCCCGGCGGGGGAAGACGCGGTTCAGCTCCGCCTTCCGGTAGTCACGCAGCTTTTCCAGCCAGGCCGCCGAGTCGGTGGCCGCCACGTCCCGGTCCAGGATCTGCCGGAGGATGACCTTCACATTGCCCACCAGGGGGATGGCGGCCTGCATATTCTTGCCGATCTCCGCCGGGTCCACATCGATGTGGATGGTGGCCATGCGGCGCTGGATCTCCCGGGGGTCCACCACCGCGCGGTCCGCCGCCCGAGTGCCCACCATAATGAGCAGGTCGGCCTTGGCCAGAGCCTGGTTGGCGCAGTGGTTGCCGTGGGTGCCGATCATCCCCATGTTCAAAGGGTGGTCGGTGGGCAGCAGTGAGAGGCCCATCATGGTCTTGACCACTGGGATCTCAGTGCTCTCCGCCAGCTCCAGCAGCTCCTCCCGGGCGTCGGCCAGCCACACGCCGCCGCCGGCGCAGATCAGGGGCTGCTTGGACTGGGCGATGGCGTCCACCACCCGCTTGATCTGAAGGTCGTTGCCCCGGACGCTGGGCTTATAGCCCCGGATGCTGACCTCCTCGGGGTAGTAGAACTTTTTCAGGGACTGCTCCTGTACGTCGATGGGGATGTCGATGAGCACCGGGCCGGGCCGGCCGGTGGAGGCGATGTGGAAGGCCTCCTTGACCACCCGGGGGATGTCGTTGGCGTCCTTGACCAGATAGCTGTGCTTGGAGAAGGGGGCCACCGCGCCAGTGATATCCACCTCCTGGAAGATATCCCGCCCCAGCAGATTGCTGGGTACCTGGCCGGTGATGGCTACCATGGGGATGGAATCCATATAGGCGGTGGCGATGCCGGTGATCAGGTTGGTGGCGCCCGGGCCGGAGGTCACCATGCACACCCCAGGTCTGCCGCTGACACGGGCATAGCCGGATGCCGCGTGTCCCGCGTTCTGTTCCGTCCGGACCAGGGTATAGCCGATCTCCGGGTGGGCCTTCAAGGCGTCCACCGCCGGGCAGATCGTTGCCCCGGCATATCCGAAAATGTGCTCCACCTGCTCTTGCAGCAAGCTTTCGATCAGCGCTTCCGCTCCAGTCATGCTTCTGTCACCTCCGCTTGAGATAGAAAAAACAGCCCCGTCCTATCGTTTCCGATAGGACGAAGCCGTATTGCTCCGTGGTACCACCTAACTTCACAGGCGGTCTGCCTGTGCGCTCATGCCCCGATAACGGTGGGGATCCGTCCTCTCCTACTCAGGGAAGATCCCCGTTCAGAGAAGCGGCTCGCGGGAGAGCTTCAGCCTCTGGGTCCTTTCGGAGAGCTTACACCAACCGCTCCCTCTCTGTACGTCCAGACCCGCCTACTGCCCGGTCATTGCCATGGTCACGCTTCCAAATGCCTGTGCAATTTGGAGTTTCTCACATCTTAACCTAAAAATTTTTGTTTGTCAATTCTTTTTTTCGGCCGTCCTCAGACTGGAAAAATTCCACAGGAAACCGGCTGAGCCGGACGGCCTGTTCAGGGCATCCGGCTCAGGCTTGCTCCCTCATCTGCGCTCCCGTCCGGTCAGGGCAGATAAGACAACGGATTGACCGAGGAACCGCGCACCCGGACCTCAAAGTGGCAGTGGACGCCGGTGGAGCGCCCGGTGCTGCCCGCCTTGGCGATCTGCTGGCCCTTGTACACCTTCTGTCCCGCGGAGACCAGCAGAGAGGAGTTATGGCCATAATAGGTCTGAGTCCCATTGTCATGGGTAATGATGACCAGCTTGCCATAGCTGCCCTTATAGCCCGCGTAAGTGACCGTTCCGCCGTCGGCAGCCCGGATGGCCGCACCGTAGGAGGCGGAAATATCAATCCCGGAGTGATAGCTGTAACTGCCGAAAATATATCGGCCGCCGAAGTAGGAGGTGATCCGCCCCCGGATAGGCCACTGGTAGCTGCCGGAGGAGGCCGTCTTGGGCTTTTCCTTGGTCCCCACCGCCTTGACCGTCTTGGTGGGCTCCCGCAGGGTGGTCGTGCTGTTGATGACCCGCCCGGTCTCCTGGCCGTTGACGTAGGTGATGGTGGCGTCCACCTGGGCCTCGCCCTCCACCCCCTGGGTAATGATCTTGCTGCTCCCTTTGTACAAAGAGGAGTCCTTGATCTCCTCCACCGGGCATGGAATGGACTCCACATAGGTCACATCGTCCACCGTCTCCACCGAGAGCAGAGGGGTGAGCTCCTTGACATTGAGCACATCTCCCACCATCAGGCGGTTGATGTCCACCGAGGGATTCAGCGCCTTCAGGTCGCTCACCGACATATCGTTGGCATAGGCAATGGCGTTAAAGGTGTCTCCCGCCACCACGGTGTAGGTGGTGGACCCGTTTCCACTGGCCTGGAACGCCTGCTCCATCTCACGAATGGTCATCAGGTCGTTCACCTCATAGACCGGCTCAGTGGCCACCGTATCCAGGAACCGGACGGACACCGTATTTTCTGTGGTGTACCGATCCTTCATACCGTCCAGCAGCTGGTTCAGGGAGTTCTCATCCTTGACCACTCCCACCGCCTGGCCATCCACAAGGACCTGATACTTCCGCAGCTCGCCGCTGACCGCGTCCAGCTGATGATAGAAATAGTTTTGAAGCTCCTCCGGGGTGGTCAGCTCAGAGCGCAGGCTCAGTGCAAACTCATACTCCAGGTCGCCCTCCACCCGGTAGTCATAGCCCAGCAGCTGGCTGCCGGTCTCCTCCACGCTTTGGATAGCCTTCTGTACCATGCCCTCATCGGTCACCACACCCACCGGCTCTCCGTCCAGCGTCACCGCATAGCTGGGGGCGTACAGCGTGGTCAGCGTCAGCGCCACCGCAAGGGCGGCGGAGCAGACCAGAAAGGACACCGGGCCTGCCGCCCGGTTGCCGGCCACCACATTGTGGATCTGGTGGGCCACACGGCGCCCATGGATCCGGCTCCACTCCCGAAACGCTTTCCAATAGATCGGAGCGTCCCGTTTGACGCATTCCCAGCGCTCCCGCGCCGCCTGGCTCGCCGCTTGGCGGGGCTGTTCCGTATTTGACTGTTTCATTACATTCTCCATCTATATCTCATGCGCGCGCTTCTCCGGCCCGAAAAATGACAGACCGGAGAAGAAAAGATTACAAATTGGTTACAAACGCAACTATACACGGAAATGCGCCCCCCGTCAAGTCCTTTTCCCTGTGGAAATATGAACTTTTTGAGAATCCCCGCAGATTTGTGCATTTTTCTGCCAGTCGGCGCGGGATGGGTCTCCACCCCGTGGAGCTCCCTTTTCGGGCTATGCAAAAAGGGCGGCCGAAGGCGGCCGCCCTTTGAGGATGCGTGGATGGGATTCGGGGACACTTCAGCCCCCCTCCCGGTTTTACTTGGTGGCCCAATTCCCGGTGGCCTCCGCCGTCAGATAGGCGTTGATGAAGCCGTCCAGGTCGCCGTCCATCACGCTGCTGATGGCGCTGGTCTCATAGGCCGTGCGGTTGTCCTTCACCAGCTGATAGGGCATAAACACATAGGAACGGATCTGGCTGCCCCACTCAATCTTCAGCTGAACGCCCTTCAGGTCGGAGATCTTCTCCGCCTTCTCCTGCATCTGGAGCTCCACCAGCTTGGCCCGCAGCATCTTCATACAGTTGTCCTTGTTCTGGAACTGGCTGCGCTCCTGCTGGCTGGCCACCACCACGCCGGTGGGCTTGTGGATCAGACGGACAGCGGAGGAGGTCTTGTTGACGTGCTGGCCTCCGGCGCCGGAGGCGCGGTAGACCTGCATCTCGATGTCCTCCGGCCGGATCTCCACCTCTACATCCTCCGGCAGGTCTGGCATAACCTCCACCGAGGCGAAGGAGGTCTGCCGCCGGGCGTTGGCGTCAAATGGGGACACCCGCACCAGGCGGTGAACGCCGTGCTCTCCCCGGAGGTAGCCATAGGCGTTCTCCCCCTCGATCATAATGGTGGCCGACTTGATCCCCGCCTCGTCGCCGTCCTGATAGTCCATGATCTGATAGGTAAAACCGTGACGCTCTGTCCAGCGGGTGTACATCCGGTAGAGCATCTGGGCCCAATCCTGGGCCTCTGTTCCACCAGCACCTGGGTGGATGGTCAGGATGACATTGGAGCTGTCGTACTCGCCGGTGAGCAGCGTCTGAAGGCGCGCCTCCTCCATGTCCCGCTCCAGCTGGGCAAAGCCCTCCTCCAGCTCCGGCACCAGAGACTCGTCCTCAAACTCATTTCCCATCTCGCACAGAGCCATCAGATCGTCCCACTCCTGGCGGCGCTTGTGCTGCTTGTCCACCTTGTTCTGGAGGTTCTTGATGCGCTGCTGCACCTTCTGTGCCTTCTCCAGGTTGTTCCAGAAGCCATCGGCGGCAGACTCCGCCTGGAGCATATCCAGCTCCCGCTCCGCCCCCTCCAGATCCAGGGCCCGGCCCAGCTCCTCCAGGGTGGGAGCCAAATTATTCAGCTTGACCTTATATTCGTCGAATTGAAGCATAATGGTCCTCACTCTCATTCCATTTCAGTTGTTGAAATTTCAAATTCAGCCCAATTATTATATCCGAAGCCGGAGAAAAAGTAAAGAACAGCCGAACGAAAAAGTCACTTTCCCGCTCACGCGGTCCCGGTCAGGCCGCATTTCGAAGCAGAGGGCCCTATTCTCCCTCCGCCATCCGGTAGCCCACTCCCACCTCTGTGAAAATGTACTGCGGTTTTCCCGGATTTTTCTCCAGTCCAGTTAGTATGTTCCAATCATCCCATCTGCCCACAAAACTGCGTATATTTTCCGCATCACTGCATAAAAACGCACCCCTTCTCCTTGGAAAAGGGGTGCGTTGGACGCATACAGGCAACCGGACGTTATGCCGTCGCCGCGTGGCGCTTCTCAGAGATGACCTGATAGGCCAGGATCGCGATCAGGATCGCGATGCCGATCAGGTCGGTCACGGCGCCGGGATGGATCATCATCAGACCGGCGGCCACACTGACCAGACGGAGCACAATGTTCAGCTTCTGGAGCATAAAGCCGATCAGGCCGGCGGCGATGAGGAACATACCGCCGAAGGAGGTGATGACCACGCGGATCACGTTGATCGCGTTCACATCATCGCCAATGAACAGCATGATGGGGCTGTACGCAAAGATATAGGGAATGATGAAGGCGGCGATAGCCAGACGGGTGGCATTGAGCGCGGTCTTCATGGGAGGCGCCTTTGCGATGGCGGAGCCGGCATAGGCGGCCAGAGCCACAGGAGGCGTGATGTCAGCCACGATGCCGAAGTAGAACACGAAGAAGTGAGCGGCCAGGACCGGCAGACCCATCTGGATCAGAATGGGGGCACAGGTAGTAGCCATGATGATGTAGTTTGCGGTGGTGGGGACGCCCATGCCCAGGATCACGCAGCAGATCATGGTCAGGACCAGAGCGATGATCAGGTGGCCGCCCGCAATGCCCACGATGGCGTTGATCAGGATCTGACCCAGGCCGGTGTAGGTCACCACGCCGGCGATGATGCCGGCCATGCCACAGGCCACGCCCACGGACAGGGTGCTCTTGGTGCCGCTCTCAAGGGCGTTGATATAAGTGCCCACATTCTTCATGTTGGGCTTGCTGATCAGGTGGCAGGCCACAACCAGCACGAAGAAGATGCCGAAGCAGACCATCGTGAAGGTATCCTGCATCTCCAGGGAATCAGAGAAGCCGGGAACCAGGTCGGGCAAATAGACCTTGCCCAGGGCATAGACCAGCAGAGGGATCGCCGGGACCATCATCACAAACTTCTTGGAGCCAGTCTCCCGGTCGGCCATACCGGCCACGATGGCCACCAGGCAGGCGACAACGGCGCTGTACGCCATGGTGAAGGTACCGCTCTGGATGACCATAAACACCAGAACGATCAGGGGCAGCAGCAGATAAAGCTTGGGGAAGATGTCCTTGCCCTTGGGCAGGGAATCCTTGTCCAGGCCCTTCAGGCCGATGGACTTGGCCTTAAAGTGGACCATCAGGAAGATGCCGGTGAAATACAGGGCGGCAGGCAGGATGGCGCGCACCAGGATGTCGGCGTACTCCGTATCCGTCATCTCGGCCATCAGGAAGGCCGCGGCGCCCATGATGGGGGGCATGATCTGACCGCCGGTCGAGGCAGCCGCCTCAACGGCGCCGGCAAACTCGGGGGGATAGCCGGTCCGCTTCATCAGAGGGATGGTGACCGCGCCGGTGGTCACAGTGTTGCCCACGGAGGAGCCGGACACCATGCCGCACAGGGCGGAGGAAATGACAGCCACCTTAGCGGGGCCGCCGGTGGCCGCGCCGGCGATGCTGTTGGCGCAGTCAATGAAGAACGCAGCGATACCAGTGGCCTCCAGGAAGGATCCAAACAGCACGAACAGGAAGATGTACGTGGAGCAGACCTGGATGGGGGTACCGATGATACCGTTGGTGGTATAGACCAGGTTATAGATGGTGCCCTGAAGGGGCTTGTCCGCACCCATGGGCAGCAGCGTGTAGGCCACAAAGGCGGCCGCCACAATGATGATGGGGATACCGACGACCCGCCGGCAGGCCTCCACCAGCACCAGGATCGCAATGATGCCAATGATGATCTGGGGGGTGCCGATGCGGCGGCCCATGGCGATCAGCTCTTCTTTAAAGATGATCTGATAGAAATAAACGCCAACTGCCACCACAAGCAGGACAATGTCGTAAATAGGAATATGATTGGGCTTGAGCTTCATATTCTTCTTGATGGGGTACATGATGAAGACAAACGCCAGTACAACGCCCAGGAAGAAACAGCGGCGCACGCTGCCCTCCCAGGTGGAAAACATACTGACCCAAATCATCATCAGCATGAATAGAGCCATCCCATACCGGACAAGCTGGGCGGGAAAGCCCGTCCAAATCCGGACATTGGACTCACGGTCATATTTTTTCATGACCGCTTCTACGTCTTCCGCAGAACCAACCTCTACATCCGCTGGAGCGGTGTTTACGGCCTGCTTCTCATGTTCAGCCATATTGAGTCTCCTCCTCCAGGTTTCTTAAAACAACCGATGTTCATATCGAAATGACACGATTGACCTTCTTCCACACAAATTGCTCAGACTAATGATCTTCACATCGCCCACCTGCTGCTCCAGCTGGTCGGTAAACACTCCCACGAGCGGCTTGATCGCCGGGTAATCCGGGTGAATATCTCCCAGCATCAGGGTCCGGTCCGACACCATCCCCACCGAACAGGTAAACGTCTCAAAGCCTTGATGGATATTGCTTACAATGATCGCGCCGTCCTCGCCCAGGGTCATGGTCTCTCCCTCGCCCACTTCCGTCTGGACTCCTGCGCCAAACTGATAATAGATCGTCTCCTCGGCATACATCCTGCCGTCCTCCGACACCTCATAAACGTCGATCAAAGGCCGCAGATTGACAGAATGGATGAAACCGACGGCAAATTGCTCTCCCGGCTCCAACGGATAGCTGGCCAGCTCCTCGCCGCTCTTCCCGTCCGATACGACAAGATACCAACCCGCATTGGATGCCAGAAAGAGAATGGCCGCCGCAGCCATAGCACCCAGTGCTACCACTGCGGCGGCCAGCTTTCTATGTGTCCGAAACAAATCAGTTTCTGCCGTAAAAATTACAGCAGGCCGATCTCCTTGTAGTACTTCTCAGCGCCGGGATGCATGGGGACGGAACCGTTCTCGGCGGCCTTCTCCGCGCTGACCAGCTGGAACTTGGCGTGGGAAGTGCCCAGCTCCTCCAGGTTCTCGAACATGGTCTTGGTCAGCTCGTACACGGCGTCCTCGCTCATGTCGGTGGAGGCGACCAGAGCGGCCTCGACGGCCACGCAGATGGTCTCAGTGTCAACACCCTCATAGGTGCCGGCGGGCAGGTTCTCCTGAACCAGGAAGGGGTACTTCTCGTGCAGGGCGTCAACGTGCTCCTGGTCAAGGCTGACCAGAGAGAAGTCCATGCCGCTGGTTGCCAGCTCGGTGATGGCGGTGGTGGGGGCGCCGGCCACGGTGAAGGCGGCGTCGATCTGGCCGTTCTTCAGCATCTCGGAGGCCTCGCCGAAGTTGGCGTGGACAACCTCGATGTCATCGGCGGTCATGCCGTAGGCTTCCAGCACCTGATAGGCGTTGAACTCCGTACCGGAGCCCTGATCGCCCACGCAGACGGCCTTACCCTTCAGCTGGTCCACGCTGGTGATGCCGCCCTTGGCGGTGATCTGAACAGTCTCATTGTACAGGCCGGCCACCCACAGGGCGTCCGTCTCAGGAGCGGTGAATACGTTGGTGCCCTCGTGAGCATAGGTCAGAACGTCAGACTGAAGGATGGCCAGGCCATACTCATCATCGGTGATGCCCTCGACGTTGTCCTTGGACGCACCGGTGGAGGTGACGTTCAGCTCGGTCAGGGTCAGCAGGGGGTTCAGGACGTTCATCATGGCGGAGCCGACACCATAGTAAGTACCAGTGGTGCCGCCGGTGGCCAGGACCTGGGTGGTCTTCTCCGCAGGCGCGGGGGTGCTGGAGCCAGCGCCAGAGCCGGAGCCGGAGCCGGAGCCGGAATCGCTGCCGTTGCCGCAGCCGGTCAGAGCCAGGCTGGCGGTCATGGCCATTGCCAGGACAAGAGCAAGCTTCTTCTTCATCATTACTGATTCCTCCCAATTCAAAATTTGATTTGCTGGGGAACTGTACTTGCAGGATTATTATAGTATATTTGCTGTAAAAATGCAAGGTTCTTTTTCCGAAAAACAGATGTTTTGCACAACATCCTGCATATTGCGCAAAATCGTTAGTATTTTAACGATTTTTTCATTCTCTTCACTTTTCATGCAGCGCTTCCTGCATTTTATCCGCCGGGTGCCTACGGCTCCCAGCCCTCCATCGCCTCACCCAGTTTCTCCAGCGCCCGCTTCTCGATGCGGGATACATAGGACCGGCTGATCCCGCATCGTGCCGCGATCTCCCGTTGGGTGCGCGGCGGGCGGTCATCCAGCCCATACCGCAGTGTGATGACCATCCGCTCCCTCGGGGTCAGGCAGGTCTGGACACAGCGGCGTACCCTGCGGCAGGCGTCCCGTGTATCCAGCTCCTCCAACAGGTCATCATCCACAGCAAGCACATCCATCAGAGACAGAGAGCTCCCGTCTCCGCCGGTCTCCAGCGTTTCGGTCAGCGAGACCTCGCCCTGAAGCTTGCGCTGGGAACGGAAGTGCATCAGGATCTCATTTTCAATGCACCGGCTGGCGTAGGTCGCCAGGCGCACATTTTTATCCGCCTTAAAGGTAGAAATTCCTTTGATCAGGCCGATGGTCCCAATGGAGATCAGGTCATCCTGGTCTCCGGTCTGGGCGTAGTACTTTTTCACAATATGGGCCACCAGCCGCAGGTTGTGCTCCACCAGAACATTCCGGGCCTCCAGATCGCCCGCCGCGCACCGCTCCAGATACAGCTTTTCCTCCTCCGGCTTCAGCGGGCGCGGGAAGGAGCCTCCACCCCCCGACAGCCGCAGGGTGAAAAACAGACTGTGCAGCATGAGATAGATCACTGGAGAAAACATGAACCGACACCTCCTGTCCCACTGTATTCCGTCTATGCAAGTCCATATACCCCAAGCATTCTTCCCGGCGTCTCTTCCTCTTGACCCGGACAAAAACCGGCCCCCGGCTCCGCATGATCAGAGAATGATCCGGAGCCGGGGGTCATGTTCAGCTGTTTTGATCCTTCGTTCAGGGATTTACCACATGGATGGGCGCGCCGTCCAGATAGGCACGGATGTTGTCCGCCGTGCAGTCCATGATGCGCTGGCGGGCCTCCTTGGCGCCCCAGGACATATGGGGGGTAATGATGCAGTTGGGGGCAGTGAGCAGGGGGTTGTCCGCGCGGATGGGCTCAGTGTACACCACATCCAGGCCGGCGGCCGCCAGCTTGCCGGACTTCAGTGCATCGGTCACATCCTGCTCGTCAATGAGCTGGCCGCGGGAGTTGTTGATCAGGATAGCCCCATCCTTCATCTTGGCGATGTTGGCCTTGTTGATCATCTTCTCGTTTTCGGGGGTCAGGTTGCAGTGGAGGAATACTACATCAGACTGGGCCAGCAGGGTGTCCAGATCCACATACTCGGCGATAGCCTTTCCGGAGTCATTGGGATACAGGTCATAGGCCAGCACCTTCATGCCCAGCGCCTTGGCAATGCGGCCGGTGGTCTGACCAATGCGGCCGAAGCCGATGATGCCGGCGGTCTTGCCGTCCAGCTCAATGAGGGGGTGATCCCAGTAGCACCAGTCGATGTGATTGGCCCACTTGCCCTCATGGACAGTCTTGTCGTGGTGGCCGATATGGTGGCACACCTCCAGCAGCAGAGCAATGGCGTACTGACCCACACAGGCGGTTCCATAGGTAGGGACGTTGCACACCAGGATTCCCTTCTCCTTGGCGTAGTTGTAGTCGGCCACATTGTAGCCGGTAGCCAGGAAGGCAATCAGCTTCAGGTTGGGGCACTTGTCCATGGTCTCCTTGGAGATGGGGGTCTTGTTGGTGACGACCACCTCTGCGTCACCGATCCGCTCCGCGATGATGGGGGCCTCCACATAGGAGGTCCGGTCATAAACCGTCAGCTCCCCCATACAGCTCAGCTGATCCCAGCTCAGGTCGCCGGGATTTTCCGTATAACCATCCAGCACTACGATTTTCATTGCAGCAGCCTCCTCATTTTCTATCATGCTTATCATGTCAGTCTTGCTTTTTTGTCCCAGGACCGCCGGTTTTCTGTCAAACCTCTTTACAGCCCGGGGGCTTCTGCTTATACTACATGATAACGGAACTCTTGTTGTACAGAATCTAAATTTATATCATTATTTTCGTATATTTTCCAAAGGACGGTGCGGTATGTTTATTTCAGAAGCAGCGGCCCTCTCCATTGTCCAAGAGATGAAGGAGATCACAGGCCACGACATCAACATTATGGACGGCACGGGCACCATCTTTGCCAGCACAGACCCGGGCCGTGTGGGCCAGCGCCACGAGGGAGCCTGCCAGATCCTGTCCCAAAAGCTGCCCCGCCTGACGGTCCAGGGGGGATCCGTCCGGGCGTCAACCTCCCCATCCAGCTGGACGGGGAGACGGTAGGGGTGATCGGCATCACCGGCGCCCCGGCGGAGGTGGACGCCCTGGGCGCCATCCTCAAGCGCATGACAGAGATCATGGTGCGGGATGCCCGGCGGCAGGCCCAGGAGGACCTGCTGGACAGCGCCCGCCAGTGCTTCATTGAGCGGTGGCTCTTCTCTGAGGAGCCTGACCAGGCGGAGCTGGAGCTGCGGGGCAATATGCTGGGGATCGACGTCAC
>OKTF01001301.1_pt1 | contig 12224 bp, 10 predicted proteins | sample 1606461 | NCBI WGS metagenome assembly OKTF01 (sample SAMEA3879599, study PRJEB24766) | human gut metagenome | biome: human-associated habitat; feature: feces | place: USA | collected 1985/1987 | reverse complement strand
CACTACTGTTTAGGAGGAGAAACTTATGAAGAAAAAAATTGAAATCTCTGGCCTGATACAGAAATTAAAAGCTTTCAGAAAATCAAGAGGTTACTCTCAGAATCAGCTTGCAGATTATTTAGGAATTGAAAGGTCAAGTTATACCCGATATGAAACCGGAGAAACCGAGCCTTCCCTGTTTGCATTAAAAAAATTATCTATTCTTTATGGTGTGTCCGCTGATTTTTTGCTGGATATCCATATGAATGTCAATTACAAGTTACAGAACGATATTACACGCAAATATAAAATTTTGCGTGGGTATCATCTTGACGATTTTATTAGATAACCCTATTTACTCAAAATCGGCGGTGCCGATTTTGACCGATCCTGTAGAATGATATGTCCTCAGTATAGAAAAACAACTTGTTGCCTCGCTGACAACAAGTTGAATTTTTCGCATGATTACTGGACTTTTTCGCTTTTTTATAATAAAAAAAGCGAGGCGAAATTCGCCTCGCTTTTACTTTTATTTTCAGCATTTTTCAAAATGACGGAACATGACATTTAATAGGTCAACTATTATTTCTTTTTAGCCCTCGATAAAGCTTCGTATTTTTCAGCATTTTCTTTTGTTCCTCCGTGAGCATTACCAACGCAACGATTCATTACGCGGCCAAAATTGAGGCTGTCTCACATTTTTGTTCTACGTTCGATTTAAGAAGTCCTATACAAATATTCCTTATTTTCTTTCACTTTCCCATTTTCTTCCCTGCGGGTATACACGCCCCAACCATCTCCACAGGAAAAAAAGCAGCGGAAATTCTCACGATTCACCTTCGGGTCAAAAGTCATTTCCTTTTTTGAATGATTCACCTGGAAACCACTCAGCGCAATCAGCAGCGCCCAGCTTCCCATAATTCCTGAATAGTGATTGCCGCACTCAAACTCGTTCCATGGATTTCTCTTAATCCCATCGTATCGGTCCCGTACCGCTTTTACTATAGCAAGGGCTTCCTGTAAAGCGTCTTGATAAATTAATACCGTTGCCAATGGATATTCCGTACGAGACCAAACCTCCTCGGAATAAAAGAAAGGAAAACGAGGACGTCCTCCGTGAGGCCAAGTCGTCATCAGTAAACCCTTGTCATCATAAAGAGCGTACACCCGCTGCATATTGGGATGGTCATAGAAATTTTCTCTAAAATTATAACGGAAAATATTTTTAGCCGTTTCTTTTATATGCTCCGGATTCATCAGATATCCAAGCCCCAACAGATGAGCATAATACTGCCCCATCAATTGATCGGCCAGTATTCCTTTGCCATGTTGGTATTTGTATTGATCCACATCTTCCAAAATCTGTTCGTAATATTCTCCGTTCCACATCATCGAGTCCGCCTTTGCGGAGGCACTTTCAAACAGGATATGATATCTTTTTTCATGCTCCTCATCACCCAGATACCGTGCCATCTCTTCTGCCGACCGCAACGCAGCCAAGTAACACAGGTTACCAAGTGGGTTTACTCCATAGAACTCCACATCGTAATCCACATGCATACATCCATCCAGCACACCATCTTCATCTGTATCCCAAAGACGAATACCACACTCTAACGCCAAAAGAGCTTTCGGCCATAAGGCTTTTAAAAACGCATCATCTCCACTGATTTTCCACTCGCGATAAAGCCGGGCTATTGTACCCATCTGGCCGTCTACTGCAGGAATAAAATTCCAGCTTTTACCGTTGAGTTCTCGCATAGCTCTGAATTGCATAACGCCTTGATCATCTGTCTCACGCAGAAAATCCGTCTCACGCATGTTTCTTTCCAGTTCTGGAAATAAATATGCCATAGCCTGTGCATAGTACCACACATGAGTACAGTTGCCAGGACAACTTCCTACATTTTCAAGGCTGCCCTCAAAACCGAAAAAGTGGCCATTTTCAATCCGAAAACAGGTAGTACTTTTCAAAACAGTCAGATTAGCCATGGCCGCTTCGATTACACAGGCGGGGAGAGTGCTGTCAAAAACCGACTGTGTAAAAAGACGAGTCTGTCTCTCTAAGCGTTCCTGATTATTCCAGAAATAATCAGCTGCGGTAAACGCGTCCGGATAACGTAGAGCATAATAATTTCGTGTCAGCTCCGCCGGCTGAACCTCACCGATCCCCTGTACCTGAGGCCATGCTTTCACACGGTTGGGGAAGCACCAGGAAATACAAAAATCGAAAATTCCTTCCTGCCCGGGTTCCAATGTCTGAGTAAATGCCAGGGATCCAATTTTGATGGCAATAAATGAATCCAACCGCCCGGCTTCCCCCATAAAAGGCTTTTCATGAGAAAGCCGCCCATCCGATGAGAAATCGTCCCAAAAATCATGAATGCCATCAATTCGCTGCCCCATATTCCATTCATGTTTATAACTTACTTCTCCGCCACGGCCTGTCAGCGCCAGCGTACCATACAGCGGGTCTTTCCTATCCAAGTCATCATTATCAAAATAAATACCGGAAAATCCATTCCCCTGCCGATAGATATTAACGACATGACCGCGATTTTTAAAATCCCCCCACATTTCTATTCTATCGAAGCCGCTGGCGTTGTAAAGTGAACCAGCCACAGAAACCGTTAGAGTTTTTTCCCCCCGATTACGTAATTTATATCGCAGCAAGGCTACAGGGATTCCTGAATCGTCCGCATTTAACGGGATAAAGGGATTAAACGCTTCTAATTCTGCGTCTAACGGCAAAGCATCATCGAATAGCTGTACATTAATAAAGGGAAATCTTCCTTCCATCCTAGATCGTTGAAAGCGAGGTAATCCTGCTACGGTTTGGGGAAGCAATCCCTGTGACGCCGAGAAAGGCGGTTGCATCTGAGATTCTAATATTTTGGTAAAAGCCTCTACCCCTTCTCCTTCTCCATGCACAGCAAAAAAAGTGAAAGGAAAATTTAAACCTTTAGAAGGGCGGTTAAAAAGTTCAAAGTCTTGAAGCTGTCCCCGGCTGTTTATCGCAAAACAGCCGGTACCAATACCGCCCATGAGCATTGCCGCCTGTGTATGCTTTTCTGTATAAACAGTAAAATCTCCCTCTTTAAATAATTCTTCACGAGTATACAGTTAAATCATCCCCTTCAAGATAGTAGATAAAAGTTCCACTCGTATTCCTTATACTTTTAACTGGCGAAATACTATCAGATGGTCTAACAAAGTCACAAAAACGAAGCGCTTATGAGGAGGCGTTACAAAATTTCTGCTGAAAGTTTTTGCTGTGATTTCGGCTGAAATTGGTATTGCAAGAAAGGAGCTTGATTTTCTTCATGATAATTTCAAAAGAGGCAAAATCCCAACAGAGATTCTCGCTGCTTCCAGTGGGACAGACAAATTTTCCTGCTGAAGGCACAAAAGCCTTATCTGTGGAGATTGGCGAGCTGCAACCTTTTCAATACTTTAAAAAAACTTTTTCACCCTTTTAGACATTTAAACCGAATAAAGCTTCAAAAATAATTGAACACTAAATCCGCCATTCTCCACAGTTAAAATTCAGCTTACAGATTTACATAATTTTTGTAATCATTGAAAATAAGGAATTCTGCCGGTTCATCCTCTTCAATTTGAGGCAGGCGACTCTTAGCAGAGTAAAATCTATTATCCAGCGTATCATCATTGGTAGTGGATACCTCAAAGAGCATTACCGGCCCTGTTCCCGGCACACCAATCCACTGATGATACTGACCCGGCATCAGCGTAACACTTTGCCCCGGTTGCAGCAGTATTTTCCCTCCTGCTGGAACCGTCACTTTTTTTCCGTCCATACTCAAATGTACTTCTGTGTCCGCAAAATCTTCCTTTTCATTTGCATTATACACAGTGATCTCCAGATCCCCACCGCCACGATTGATGATATCTTCCATCTTACTCCAATGAAAATGATAGGGCAATGTCTGTCCGTCTCCGACGAGCAGCAACTTTTCTGCATAAGGCTTCGGGTATTTATCTTTTTGATGGAAATTTCCGTTGCGGAATGTAAAGATCAGCAGTCCTGTTTTTTCAAACTCTCCTCCAAAATCACTTACATCCCAGCCAAGCATATTATCTACGATTTCCCTCTGGTCTTCCGACAGAATTTTCCAATCCTCCGGGCCCCACTTGGCAAATTCCGGAAAACACAATCCACGGTTCTCGACAAATTCAATTGCTTCTCGAATATTTTTATTTAACTCTGATCGTTTCATATTTATGACCAACCCTTACTTGTTTTTACGTTTCCTTTAATAGTGGGACTTAAATTATGGTATTACAGTCTTAATCCCTCATTCTATTTCCAGTACAGTATAAATACCGGCATTTTCTACTGTTAGCCTGCCAGCCCTCAATTCAATTTCAATTCCCGGATTTTCCGGGAAACAGTGGGCTTTGACTCTGGAGGCGGGGATCTTCAAACCAAATGTCAATGCAGGAAGGGGATCGATCTTATGTGTCTGTCCATTAAAATTGTAATTGACAATATGCAAGGCAAAGCCATTTAGGGTTTCGCGCAAATCGATACCGTAGTCCAATGATTCGGGGGCATCAATAAAGGCTTTTTCATCCGCCAACCGCTCCACCAATTCCGACACATTATCCGCTGTATAAGCCTTTCCAGCCTTCAATGCGGGTATGTGACGCTCTAAAGAAATCACTTGGCCTCCGCAGCGCACGAAATTATTGAGTACCTCCGCAGTTTTCTCATTCATCAGAAAAGCATCAGGAACCACAATAGTGCGATAGCCCTCCAATCTTTGCGCGGTTAAAGGCTCATCCTCACTTTCAAACAGCACGTTGTACAGCACATGCCGATTGGACAGTTCCTGAATCAGATTGAAGAAACAGCCAAAATTTCCTTGATTGGAGAAAGCGCCTTGCTTGCCAAGTTCCTCCACTCCCTTGAGGCTAACCTTTTCCACCTTGTTATACGTCATGGTACCGCCTGCGGCAGGTTCAGAAACAGCGTTTTCGTATGCAGACGCAGAATCATATACGATGCCAAGATCGGCTACATGCTTTTTCCCGAAAAGCGCTTCTTTCTCATCCAGCCAAGGCCCCAGCTTCCGTAAAACCCGAAGATCGGGCCAAAAAGCGTCTTTTACCTGATTTTGCAACCAGGAGCCATAGGGAAACGCCACATGAAAGCCGTGTGCGAAGGGTTCCAAGACAAAGAGAATGAAACGATCATTAATCCCATTTTTAATATCCTCATTAATATCTCGGATATATTGATTCGGATCCTCTACAAAGCAGCAATCCTTTCCGTTTAGCCAGCCATGAGCAAAACGATACCAACCATCCTGCCGCATGCGCAAATCAGTTTTTTCGCCAGCCAGAATATCCAGATATTTCTTGCAGCTGTCCCCAATTGGAAAACACTGGAACAAATTGGCTGTAACCGGAAATTCCTCGTTTCTGACCTTTTTGCAGTATGCCTTGGCGTGCTGGGAAACCTCTCGAACCACCCATTCAATGGAAGCCATCTGCATATCATAAAAGTTCCGATACAGCGGGATTTTCCATCGGTCGTTTCCGTTGAAAGCCAACAGATTCTCATCGGTATAGCCCTTTTTCAACAGATATTCCCGATAATCGAAATTATCAATATCTCCGGCATCCTGTGGCAACGCCACCTTGTGCTCTTTGAGATAGGTTCTGAATTTGGCCATACATTCACGGCAAAAGCATCCCGCGTTGCTGGTTACATGCTTTTGGGTATCATACTCGTCAATATGCAGGCCGCCCGCTCCCGCGTCAATCATCATCTCTACATTGCGTTTCATATAGGTCAAGAATGAATCTTTATTGCAGCAAGGGGAATAGCATTTGTGATCATGGCCTGGAGCCATCAGCCAATAGGAAAGAATATTTCTGCCTTCCAACGAGGTAGCTTTGAACTCCTCCAGAAAATCTCCAACCTTTTCCCCAAAATGATTATAAAGGCCATCGGGAAAATATTTCTCTATTGGATCAAACAGCTTTGGGTATTTATTTTGAGAAAGCTCGCTCATACCCACATATTTATGGTTTTGAGAAGCACCCCTCAGAAGATTCAAAGATAACAGCTTACTCTCATCCTCATTAAATTCTGCGCCGAATTCCCATAACTGCGCTTTCCACAGCACGGCAAACACCTTTACGCCCCGCTTTTTACATTCAGCGCAAAACTCCTTGTCATTCATAAATCCATATAACCGTAACCGGGGGGCCGTATCATCATTGGCTTCTTTATCCAAATATGGCAACCCGATGGCACCGCTGCCAAGACAAGACCAAATAAGCATATTGGCATGAATATCTGTAATGTCTTCTACCATTTGCATATTCTTTAGCGGTAAGCTAGGATGATAATTCCACATATCTCGATACCACCCCATAAAATACAATCCCTTATGCATAAGATACCTCCGTTATCAATTTTAAGATTTGATGTTTACAGAGCGTTCAACTCTTCAGTCCAGATAAAGCGATGCTCTTGAGAAGATACTTTTGTCCCCAAGCATACACGATGGTAGGTATAATTAACGAAATCATAACACCCGCTAAAATATGTGCCAGGTTCCCTGCGGAACGGAATCCTTGAAGTGTTTTCATTCCCATCGGAAGTGTAAACCATTCCTCACTGTTGATATAAATCAAAGCCGAGAAAAAATTGTTCCACTGTTCCAAAAACTTCATGAAAACAACAACCGCAATGCTGGATGTAGACATGGGCAAAATAATATTCCAGTAAATCCTCCACTTAGAGCAACCGTCTATGGTAGCGGCTTCCATATAAGAATCAGGAATACTGGAGATGTGCTGTTTAAGGAGAAAAATCCCAAATGGATTTGAAAGAAATGGAAGAATTAGCGCAATCAAAGTATTGTAAAAGCCCATATAATTAATAATAAAAAACTGAGCAATTACATACGATTGATAGGGTAACATTAATCCCGAAAGGATATAAAGGAACATTATATTTTTTCCTTTGAACTGTAACTTTGCAAAAGCAAACGCCGCTAATGTAGAAAAGAAAATCTGAAAAATCGAAATCGTAACAGTAACAACGATGCTGTTCCGAAAGAACCGCCAAAACGGGAAAGCGTTAAAAACATAACTGTAGTTTTCCCAACGCCACTCTGTTGGAAAAAAAGAAGGCGGCAGCGCAAAAGAATCCTTTGGAAGCCGCAGCGAAGTGGAAAAACACCATAGAAACGGCATTAGCATGAAGAAACTGATAACGCACATCACGATAATCAGAAGAACCTGACACCAAAAAGTTTTTTTATTGGTATTTTGGTATTTTATTTTTAATTTTTGAAACATCCTCAGTCCCTCCTTATTCCGTATCATAAGTAACCCATTTTTTCTGGGTAGAAAACATAAGGATTGTAACAAGGATAACCAAAACAAATAGAATCACACCTAAGGCAGATGCGTATCCAAAGTGATACTGCCCGAATCCCTTTCGATAAATCTGCATCGCTAATGTCTGGGAAGAGACGCCCGGGCCTCCATTGGTTAAAAAGTATGGTTCATCAAACACCTGGAAGCAGTTGATCAAGGTAGTTGTGACTACAAAAAAGATAGTCGGTGTCAGAAGCGGAATTTTCACGGAAAAAAAAGCCTTTATCTTGCTTGCACCATCAATCTCCGCTGCCTCTGTATAAGATTCCGGAATATTGCGCAAGCCAATATAATAATAAAGGAATGCATTTCCGATAAATTTCCATGCGCTAAAAATGGCTATGGAAAAAATTGACCATCTCTCGTCGCCTAACCAACGGACTTTATCGATTCCAAATTGGGACAACAGCCAGTTAAAGACGCCAAAATCACTATCATATAAATATCCCCATACCAGTGCTACTGACGCAGTCGTGACAACCATGGGAAAATAAAGAGAAATTCGAAACACTGAGTGAAAAAAGCGGTTGCGCACCGCGTTGATTAAAGAAGCAACAATCAATCCGCCGATAATATGCGTTGGCACCAAAACAATAAAAAGACGAAATGTATTCCATAAAATTGTATAGGTAGCCTTATCATTAAAAACATCTTTATAATTATCTAGGCCAACCCATTTAAAATCGCCCAACAGGCTGAAATCAGCAAAACTTAATGCACACACATTAACAATAATCGGAATGCCGACAAACACAGTAAAAAATAAAATCGCAGGTGCAACAAAAGCATATCCGGTCAGATTATCCCGCCAAGCCGAATGTAATTTCCTTGTTTTTTTCATTAATTAACACACACCTCATCTCGCAAGGAAAGAGAAAATATAATTTATTCCTCTTTCCTTGCTTTCCATCAACATTATAAAGCGGTCTATTTCTAAACTAAACAGATCTGACGTAAGTAAGTATAAGAAAAAAACCACAGATAACGTTCTTATCTCTTATAAAGAGTCTCAATAATGGCACGTTTTTCTTCTGTATCACGATAATCACTGCTTGCAAACACTTGGTTGATTTGCTCATTGGCATCATTCAAAGCTTCTTCCGCAGTTGCGGTATTGGAATAAATAATGCTCAGCGTATCGCCGTAAATATTGGCAAGTTCAGCGTACTCGGGAGGATCTTGAGAGCGTCTCCAATCACCGTTTTCATAGATTTCATACATGACTTCCCAGTTATCTATGACGTTAGAGGCTGCTTCGCAAACTTCCGCACCATAAGTAAAGTTAGAGGGCAGAGAACCAGTAGACAGGAACGTCTTCGTGTATGCTTCACCAGAACACCAAGTGGCAACAGTCATGGCTTCCTCAGGATGCTGTGTATTCTTCAGAACTACAAATCCAGCATTGCCCGCGCAGGAAGTGTTTCCACCGCCTCCATCAGGCATTGTATTGACATAAACTTTGTCATAGAACTCAGAGGAGTTGTAGTCATCGGATACCCAACGACCCGACCAAGACATCGCAACGCGCTCTTGCATCATGAGTTCGGTATCGGTAATGGTTTCACTGGGTTCAGGAGCATAGCCATTTTTATAAATGGCATCCTGGAAAAATTGTGCGACTTCAATGCTTTTGGGTGAGTTAAACTCGCCGGCAGTCCAGTCTGCGTTCAAAGGAGATGCTCCGTTACAATACATAAAAGCCTGATAACAGAAGAAGTTTTGTGTACAGGCAAACGGATACTCTACCACGCCTGAGGCTTTTAAATCATCACAAATCTGTACAAAGTCATCCCATGTCCAATCGTATTCTGGTAATTCAATCCCTGCTTTCGCGAAGATATCCTTATTGATATGAGTAACAACGCAGTTAGCCTCATAAGGAATAGAATAAAGATTTCCATCTACAGTAAAGATCTTCATTAGATCTTCATTCTGCATAGAAAGCAGCTCTTGAGCTTCTTCGTGGGAATCTACATAATCATTGATAGGCAACGCCATATCATTCATCACCAGCATCGCCACACCTTCCAGCCCAAGGGCCGCACAGTCTGGGGCATCATCGCCGGCAATCATCGTTTGGATTTTCATCAAATATCCGTTCCAGTTGGAACCATAAGAGTCGGAAGTGATATACTCAAATGTGGGATGAATATTGGGATAATCCTTTACAAATGCATCGAATACCGATTTCTGAGAGGCAGACATATCATTACCATCAGTAAACAAGGCTACACGAATAGGAACTATTTCCTCACCGGTTTGAGAATTCGTTGTTGAAGTGGAAGAAGCATCACTTCCTTCTGAAGAAGGCGACGGGCCAGAGTTACACGCCGTTAATGCTGTAATTATCAGCAAACAAAGAAACGCTGTTAAAAATCTTTTCATATATTTTTTGTGGTCTTTTTAATAGCCTATTTTTACCAATAAAATTAATTTTCTCTCCTGTTAAAGAAAATATTGGTATAAAAAATCTAAGCGTAGATCCTGACTCATTGCAATCAATTATATTATCTTTTTACATATCCCTGCTTTTCATGTTGTTCTCTTTTTCACATTGGATATTAGCTCCAAGTTTTCTCATTCCATCAATAGTAGCTAAAATATCATCTGAATAATCTAAATTACTTATTATACTTTTTCCATTAGCTAAAGATGCACATATTATCGCCCTATGTCCCATACTTTTAGATGATGGAATTTTTATTTCTCCACTACATTTTGATGGATAAATCTTAATTTTCATCTATCTCTTCCTTTCTCATAAACATATAACCATATCTCATACATAAAAGATCTAAAATTCCAAAGGCTACAACTGAATCAACTACAACTCTTGCTCTGTGAATAATAGCTGGATCATGTCTTCCCTCAATATTAAATTTTATATTCTCATGTTTGGAAATATCTATACTCTCTTGCTCTTTGTAAATTGATGGTGTAGGTTTTATTGCTGTTTTTATAATTATAGGCATTCCATTAGAAATTCCCCCATTGATTCCACCATTATTATTGCTTTTGGTTTTTACCTCTCCACCTTCATTATAGTAAAAGCTATCATTTGCCTCACTACCAAGCATATCAGCTATTGAAAAACCTGCTCCAAACTCCACCCCTTTTACTGCTGGAATAGAAAATAGCAGATGTGATAAAATACTTTCAATAGAGTTAAAATATGGTTCTCCAATCCCACTAGGCACTCCTATTACTGCTGTTTCTAAAATTCCCCCTACTGAATTTAGATTTTTTCCTGCCTCTTCTATTACCCTCTTCATACTTTCCTCTTTTTCATCATCAAAAACTGGAAAATATCTGTTATTTACAATCTCTATCTCTCTTTTTAATTCCTCTCCATCTAATGAAAAATTTCTATCTCTTTCATCTTTACATTTCAATATATGTGTTCCTAAAACTATCCCTTTTTCCTTCAATATTTGAATACATATTGCCCCTACTGCTACCAATGGAGCTGTAATTCTCCCTGAAAAATGTCCTCCACCTCTAAAATCTTGATACCCTAGATATTTTTTTTCAGCTGTATAATCAGCATGAGATGGTCTCATTAGATCTCTTGTTTTCTCATAATCTCTGCTTTTTTGAGCTTTGTTTTCTATCATAATACATAGAGGTGTCCCTGTTGTGTATCCATTAAAATATCCACTAACTATTTTAAAATCATCTTCCTCATGTCTTTGAGTTGAAATTTTTCCCTTTGGTTTTCTCTTATCGAGTTGCTCTTGAATAAATTTAGTATCTAATTTTATTCCAGGAGCTAATCCATCAATTACAACTCCTATCATACTTCCATGAGATTCACCAAAAAGGCTCAATTTTATACTATTTCCAATTACACTTTGCATAATCTCTCCTAATCTAAATATTTTCTACATTGTTCAAAAGTTTCATCACTTAAATATGCACTTCCTAACTCCTTTACTTTTACAAGAGTTATCTTAGAGGTATCAGCTTTTTTATCTTTAACCATCAACTTAAAAACTTTTTCACTATCATATTTAATATCTGTTCTTATGTTTAATCTTTCAATAATTTTTTTAGTTCTCTCTCTTAAACTGCTATTTTCAATCATAGGCAACATTCCCAAAGCTACTGCCTCTCCATGTAAAAGCTCGTTAAAATTAAAATATCCCTCTATTCCATGCCCTATTGTATGTCCAAAATTCAATATTTTTCTTAAACTTTGCTCTTTCACATCTTTTTCCACAACATCTTTTTTTACTAAGATAGATTTTATAATTATCTCTTTGTATCTCTCTTTTATCTCCCCACTTTCAAAAAGTTCAAATATCTCTCTATCATAAATTAATCCCGCTTTTAGAGCCTCTATCATACCATTATTAAAATCCCTCTCTGATAAAGTTTCTAAAGTTTTAAAGTCAATAAATACTTTCTTAGGTTGATAAAAAGCACCAATTATATTTTTGGTATCTCCTAAATTAATAGCAGTTTTTCCCCCTATTGAACTATCTATTTGAGAAAGAGTAGTAGTGGGAATATTGATAAAATCTATCCCTCTCATATAGGTAGAAGCACAAAAACCTGCTAAATCTCCTATAACTCCACCACCTAAAGCAATTATCAGATCTTTCCTATGAAAGTTACTTTCTAAAAGTTTTCTACATATTCTTTCATAAGTTACAAAACTTTTAGATTGCTCTCCCTGCTCAACAACTATTATCTCTCCCATAGGGCATTGACTTAACAATATATCCCCATACTCTCTAGGAACTCCACTATCAGTTATTATCATAACTTTTCTATTGAGATCAATATATTCTCCAACTCTATTTAAAATTCCATCTTCTATTAAA
>OKTF01001296.1_pt1 | contig 12304 bp, 8 predicted proteins | sample 1606461 | NCBI WGS metagenome assembly OKTF01 (sample SAMEA3879599, study PRJEB24766) | human gut metagenome | biome: human-associated habitat; feature: feces | place: USA | collected 1985/1987 | reverse complement strand
TTACAAGATAAACATTAGCATACCTTATCAATAAACAGGGATTTTCAGAGACTTCATAATTTTAAAGATTTTTTAAAGAGCAGATTAAGGAATATTACGATATTCTAAAATCTTTGGAATTCTATTGAAATGGAAAAATGACTGCGCTATAATCCAGACTTGTAACAAGACAACCTGGTTTACTAGAAAAAAATGACTGGAAAGAAAAGAGGAGATTATTATGAGAAAATTAGCGTTAGCAGTTACCATTGGAGCAGCCTGTCTTGGCATCGTAGCGTGCGGTCAGAGCGCAGAATCTACAACCGAGACGACAACTGCACAGGCAACAGAAGCGGTAACAGAAAGCGAAAGTACAGAAACGGAAGAAGAAACCAAGACCGAGACTGCTGACAAGGAAAGCGAGACCGAGACAGAAGAAACGGAATCTAAAGATGCAGAAGCAGAAGCTTCCGAATCGACCGGAGCAGAGTAGGCTGGTCTGGATAACTTCTCTGTAGACATGGAAACCGTAGCTGCAATGGGAAAAGACATTAAGGCAGCAGTGGAAGCAAAGGATTTAGATGCGCTTGCAGAGCTGGCTTCTTATCCGGTATATGTAGGATTAGAGGACGCAGAAGATGTTGAGACAAAAGAAGACTTCCTTGCATTAGGAGCAGACGCTGTTTTCACAGACGAACTGGTTCAGTCCGTAACCGGTGCAGATGAAACTGCATTAGAAGCAAGCAAAGCAGGATTTACCTTATCTTCCGGCGATTCTTCTGCCAACATTATTTTCGGCGTAGTGGACGGAGAATTGAAGATTACCGGAATTAACTACTAATTCACACCAAACAGATAATCAGATGACAAAAAGGTGCGCAAGCATATTGCCTGCGCACCTTTCGTGACTTCGGAACTATTTTATGCCAGACGGGCTGCAATTGCCTGGATAAACTGCTGGCTGTTTAATACGGTAGGATGTTCCATGGTAGTAATCAGGGCTAAATCTTTGGTCATGGAACCGCTCTCAATGGTATCTAAAGTAGCCTGCTCCAGTTTATCAGCAAATGCCATTAATTCTGGATTGCCATCCAGCTCTCCACGCTTTCTTAAAGCGCCGGACCATGCGAAAATAGTAGCAACTGAGTTGGTAGAGGTTTCTTCGCCGGCCAGATGTTTGTAATAGTGGCGCTGTACCGTACCATGGGCTGCTTCATATTCATAGTATCCTTCTGGAGAAACCAGAACGGATGTCATCATAGCCAGAGAACCGAAGGCAGAAGAGATCATGTCGCTCATAACGTCGCCATCGTAGTTTTTGCAGGCCCAGATGTAACCGCCTTCGGATTTCATAACTCTTGCTACGGCGTCGTCAATTAAGGTATAAAAATAAGTAATGCCAGCTTCTTTGAAGCGTTCTGCATACTCGGAATCAAAAATTTCCTGGAAAATATCTTTAAAAGTGTGATCGTATTTTTTGGAAATCGTGTCTTTGGTTGCAAACCACAGATCCTGCTTTACATCTAATGCATAATTAAAGCAGCTTCTTGCAAAACTTTCAATAGAAGCGGAGATGTTATGCATACCCTGGATAATGCCAGGGCCGTCAAATTCGTGGATGGTTTCCCGAAGGGTTGTTCCGTCGGCTGCAGTATAGACAAGTTCTGCCTTTCCTGCTGCCGGAATTTTCATTTCTACGCCCTTATATACGTCGCCGTATGCGTGTCTGGCAATGGTAATCGGCTTTTTCCAGTTTTTTACGCAAGGTTCAATGCCTTTTACCACAATGGGGCTGCGGAATACGGTTCCATCTAAAATGGCACGGATGGTTCCGTTGGGGCTTTTCCACATTTCTTTTAAATGATATTCGCTTACTCTGGCAGCGTTAGGAGTAATGGTAGCGCATTTTACAGCAACTCCGTATTTTTTGGTAGCCAGAGCAGAGTCTACAGTTACCTGATCGTTGGTAGCGTCCCTGTTTTCCAGACCTAAATCATAATATTCGGTCTTTAAATCAATAAAAGGAAGTAAGAGTTCTTCTTTAATCATCTTCCAGAGGATTCGGGTCATTTCGTCCCCATCCATTTCAACCAGGGGAGTGGTCATTTTAATTTTTTCCATGAAAAGCCTCCTGTATTTTGTTTTTCAATATTTTACTACAAGAACGTCGGATTGTCCACTTGCATAATTACAAAAAGACGGCACAGACTAAGCGTGAAAAAATAAACGGAATCAAGGAGGCGCTTTTATGGGCAGCTTAGAAAAAGAGAAAAAAGAAATCGAAGAAAAGGACAATCAGATGATGGAAGAGTATGGCCAGATCCGTCTGGAAAACAGTAAAAACCGTCACAACATCCATCTGCTTTCCATTATCGGGGAAGTAGAGGGCCATGAAAATCTGTCTGGGAACAGCAAAGCTACCAAATATGATCACGTACTGCCCAAGTTGGCGGAAATTGAAGATGACAAGGAGGTAGAAGGACTGCTGGTGCTTTTAAATACGTCCGGCGGAGATGTAGACGCAGGGTTAGCCATTGCAGAAATGATTGCATCTTTAAGCATTCCCACCGTATCCTTAGTCTTAGGAGGAAGCCATTCCATCGGCGTTCCCCTGGCAGTGGCTTCCGATTATTCGTTTATCGTTCCTACCGGAACCATGATGATTCATCCGGTCCGTATGAGCGGAATGATCATCGGGGCATCCCAGACCTACGAGTATTTTGATATGATCCAGGACCGGATTTTAAGCTTTGTGTCCCAGCATTCCAAAATCGGATATGAAAAATTGAAAAGACTGATGCACAATACAGAAATGCTGACCAGAGATCTGGGAACCGTACTGGTAGGGGAAGAAACCGTAGCAGCTGGGCTGATCGACGAGGTGGGCGGAATCAAAGAAGCCTTAAAAACGCTTCATAAAATGATTGACAGTACAACCGCGGGCTTGCAAATTTTTTGAAACTTTTGTATACTATCAACAATGGGCAACTTTCGGTTTTGCCTAAGTAGGAAGATAGTAGGAGGCAGTATTTCGTGGCAGAAACGAAAAAAACAAGAAAACCATCACAAAACAGCAAGAAAAAGCCAGGGCGTCCCAAAAAGCAGCCGGAGCCCCAGTATGATGAAGGCGCAGAAATAATTCGGGCAGAAGTTTTTATTATCAGCTCCTTTGTAGTGGCCGTTCTGCTGTTTTTAAGCAATTTCAATTTGTGCGGTGCAGTAGGGCAGTTTTTAAAAAGCGCCCAGCTGGGACTGTTTGGAAGCGTCGGATACCTGGTTCCGATTTTCTTATTTATTGGAACCTGTTTTGCTCTTTCCAACAAGGGAAATGTACGGGCAACGCTGAAACTTTGTGCGGCCATTGGAGCGGCTCTGGTCTTATGCGGGCTGTTTCATCTGCTTTTCGGCGGAAAAGAAGCGCCGGTCACAGGATTTTTAGAATACTATAAGCTGTCTGCTGCAACGGGAAAGGGAGGCGGCCTGGTGGGCGGCCTGTTAGCAGGCGGGTTAGCATCCGTTGTGGGAATCGTCGGCGCCTATGTGGTGCTGATTGCGGTTCTGATTATCTGCATTGTCTGCATTACAGAAAAGTCGGTCATCAAGGCCATGAAAAACGGCGGGGACAAGGCCTACCATTATGCCAAAGAAGATCTGGACAGACGGATGGAAATTCACGCTGAGCGTCAGGAAGAGCGGCGGATCCGCAGGGAACAGAAGGTGCGGGGAGTGGATTTGGATGCTACGAAGATTGACGATCCGGCAGACGTTCCTTTGTGTACCGACGCGCCGATCCGATCGATGTTTGAGCCGGCTCCGGAACCGCCGTCTTTAGAAGAGATGCTAAAGAGGGCGGAAGAAGATAAAAAGGAGCAGAAAAATCAAAAAGACAAGGAACTGTCTCCAGAACCTCATTCAGCCGATGTGTTTACTGGGAAAATTGCACATTCCGGAGCAGAAACCCAGGAGGAACCAGAGACCCTGGAAAACCAGGATTTGCCTCCATTTGAGGAAGATGGAGCAAATCTGGGGGCGGGAGTCCTTTCTTTTGTAGCGCCAAAGAATACCAGTACCCTGACGGAAATGGATCTTCTGGAACAGACCGGCGATTATTACCGTCTGGATAAAGAAAACCAGGGCATCAATTACGAAGGGGAATTCGATCCGCAGCCAGAAGAAGAGCCGCCCTCTCTGAAGTCTGTGCCGGAGCCTGAACCAGAAGCCACACCAGCGATAGAAGCCAAACCAGATAGGGCTCCAGACCCTGTACCATCCTCCGTTATCATGGAGGAAGAGCCGGTAACGGCTCCGGATTCCGTTTTCGTTCCGGAAGGGGAAAAACGGGTGGTTACCGCTACTGGAAAAGTAATTGAAAGCGAGACAGAGCTTCTCCAGAAAAAGCTGGAAAAACGGAAGGCGGAGATTCGGGAAGACGGCGATTCCCAGGCGGCAGTTGCCATGGAAGCCAAAGAAAAGATTGAGGAAGTCCACAAAGAATACATATTCCCGCCAACCAGCCTGTTAAAAAAAGGCAGCAAAGCTGCAACATTTTCCGAACAGGAATACAAGGATACGGCAATTAAGCTTCAGCAGACCTTACGGGATTTCGGCGTCGGAGTAACGGTAACCAATATCAGCTGCGGCCCTTCTGTTACCCGCTATGAGCTGCATCCGGAACAGGGCGTAAAAGTAAGCAAGATCGTAGCCCTGGCTGATGACATCAAGCTAAGCCTGGCGGCAGCAGACATCCGGATTGAAGCGCCGATTCCAGGAAAATCCGCAGTGGGCATCGAGGTACCCAATAAAGAAAACAATATTGTTTATCTGCGGGATTTATTAGAATCAGAAGAATTTAAACGCCATTCTTCCCGTCTGGCGTTTGCAGTGGGCAAGGACATCGGAGGCCAGACGGTGGTAACGGATATTGCCAAAATGCCTCATTTATTGATTGCAGGCGCTACCGGTTCCGGTAAGTCCGTGTGTATCAATACCCTGATTATGAGCATTATCTATAAGGCAAATCCGGATGACGTCAAACTGATTATGGTGGATCCGAAGGTCGTAGAGTTAAGCGTGTATAATGGAATTCCCCATCTGCTGATACCGGTTGTTACCGATCCCAAAAAAGCATCGGGCGCCTTAAACTGGGCGGTGGCAGAGATGACCGACCGATACAAGAAATTTGCCGAATACGGCGTGCGGGATTTGAAAGGCTACAATGCCAGGGTAGAGAAGATTGAAGATATTGAAGATGACAAAAAGCCGAAGAAAATGCCTCAGATCGTCATTATTGTAGACGAGCTGGCGGACCTTATGATGGTGGCGCCTGGAGAAGTGGAAGACGCGATCTGCCGCCTGGCCCAGCTGGCGCGTGCGGCAGGCATCCATCTGGTCATTGCAACCCAGAGGCCGTCGGTAAATGTTATTACGGGATTGATTAAGGCCAACGTACCGTCCCGAATTGCATTTGCCGTTTCTTCCGGTGTGGATTCCCGAACCATTATTGATATGAACGGAGCGGAAAAACTTCTTGGAAAAGGCGATATGCTGTTTTATCCGTCCGGTATGCCAAAGCCCCAGCGCGTGCAGGGAGCATTCGTTTCCGATAGTGAAGTGGCACAGGTCGTTGAATTTTTAAGCCAGCAGGGATTTGGCACGCCGTACAGTCCGGATGTGGAACAGCAGATTGCAAAAGGCCCCCAGGGAGGTCCAGGCGGCGGAGATAATCGGGATGAGTATTTTGCCCAGGCGGCAAAATTCATCATAGAAAAAGACAAAGCTTCTATCGGAATGCTTCAGCGGGTGTTTAAAATTGGATTTAACCGAGCGGCCCGAATTATGGATCAGCTGGCAGAAGCAGGCGTAGTAGGCGAAGAAGAGGGAACAAAACCGCGGAAAGTCCTGATGTCCATGGAGCAGTTTGAAGAACTGATGGAACTGGGCGGTTGAGAAAAAAATTAGTCACAGGAGGATGAAGGATGAAAACGGATATTGAGATTGCACAGGAAGCAACCATGGAGCCAATTAAGAATGTGGCTGCCAATTACGGCATTTTAGAGGATGAGCTGGAGCTTTACGGAAAATACAAAGCAAAGCTTGGCGACGAACTGTGGGACAGAATTAAAAACCGTCCGGACGGCAAACTGGTATTGGTTACCGCCATCAATCCGACTCCGGCAGGAGAAGGAAAGACCACTACGTCCGTAGGGCTGGGACAGGCATTTGCAAAAGTTGGGAAAAATGCCTTGATTGCATTAAGAGAGCCATCTTTAGGCCCGTGTTTTGGCATTAAGGGCGGAGCTGCCGGCGGCGGTTATGCACAGGTTGTTCCCATGGAAGATTTAAACCTGCATTTTACCGGAGATTTTCATGCCATTACTTCCGCAAACAACCTGCTTGCTGCCCTGTTAGACAACCATATCCAGCAGGGAAATGCCCTGGGCATTGATCCAAGACAAATTTTATGGAAACGCTGCCTGGACATGAACGATCGGGTGCTGCGCAACGTTGTAGTAGGACTTGGTGCAAAAGCAGACGGAATGGTAAGAGAAGACCATTTTGTCATTACGGTTGCGTCTGAAATCATGGCAATCCTTTGTCTGGCAGACGATATGGAAGATTTAAAAGATCGTCTGGGAAAAATTGTAGTTGCATATAATTTTGCAGGGGAACCGGTTACGGCCGCCCAGCTGCACGCAGTAGGCGCTATGGCAGCCCTTTTAAAGGACGCTTTAAAGCCAAACCTGATCCAGACATTAGAGCATACCGGCGCTATCGTCCATGGTGGTCCTTTTGCCAATATTGCCCATGGCTGCAACAGTGTAAGGGCAACAAAAACGGCCTTAAAGCTGGCTGATATCGTAGTAACCGAGGCTGGATTCGGCGCAGATTTAGGTGCAGAAAAGTTCTTTGACATTAAGTGCCGCAAGGCTAGATTAAAACCGGATGCAGTCGTTTTAGTTGCGACCATCCGCGCATTAAAATACAATGGCGGCGTGGCAAAGACCGATCTGGCAGAAGAAAATGTAACGGCGCTTTCCAGAGGAATTGTGAATCTGGAAAAGCACATTGAGAATCTGCAGAAATACGGCGTTCCGGTTGTGGTCACGTTAAACTCCTTTATTACCGATACCCAGGCGGAATATGAATATGTAAAGAAATTCTGCGAGGAACGGGGATGCGAGTTTGCACTTTCCCAGGTTTGGGAAAAGGGCGGCGAAGGCGGCATTGAATTAGCAGAAAAGGTTCTTCACACTCTGGAGAGAAAAGAAAGCAATTTCCATGTTTTGTATCCGGATGAAATGTCGTTAAAGGATAAGATCCATACAGTTGCTTCCGAAATCTACGGAGCAGACGGAGTCAGCTATGCGCCGGCTGCAGAACGGGCATTAAAGAGAATCGAGGAAATGGGATTTGGAAACCTTCCGGTCTGCATGGCAAAGACCCAGTATTCTCTGTCAGACGACCAGACCAAACTGGGACGTCCGACCGGATTTACCGTAAACGTCAGAGACGCGTACGTATCTGCAGGAGCAGGCTTTGTAGTCGTACTGACCGGCGCGATTATGACGATGCCTGGACTTCCCAAAAAACCGGCTGCAGACAACATTGATGTAAATGAAAAAGGAGTAATCACGGGATTATTCTAAAAAATAACCGGAGGCCGCTTTGGAAGAATCTGAAGCGGCCCAAGGTCTTTTCAGAAATAGGAGGATTTATGGCAGTTAGAGAGTGGCTTGGCAAAATTTCTTATACCCTTCTTCAGGGAAATCTGGATCAGGAAGTTACAGAAGTGATTTACGATTCCAGAAAAGCAGCAGAAAACACTGTGTTTGTCTGCATGAAAGGAGCAAAGGCAGACTCCCACGACTTTATTCCGTCTGTGATTGCGGCCGGATGCAGGGTTCTTGTGGTCGAACATCCGGTAGAGGTTCCGGAAGATGTTACCGTCATCCAGGTAGAAAATGGCCGCAGCGCCCTGGCCCACATTTCAGCTGCCAGATTCGGGTATCCGGCAGAAAAGATGGTAACTATCGGCGTAACCGGCACAAAAGGAAAGACGACAACCACCCATATGATAAAAGCCATTCTGGAGGCCTGCGGGAAAAAGGTGGGAATGATTGGAACCACAGGCGTGGTAATCGGTAAAGAAACCTGGCCGACGGTCAATACCACTCCGGAGTCCTGGGCTCTTCAGGAGGCGTTTGACAGAATGGTAAAAGCAGGGTGCCAGTATGCGGTTATGGAGGTCTCTTCCCAGGGACTAAAAATGCATCGGGTGGATGGAATTACCTTTGATTACGCCTTGTTTACCAATCTTTCCCCAGACCATATTGGTCCCAATGAACATGAAAGCTTTGAAGAGTATTTATACTGGAAATCCCAGATTTTCACATTAGCGAAGGTAGGAATTTTAAACCGAGACGACAGCCATTATGAAGAAATTAAACGATACGCCAGCTGTCCTGTTTATGAATTCAGCCTGGAAACGCCCTGCGATTTCTTTGCCTCCAATATTCGGTGCGTGGCAGACGGAAGCTTTGTAGGCGTTGAATTTGATATTAAAGGAAACTATGAAGCTGACGTAAAAGTAGGGGTTCCTGGACGGTTTAATGTATACAATGCCCTGGGCGCATTTGCAGTGGCAAGCTTTCTGGAGCTTCCCAAAAGCCAGGTAGAGCAGGCGCTAAAAACGCTTCGGGTAAATGGCCGTATGGAACTGGTATACAGCTCGCCGGAATTTTCTGTCATTGTGGACTATGCCCACAATGCAGTCAGCATGGAAAGCCTTTTAAAAACCTTAAGAGAATACCATCCCAAACGTCTGGTCTGCGTCTTTGGATGCGGTGGAAACAGGGCAAAAGACCGGCGGTATGCCATGGGCGAAATGGGCGGAAAAATGGCAGATTTGTGCATTCTGACTGCAGATAATTCCAGGTTTGAAAAAACCGAAGATATTATTGCAGATATTAAGTCCGCCCTGATTCCGACCGGAGGAGCTTATCTGGAGATTCCGGACAGAAGAGAGGCTATTACCTATGCCATTACCCATGCCCAGAAAGGGGATATGATTGCAGTCATTGGAAAAGGCCACGAAGACTACCAGGAAGAAAACGGAGTCCGCCGTCCGTTTTTAGACAGGGCTGTGATTGAGGAGGTTATCGGAATATGCCGCAGTTAAGTGTAGAAGAGATTGTAAAAGCATCTGGAGGAACTCTGGTATGGGGAGAGGAAAAGACCCTGGTTACATCGATTGAGACAGACTCCAGAAAAGCAGGGGACGGGGCTTTGTTTATTCCGGTTATCGGAGAACGGGCAGATGGCCACCGGTTTATCTGCTCTGCCTTAAAGAGAGGCGCTGCTGCGTCCCTGACCAGCAGCCATCCGGATCGGGCATCGGTAGAGCGGGAGTTAAACGAGACAGATGCGCCCAGAGAGGCCGCCTGGATTTATGTAGATGACACGGTAAAGGCTCTGCAGAAAATCGGCGCATTCTGCAGGGACAAGGTTCAGGCGCCGGTTATCGGCGTTACGGGAAGCGTAGGAAAAACGACTACACGGGAGATGGTTGCCTGCGCGTTATCCGGCGGCTACGAACGGGTATTTAAAACCTCCGGCAATTACAACAGCCAGGTAGGCGTGCCCATTACCCTGTTCCAGATTGAACCGGAAGACGAAATCGCAGTACTGGAGCTTGGCATGAGCGAGCCTGGGGAGATGGAAAAGATTGCTTCCATTGCAAGGGTGGATATGGCGGCGGTAACCAATATCGGAATCGCCCATATCGGCCAGTTAAAGACTCAGGAAAACATCTGCAGAGAAAAGCTGAACATCCAGAAAGGCATGAAGGAAGGCGGGACTCTGCTGTTAAACGGAGATGACCCTATCTTAAAGACCCGCACTGCAAAAGAAGGATGCCGCACGATTTACTATGGTACCGGCGAAAACTGTGATTATCGGGCAGTCAATGTGACGACAGAAGATGGATTTCCGGTATTTACCGCCTGCTGTCCGGATGGAGAACAGGCCAGAGTCCGGCTTCAGGTGTTTGGAAGCCACAATGTATTAAACGCGATGCTGTCGATTGCGGCGGCAAAGGAAAACGGCGTGGCGCTGGCCGATGCAGCCAAAGCTCTGGAACGTTTTGCCGGCTACCAGGGCAGACAGCAGATTGTGGAAACTTCCCGCTATACTATTATTGACGATTCCTATAATGCAAGCCCTGTATCCATGAAAGCAGGACTGGAAGTACTGATGTCCATCCATCCAAAACGCCGGAAAGTTGCAGTCTTGGCAGATATGAAAGAATTAGGACCAGATGAAAAAATCTACCACAGAGAAATTGGAACCTATCTTGCCGCTCATTTAAAGGAGCATATGGCAGATGAAGTGTTGCTTTTAGGAGAGCTGGCAGAAGAGATCCGCACCGGACTGCTGGAGGCAGATCCAAAGGCGGAAGAAACCATCAAACTGACTGGATTCTCTGAAAAGGAAGCCCTTTCTGATTATTTAAGAAATACGTTAAAAGAAGGGGACTGCGTATTGTTTAAAGGTTCAAATTCTATGGGACTTGGGAGCATTGCGGCAGAATTTACAAAGGAGGCATAGGCTGACATGGCCAGACAATATGCCCGAATCATTATTGATATTTCTCACGAAAAAGTAGACCGGCCGTTTTCCTACCGGATACCTGACCGGCTTATCGGAAGTATCCGGATTGGAAGCAGGGTCCGGATTCCGTTTGGATTTGGCAATCGGGAACGGACTGGTTATGTGGTAGGACTTTCGGAAACTGCCGGCTATGAAGAAGATAAAATCAAAGAAATTTCGGGGCTGGTAGAAGGCAGCGTAAGCGCCGAATCCCAGTTGATTGAGCTGGCCTGGTGGATGAAGGAGCGGTACGGCTCGACGATGAACCAGGCCTTAAAAACCGTCCTTCCGGTCAAGCAGAAGGTAAAAGGGGCTGAAAAAAAATACGTCCGCTGTCAGCTGTCGGAAGAAGAACTAAAGGAAGCGCTGAAAGAGGCAGAACAGAAACATTATCGGGCCAGGGTACGCCTTTTTGAAACGTTTCTGTCGGTTCCGATTCTTCCTTATGAGACGGCAATCCGCCAGTTAAACCTTACGTCAGCTTCCTTAAAATCTCTGGAAAAGAAAGGAATTCTTACGGTGGAGACGGAAAATGCCTACCGCAATCCGGCGGCTGGCTTTTCTTCTGAACAGACACAGCCGGAAATTCCAGAACTGAATTTCCAGCAGAGACAGATAGTAGAGGATTTCTGCGCCCGTTATGAACGGGGAGAACGGGGAATTTCCCTGATTCACGGCATTACGGGAAGCGGAAAAACGGAAGTCTACATGGGACTGATTGAATACATGAGGACGCTGGGAAAAGAAGTCATTGTCCTGATTCCGGAAATTGCCCTGACCTATCAGACGGTTATGCGGTTTTATAAACGGTTTGGAACCCAGGTGTCGTTTATCAATTCCAGGCTGTCCCAGGGAGAACGCTACGACCAGTTTGAACGGGCAAAAAAGAAGGAAATTTCGATTATGATTGGTCCCAGATCCGCTCTGTTTACTCCATTCCAGAATCTGGGACTGATTATTATAGATGAAGAGCACGAGGGAGCATATAAAAGTGAAAGTTCTCCCAAATATCATGCCAGGGAAGCTGCCATATTCCGGATAGGACAAAATCAGGCATCGCTGGTACTGGGATCTGCAACGCCTTCCGTAGAAAGCTACGAAAAAGCCAGAACGGGAGACTATCGCCTCTATACCCTGACAGAGCGGGCGAAACAGTCCAGCCGCCTGGCAAGGGTTCATGTAGTGGATTTAAGGGAAGAACTGCGTTTCGGCAATAAGTCCATATTCAGCGGCCTGCTTCAGGAACTGATGGAAGACCGGATAAGAAAAGGCCAGCAGATGATGCTGTTTTTAAACCGGAGGGGATATTCGAATTTCATATCCTGCCGTTCCTGCGGCGAGGCAGTAAAATGTCCTCATTGTGACGTAACCCTGACGCTGCACCGAGACGGCCGCATGGTCTGCCATTACTGCGGATACACGATGCCAAAGCCTGTAAGATGTCCAAACTGCGGTTCTCCTTATATTGCCGGATTTGGAACCGGAACCCAGAAAATTCAGGCAATGGTGGAACAGCGTTTCCCAGGAGTGCCTACCTTGCGGATGGATTTGGATACCACTTCTAAAAAAGGCGGCCATGAAGAAATCTTATCTGCGTTCGAACATGGAGAAGCCCAGATTCTGATTGGAACCCAGATGATTGTAAAGGGTCATGATTTTCCCAACGTAACTCTGGTAG
>OKTF01001281.1_pt1 | contig 12442 bp, 13 predicted proteins | sample 1606461 | NCBI WGS metagenome assembly OKTF01 (sample SAMEA3879599, study PRJEB24766) | human gut metagenome | biome: human-associated habitat; feature: feces | place: USA | collected 1985/1987 | reverse complement strand
AGAACTAGGCTATATTAAAAAAAGCCCACACTCGTTAGAGTGTGTTAGTTCAATAGAAGTATGAAATTACCTGAATATATATTAGAAATCATTCAAAAAATAAATGATATTGGATATGAAGCGTATGTGGTAGGTGGATGTGTACGTGACTATTTACTAGATCGACCAATCCATGATTATGATATTTGTACAAGCGCCAAACCTGAAGTGATACTAAATTTATTTGATCGAAGTGTGGGAACAGGACTCAAGCATGGAACGGTAACAGTTTTATCAAATTCACCCGTTGAAATCACAACTTTCCGTTTAGAGAGTGAATACAAGGATCATCGTCATCCAGATAGTGTGAAATATGTTTCTACAATTGAAGAAGATTTATCAAGACGTGATTTTACTGTGAATGCGATGGCCTATCATCCAAGTCGTGGCTTGATTGATCCGTATAAAGGACAATTTGATCTTAAAGCGAAAGTCATTCGATGTGTGGGTAATCCAGATCGAAGATTTAATGAAGATGCCTTAAGAATGCTTCGTGCCTATCGTTTTTGTGCAAAACTAGGCTTTTCGATGGATGAAACAGTAAAAACATCCATCGATACAAATGCATCTTTGATTCAATATGTATCTATAGAAAGAATTGTGCATGAATTAAAAGAAATCATGGAAACAAATCCACAAGTATTGGCCGATATGACACTTCTTTTAAAACCAGTATTTAATGAGTTGGATTTGGCATTGATGTGTAGTCAAAACTCAATCTATCACTATACCGATGTCTTGCATCATACTTTAGATGCGATGTGCTATTTAAAACCATATGATGAAACTTTGGCCTTTGCGCTATTATTCCACGATTTAGGCAAAATACAAGTAAAGACAACCGATTCGAATGGAAGGGATCATTTTAAGCATCATGCGAAGGTAGGAAGTGAATTGTCTAAAGAGCTTTGTCGACGCTTTAAACTTACAAATGAACAAAGAAAGTGGATTCCATTCTATGTCTTACATCATGACGATAAATTTACCTGTGATTTAGATTGTATTTATAAGTATCGTGTTACATATCATTTGGATGAAGAACACTTGTTGAACTTACTTCAAATTCGCTATTGTGATGCGATGGCCCATTCTGAATTGGGACAAAAATCAGCTAAAGATGTAGAACTTTTCCATGCGTATTACATCCAAAATAGAAATCGCTGTATGTGTATATCCCAACTTGCGTTGAATGGAAAGGATATCATCGAAGCTACAAATTTAAGAGGAAAACAGATTCAAGAAGCTTTGAATATGTGTTCAAAATACGCTTTTTATCATCCGGAAAAGAATAGGAAAGAAGAATTATTGAATATACTAAAAAATGAGTTATGATTGTTCGTAACTCATTTGTGCTAATGTCTTTTTAAAGTTTTTAATAAATAACGTTACCGTTGTGCTTACCGCAATAAAGTCAGCGATTGGTTCGGCTAGGAATACCGCAAAGATATGATCGGATAAGATGTTTGGTAAGATAAAAATCAATGGAATTAAGACAATGATCTTTCTAAAGATAGCTAAAAATACTGAAATCTTGGCGTTTCCAAACGCAATGAATGTTTGTTGGCAAGAAATCTGAAGTCCCATCAATAATACGCATGCCATATAGATACGAATGGCCCAGCTTGCCATTGACATTAAGTCTGGATCATTTGTGAAGATAGAAATAAATACTTGAGGGAATAATTCCACTAGAATCCAGATGATACTTGCGTATGTGAAACAACATAGTGTTTGAAGTAAAAAGCCTTTTTTAACGCGCTGGCCATTTTTAGCACCAAAGTTGTAACTGATGATGGGTTGTCCACCTTGCGTTAATCCTTGTATTGGCATCATCGCAAACTGCATAACACTCGTTAGAATGGTCATACTTCCAATCGCAACGTCCCCACCAAATTTAGAGAGTTGCATATTGAAACATAAAGAAATCAAACTTTCTGTTGACTGCATCACAAAAGGTGCGATACCTAAAGCTAAACTAGGAAATAATAGGCTTGGTACGATTTTAAAATTTTCTTTTTTTAACTTAAGAACCGTCTGTTTACCACTCAAGAAATGAATAACCCAGATTGCACTGATAGCTTGCGAAATAATGGTAGCTAATGCAGCCCCTTTTACGCCCATATTGAATCCAAAGATAAAGATAGGGTCTAAAATAATGTTTAAGATAGCTCCAATTAAAACGGTCATCATACTTGTTTTAGAGAATCCCTGACAAGAAATAAAGGCATTCATTCCGAGTGTCATTTGGACAAAAATGGTTCCTAAGGCATAAATACCCATATATTGTTTGGCATATACAATTGTTTTTGAACTTGCCTGGAATAATTGTAGTAATGGTGTTTGAAAAGCTAATAAACATACAGTTAGAGTTAATGAAATCATAATCAATGCGATAAAACAGTTACCCATGATTTTTTCAGCAGTAGGATTATCTTGTTTACCCATATATATACTAGCTCTTGGGGCACCTCCCATACCGACTAAACACGCAAAGGCGGATACAATCATAATAATTGGTAAACAAACGCCTACGCCTGTTAGAGCAGTAGCTCCTACATTTTGAATGTGACCAATATACATGCGGTCAACCACGTTATAGAGTAAGTTAACAATTTGACTTAAGATGGCAGGAATCGCCAACATAAAGAGTAACTTACCAACTTTTTCATGTCCTAAATCCACTTCGGACGCTGTTGTAAATTTCATTTTAATTTGCTCCTTCTATTTTTTCATTCATTTTATTCATTGTATCAATCATACATTGAATATCTTTTGTGGGAATATCTTTGAATAATACTTGATTGATTTTTTCAATTTCAATATTGATTTTTTCTAATACAGGAATCGCATTTTCCGTTAATTCAATATGTGAAATTCTTTTATCGTTTGGAATTCCTTTAACTGTGATCAATCCCTTTTGTTCTAGGCTTGTTACACTTCGAGAAACCAAAGCTTTTGAAACGCCCAATACAACACGAAGCTGTGTGCTTGTCGTGATGGAATTGTTGTTTTGTAGTAAAATCAAAATCGAAATTTCATTTGGGGAAAAAGTGTATTCTGAAAATCGATCTTTGATTTGTTTGCCGTAATATTCACGCAATCGATTGGATAAACGTAAAAATTCTTCTATAGTCAACATATGCCCTCCTAATGTTTACTTGTGAACAGTTCAATTGTAAACAAGTGGAAGTATTCTGTCAACGAATAGTTAAAAAATATGATATACGATAATTGACTACACAAATAATGTGGATATAATTAGACTGATTAGGGAGGGATATGCATGACGTTAAAAGAGTTAAAAATAGGACAGAGTGCATTGATAAAGGCCGTTGGAGGAACGGGTGCATTAAGACAACACTTTCTAGATATGGGAGTTATACCTGGAGCTGAGGTTACAGTTGTAAAGTTTGCGCCTATGGGTGATCCAATGGAATTGCAGATTCATGGTTATGAATTATCGCTTCGTTTAGATGAAGCTGAAAAAATATTGGTTGAATTAATTGATGAGAGAACAAGAAAGCATGAGAGTGCAGAAAATATAAATAACACCGTTCACCCTGGTTTAGGTGAAGATGGTAAATATCATGTAAAGGCAGATGAACATCCTTTGCCAGAAGGAACTTGTTTAACGTATGCCTTGGTAGGAAATCAAAACTGTGGAAAAACCACTTTGTTTAATCAATTAACGGGATCGAATCAACATGTAGGAAATTTTCCGGGTGTAACCGTCGATCGAAAGGATGGTCCAATCAAAGGGTATCCAAATACAATGGTGACAGATTTACCGGGTATTTATTCGATGTCACCTTATACGAGTGAAGAAATTGTATCGCGTAATTTTGTGTTAAATGATAAGCCTAAGGCTATCATTAATATTGTAGATGCCACAAATATTGAGCGAAATCTATATTTGACTATGCAACTTTTAGAAATGAATATTCCGATGGTTGTTGCACTTAATATGATGGATGAAGTGGCCAACAATCAAGGTTCGATTGATATCAATGGTATGGAGGCTATGCTTGGTGTACCAGTTATACCTATTTCTGCAGCTAAAAACCAAGGTGTTGATGAATTGATTGAACATGCGATTCATATTGCAAAATATCAGGAAAGACCAGGCCGTTTAGATTTTTGTGGGGAAGATGATTTCGGTGGAGCCGTTCACCGTTGTATACATTCCATCTGTCATTTGATTGAAGATCATGCCAAAAAGGTAGATATTCCTTTGCGTTTTGCGGCTAGTAAAATTATTGAAGGCGATAATTTGATTCTTGATCGTTTGGATTTAGATGATAACGAAAAAGAAATGATTGAGCACATTGTGCTTCAAATGGAAAAAGAGCGTGGACTCGATCATAGTGCGGCCATTGCCGATATGCGTTTTTCCTTTATTGAAAAGGTTTGTGAACAAACCGTAGTAAAACCTAAAGAAAGTAAAGAGCGTGTTCGAAGTGAAAAAATTGACCGTATTTTAACGGGTAAATATACTGCAATTCCTATGTTTATTGGAATAATGCTGCTTGTATTCTATCTAACATTTAATGTGGTTGGTGCATGGCTTCAAGGATTGTTAGAACTAGGTATTGATTGGATCACACAAGTAGTGGATGCATGGATGACAAGTGCTCACGTAAGCTATGCTGTACATAGTTTGGTGATTGATGGTATCTTTGCGGGTGTAGGTTCTGTCTTATCTTTCTTACCAATCATTGTGACACTATTCTTCTTTTTATCTATGATGGAAGATAGTGGATATATTGCGCGTGTAGCCTTCTTTATGGATAAACTATTAAGAAAGATTGGGCTGTCAGGAAGAAGTATCGTTCCTTTATTGATTGGATTTGGTTGTACGGTACCAGCCGTTATGTCGACACGTACTTTACCAAGTGAAAGAGATCGTAAGATGACGATTTTGTTGACGCCATTTATGTCTTGTACCGCAAAATTACCTATTTATGCCTTCTTTGTGAATGCATTCTTTCCAAAACAAGGCGGCCTGGTTATGACAGGACTTTATGTTTTGGGCATTGTCGTAGGTGTTTTAATCGCATTCTTATTTAAAAATACTTTATTTAAAGGTGAAGCTGTTCCATTTGTGATGGAACTTCCAAACTATCGTTTGCCTGGATTAAAGAATGTGAGTCAATTGTTGTGGGAAAAGGCGAAGGATTTCTTACAAAAAGCCTTTACGGTTATTTTTGTGGCAACTGTACTTGTATGGTTCCTTCAAAGCTTTAATTTACAATTCGATATGGTCAAAGATTCAAGCCAAAGTATTTTGGCAATGATTGCCGGATGGATTGCTCCTGTATTTGCGCCATTAGGACTTCAAGATTGGCGTATTGTGACATCGTTGATTAGTGGGTTTATGGCTAAGGAAAGTGTTGTTTCTACACTACAAGTATTATTTGTAGGTGGTGTACATAGTGCATTAACTACACTATCAGCTGCTTCGTTACTTGTATTCTGTTTGATTTATTCACCATGTGTTGCGGCTATCGCATCTATTAAACGAGAACTAGGTGCAAGATGGGCAGTCGGTGTAGTGGCATGGCAATGTGTACTTGCATGGATTTTAGCTTTTGTAGTTCATGTGATTGGTTCTGTATTATAAGTAGCTTTAATGCTACTTTTTTTTTGAAAAAGGATGGTTTATAATTTTTCCATATCTAAGGGAGGGTGTTTACTTATGTATAAGTTAATTGCGTGTGATTTAGATGAAACTTTGATCAAACCTGATCGAACAATTGATTCTAGAGATATTGAGGCCATTAAGAAGTTGAAAGATTTAGGTGTTAAATTTGTACTGGCTACAGGAAGAGGTTATAACACAGTTCAGGGTACATTAAAGGAATTGGATCTTTTTGATGAAGCAAACCAATATGTGATTTCATATAATGGGGGTGCTATCACTGAAAATAAGGATAATCGACTTTTACATTTTGAAGGTATTTCTTTTGAAAAAGCTGAAGAATTATATAAGCGTGGATTAAAGTATGATGTAGTCATTCATGTATATACGCGTGATGCGGTATATGCATATAACTTAACGGAAGATGAAAAAAGATATGTGCAGAATCGTCAAGAAATGATTGAGGTATTTGATCAGAATCTTGATTTTTTAAAGGGGCAAGAAATTGTAAAAGTATTATATACAAATACCGATTTTGAGTATCTTCAAAGCATTGATCGTGATCTAAAGGATATTACGTATGATATGGATGTTTCATATTCAAGTAATCGTTATATTGAATTTAACCATAAGGGTGTAAATAAGGGGGCTGGACTAAAAAAACTAGCCAATCTATTACATATTGATATTCAGGATACGATTGCGATTGGGGATAACTATAACGATTTATCCATGATTAAGGATGCTGGCTTAGGTGTGGGTGTACAAAATGCAGCACCAGGTATCAAGCCGGATTGCGACTATATTACAACGGCTACTTGTGAAGAAGGTGCTGTTTGTGAAGTCATTGAAAAATTTGTATTAAAAGGAGAGTAAAATGAAGAAACTCATTCAATTATATGTTTCTTGGTTTAAGATGGGTCTATTTACTTTTGGTGGTGGATATGCCATGTTGCCAATGATTCAAAAGGAAGTTATTGAAAAATATCATTGGGCTACAGAAGATGAAGTCATGGACTATTATGCGATTGGACAATGTACACCTGGTGTTATTGCGGTCAATACATCCACTTTTATTGGATACTATCAAGCCGGAGTTCCAGGAGCGATTGCAGCTACTCTAGGTGTAGTTACTCCATCCATCATCATTATTAGTATAATTGCAGGTTTGATCACAAACTTTTCAAGTTTAGCCATTGTACAACATGCCCTAAATGGAATTCGTGTAGCTGTATGTATGTTGATGATCAATGCGGTATTAAAATTAGGTAAAGGCAATATTAAGAATAAGATTGGTTTCTTGATTTTTGCGGTGGCCCTTATTTTTGCGATGTTTACTAAAGTTTCTACGGTGTTACTTGTGATTGGCGCAGGCATAGCCGGAGTTATCTTCTCTAGAATAGGATGGTTAAAGAAGAATGCCTAAATTGTTGTTGATGGTTTTAGAATTTTTTAAAACCGGACTATTTGCGGTAGGAGGAGGCCTTGCGACTATTCCTTTCTTAAGAGAGATTGGGGTTCGTTATGGCTGGTATACTATGAGTGATCTATCCACAATGATTGCGGTTAGTGAATCTACACCAGGTCCAATGGGCGTCAATATGGCTAGTTATGTAGGCTTTAGTCAATATGGTGTATTAGGTTCGATTGTGGTAACACTCGGTCTGGTTTTACCAAGTTTGATCATTATTTGTATCATTGCCAATTTCTTAGAGAAATTTAAAGAGGCTACACTTGTTCAACAAATCTTTGCCGGATTAAAACCTGCTGTAGTTGCTTTTATTGCCGTGGCAACCATTGATATTTTGGTGACAACTTTATTTGGTGATTATACTTTCTCAGCATTTCATTGGAAGCAGTTTATTTGTCTATTCGTATTGTTGGCATTGAGTAAGTATAAACCTAAATTACATCCAATCTGGTTTATTGTAGCTAGTGCAGTGATAGGAATTGTATTTGCGTTTTAAGTCATAGGGAAACTTATGGCTTTTTTCTTTGAGGTAAAATAAAAAGCAATGTCCGGGCTTGACATTGCTTTAGGGAGAGGAAAATTATTAAGATAAAAATGTATCTTGAGTTTATAGGGTTGAATAATTTTCCAAAGGGTTAATCATAAGATAAGGCATTTCTTATGACACTTAAAATATATATTTTTTTGGTACTTAACGCAATGAACACATATTTTGATTTGTACATTATTATGTGTGTAATCTTTTTGTAGTTTGTGTTAAGCTACTAAGTAGAAGGAGATGATTTTAATGTGTACCGCATTAAGCTTTAATCAGTTTTTTGGAAGGAATTTAGATTATGAATTTTCATATGGAGAACAAGTAGCTGTTACGCCGCGCAATTATGATTTTCATTTTAGGCATTTAGATAAACATGAAAGTCATTATGCTCTGATTGGAATGGCCCATGTATTTGAAGAGTATCCATTGTATTATGATGCCATGAATGAGAAAGGCTTGGGAATGGCTGGATTAAACTTTGTTGGGAATGCAAAGTTTTATGAAGTCCAAGAAGACAAGAACAATGTGGCTGCCTTTGAATTTATTCCTTGGATCTTATCGCAATGTGCAAGTGTCAAAGAGGCAAGAGTCGTATTAGAAAATACAAATGTTTGTGCGACACCATTTAATGAACAATTTCCAGTAGCTGAATTACACTATATGATCAGTGATGAAAATGAAAGCATTGTCGTGGAGTGTATGGAAGATGGTATGCATGTATATGATAATCCTACGCATGTTTTGACAAACAATCCGCCATTTCCTATGCAGTTATTTCGTTTGAATGACTATATGTATTTATCAAACAAACAGCCTGTAAATAACTTTGGATTGGATTTAACTGCCTATTCACGTGGCTTTGGAGCTATGGGACTTCCTGGAGACTTATCGAGTGGATCCAGATTTGTGCGTGTTGCCTATACAAGAGCCAATGCGACGAGTGATAAGAATGATTTAAGTCAATATTTCCACATTATTGGTAGTGTCAAGCAACAAAAAGGTCTTTGTGAAGTGGAACCAGGAAAGTATGAATATACAATTTATACGTCTTGTTGCGACTTAAGAAATGGAATTTACTATTATACGACATACAATAATCATCAGATCAGTGGTGTGAATATGTTTAATGAGAATTTAGATGGTGAAACACTTATTTCATATCCAACGATTGAAGAAGAAATAATTCATATGCAAAATTAGTTTAAAAGGAGAAAATAATGGGACTTTTAGGTGAAACAAAACCAGTAAAAAAACCAATTTTAGGCGTTTCTTTATATCCAGAACAAGAATCTATGGAGGAAATCGAAAACTATTTAACAATGGCAAGCCGTTATGGTTTCACAAAAATCTTTACAAGTATGTTTAGTGTTCCGGGCACAAAAGAAGAAGTGTTTGATTATTTTAAAAATTTTTGTGATTTAGCACATAAACATGGAATGAAGGTATCTGGTGACTGTAACACCGCATTCTTTAAGAAAATGGGTGCTAGCGAAAGTGACATCTCCATCTTTAAAGAAATGGGAATAGACATCATTCGTATGGACCTACCATATTTTGATCAAAGAGATGTGACTTTAATCAACAACCCTTACAACATCACAATCGAATTATCAAGTTGTATGATTCAAGCTGTTCGTATGGCATTAGAAAATGGGGCAAATCCAAAGAACTTCTCAACTTGCCACAATTTCTATCCAGAACGCTATACAGCATCTGATTTAGAAAGTATTCGTTCGGTCAATAAAGAATTGGCAACTTTGGGCATTCCTAGTGCTGTCTTTATTTCTAGTAATGAAGACAATACACATGGGCCATGGCCAGTACATGATGGACTTCCAACTGTTGAAGATCACCGTTGGATTCCAGCTGAATTGCAGGTTCGTCATTGGATTGCGGTAGGTGATGTGGATGAAATCATCTTCGGAAATGCTTTTGCGAGTGAAGAAGAATTTAAAGCAATTGATCAAGTGATGAACCAAGCTTATGTCAATATACCAAAACTAGTTGGACAAGACTACTTGGCAGAACTGCTTCCTCATGGAGATGTAGAGAGAGTTCCATTTAAAGTCGTTTTAGATGATGGTGTCACAGATTTGGAAAAAGAAATTGTCTTTGATAGTGTATATCACCAATGTGGAGAAACACCATACTACATGATTCGTTCTCGCTGGACAAGAATGTTCTACGGTAAAAAGAATATTCCGGAAAGAAAAATAGATGAAGAATACTATCATCGAGGAGATGTAGTCATTGTGAATGATAACTTGGCGCATTATCGTGGTGAAGTACAAATTGTATTAAAAGATATGAAAGTAGATGGACAAAGAAATCGTATTGGTCATATTCCAGAAGCCGATCATATCTTATTGAATGAAGTAAAAGCTGGCAGAAGTTTTTGTTTCATGAATAAGTAAATAGAGCCTACTGGAAATATTCTGTGAAGACTTTTCTGATAATTTATAAGTTGTTTTTACGTTTCTATCATTGGAATTATGGTGATGGTGGCAATGATTTATAGATGTTGTCGATGTTTGAACATTCGTATGCGCCATGCACAGCTTTGGAAGAGGCAAAATATGCCGCAAACAATCAATTGGGTCCTTATTATGAGTACAGTGTGGCTCGAAATATGTTGGAGACTTTGGCAAAACAAAAATAATTTGTTTCATTTCATTTAAAACGTGTTAAGATAATGGAGGATGCTTGTTGAAAGTATCTAAATCCATTATTCTAAGCAGAAAGGGAGGCTTTTTAGCGACGCCTCCTTTTTTGCGTTTCATAATAAAAAGCCTACTGGAAATGGTTCCATGTAGGCTTTTCTAATAGTTCATAAGCTGTTTTTGCGTTTCTAACGTTTGTGTTAGAGAATTTATCGAATAATTTATAATTGTTGAGTCTGACCATTAATTTTTTATCGGTTCTAGGAAAATGAAGCGGGAATAATTTATCAAATCTTTCACTTTCACTGATTAGAATGGATGTTACTTCATTGTTGATGGATAAATAACTTAGAAGATCTTGAATGGCTTGTGAGTCGAAGTAAACTAAAACTTCTACGTGTGCTTGATGATCTTTAGTAGAATATATCGCAAATCCTTTCGGTTGTTTATCTTCATTAACCATTGTGACAATGGATTTTTTTAAGCTTTTATGATATTGGATAAGCTTGTTGAATTCATCTTCATTTAATAGAATACTGCCATCAAAATACTGCATGAATTGGAAATATAATGTGTATAAGTTCTCTGCTTTTTGTTTTACATGATAAGGATTACCACTTCTGCATAGTGGAGCTCCAATCCAATATTCTTTTGTGTTTGAAATGTGTTGAAAGCTTTTTGCCTCAAATAATTTTGGCATGTTTGTGTATGTGATGGTTAATAAATCGTTATAAGTAGCTTGTGAAATGGCAGCATCTAATAAGTTAGAAAATTGTTTTCTTTGTCTATAATCTGGTAAAGTTGCAGCCATACCAATCACAGATACGCGCATTTGTCGATCTAAAAACATCATAGTTCTTTTTGTGACTTGAAGACAAGAAGTAATCTTATCGTCTTGCCAGAAACAGAACATGTGTTGTGGATCATATTGATATTTCATCCAGGCATCGATTTCTTTTTTATCCATATTAAATGCGGATTTAATCAACAAGTCTTTGATTTGTGCATCATATCCAACACTGTTGTGACAAATCATTGGTTATCTCCATCTTCTTCGTGTTCCGTATATTCAACATCAATAGCTCCATGTTTTGGAGTTGATTTTGGTTGTTCATTTTGGCTTTGTGTACTGCGATAAGTGTGAACGTGTACATGCCTTCTTCCTGTAAATAGGGAAATAATCCAGAAGAAAATGATGATTGGTAAAATAAATGGAAGCAGCCAGCTTGCTAGGGTTCCAAATATAAAGATAATCACAAAAAAGGCAATAAGAGTAAAAATACTATCCATAAAGGTACCTCGCTTTTCTAAAGTATATCATATTCATAATATGCGCATTAAATAACGCATTCTGTTTCAATGTCTTGTATGTATTGAATTTTTATTTTTCCATTTGTGAGTTCCATTAAGTCTTTAGAAATATCTTCTTGAACAAGGAAATGATAGACAACATCTTCTTCATATTGTTGTTCAATAACTTCAATGTTTTGTGTTCTAAAGTAATGGTCAATTTTTCCAATGAGATCGTAAGAAAAATGAATTTGATATTCTTGAAGTGTAGTTACAGTTGTCAGTGTTGCAACTTTTAAAGCTTGGGAAATACTCGAGCTATAGGCTCTTACAAGTCCTCCGGTTCCAAGCTTGATTCCTCCAAAATAGCGTACTACAACGGCTAGAATATCTTGCATTTCATTATGCATCAACACATCTAACATAGGGTGACCTGCTGTCTGACTTGGTTCTCCATCGTCGTTAGATCGCATAATGTTTCCTATAATCATAGCTGTACAATGATGATTGGCATTGGGATGTTCTTTTTTTATAACTTTTAAAAAGTCTTTTGCCTCTTGTTCATCCTGTGTTCTATGAAGGTAGGTAATAAATTTACTTTTTTTAATTTCTATTGTATTTATACAATCATTTTGAATTCTTGGCATAGTTGTATTGTAGCAAAAAATTGCTTTATTCTACAAGTTTAGTAGAAAAGAAACCATTCTAGTGTTGGTGTCTAGAATGGTTCCTTTTTGTTTATTATTATTTTTAGGAGAGAGATATGAATATTGGCTTATTTCTATATTCATTGCCTTATCTTTAAG